>Ga0114921_10001164_pt1 | contig 11911 bp, 12 predicted proteins | sample BentaG_FD_87016 | JGI IMG/M metagenome (GOLD analysis project Ga0114921, IMG submission 87016) | Deep subsurface microbial communities from South Atlantic Ocean to uncover new lineages of life (NeLLi) - Benguela_00093 metaG | ecosystem: Environmental > Aquatic > Marine > Oceanic > Sediment ...
GGAATTCTACATCCTAGAGCTTGGATGAAAAGTGTTTATGATAAAATAGCTCCTGGTTTTGCAGTAACTTTAGCATTGCATTCATATTATCTTTATTTAAAACATATTAAGGAAGTTGAATTGCTTGTCAAAAGATAAAGAAAGAAAATATCGGATAACAAATCGTGGTCTGCCTTCTTCAGTTGTAATTAGTGCCATAGCTTTGATGTTTTGGGCTTTAGTTAATATTTTAGATATTTGGGAACCATCAGTTGAATTAGATATGGTTAAAACAATTGCTTATTTCATAATTGTTTTTGCTGGTTTAACAGTAGTAATTGATTTTGTTATGGCCAGAAGACAAGATTAAGGGTTGAATATATCATGAAAAGAGGAATCTACTGGAATAATAAATTGTATGGGATTATTTTTATTGGGTTTTTACTTTTTTCAGGTTCTATGATGGTTTTTTTGGATTTTTTTCAGGAAAAGGACTATGAAGATGTTGAGTATTTTATTCTTGTTAATGATGGTGTTTTCTCTTATCTGGATAGTAAAGGCTATAATTTAGAATTTACTACACAAATTAATGGTGTTTTACTCAAAGAATCAAAAACAAGTGTTGAATCAAAACAAATTGTTATAGAATCTGAAAATCCTTTTGGTAAAACATTATTTGTCTTTGATCGGCTAAATTCTAAGGAAGTCAAGTTTTCAATTAATCATCAAGGGAATATTCAACGAGATTATGAATTTAGCATGATTCTAGTCAATAAAGGTTTAAAAATGCACAGATCAAAGCCCATTTTAGCTTGGCAATCTGGTTATCTTGATTTTAATGATATGCAGGTTGAAGAGGGTTTTAAAATAGATCAAAACTGGTGGTCAAAGGATATTATTTTGATGGTTGATTTTCTGAATACAGCCGATTTTTATATTGATCCTCTTCTTTCTCAAGATCTTGTTTTAGATTCTGTTGATGTTACTCGTTTTGATGTTTTCCAAGGTATTTTGGAGAATCAAACAGATTTCTTTTGGGATACGACAAATATAACCAATTGGAGTCAATGGAATTCTGCTAATGAGCAGGAATTTGGTGTTTATAGTGATTCATTGCTTCAAAACGCTGATTTTGAGGAAAATTATGATTCTTCTCTTTTTGATTCATCAATAGATGATGATTTTGGAGCGTGGTATTCTAAAGATGGATCTGTTTCTTCTGCTAATAATTCTATCACCTCTGCTTTCTATGAAACAGATTATGACCTTGATTCTTATCAGAATGATATAATCTATCATCTTGATTTCAATGATAACGCTAGTGATTCAGGAAATCCTATAAGACTGTATGATAATAGTAATATTTCTCGTTCTTTTGATGATTGTGCTTATTTTAGGTCGATGAATGCTGAAAACACAAATAAGAGTAGCTTTAATACTGCTGCTAATTATTCTTTTGAATTCACTTCTTATGGTTGGGGACAATGGAGTTATGTTAATAATTCACATCTTCAAGCCTTTTTGTCTTTTAACAATACTGGAGCCTCTGATTTACCATTTTCTTTATCGGCATGGGTTAATATAGATCAAAATGTTTGGGATTTAGGCCAATCCAGAGCAAATGAAATTATTTCTAAATATTGGTCTAGTTTCAATTGGAGGGAATATCGCTTCTATCAAGGTGCTAATGATGAATTGCGTTTTGAATTAGCCAATTGGAATTCTGGTTCTGATAAAATTGAAATTGCTACTGTTAAACCTCTTTCTTTGGATGAATGGCATTTTGTAGTAGCTACTTATGATGGGAACCTCTTAGAGAATGGAATGAAGATTTATATAGATGGAAAAGAAGCTGCCACTGTTTCCGCTTCAGCAGGAACTTATACAGGTCAAACATTTCGTTCTCAACAAGTGGCTTTTGGTTCAAGAGGGATTAATGGTTGGGGTTGTGATTTTAATGGCTATGATGAGGCGATTATTTGGAATTCTTCGCTACCAGCTCCATTTGTTAAAAAAATGTATTATGCTTCTCCTTATTCAAATACTATCATTCCTTTATCGGTTTGGGATGAAGATTCTTTAACTTTTGGTGATAAAGGTATTTTCCAAGATGCTTCGCAGGGTTATACCTTTTCAAAGAATTCTTATGATGATAGACTTCTTGATATAAATTTTGATGGTAGTTTCACTCAAAATGTTTTGGAAAATGCGGATTTTAATAATGGTAATGATGGTAATTGGACATTAATTAGTGGTGTTATATCTAGTAATAGGGTTCAAAATAATTATGGTGGTGGAGCTATTGGTTTTAGAGATTGTGCTGTCTATCAAGATATTTGGATAGATACTAATTCAATAACTCAAGTTTCTTGCACATCTGTGAAATATGCTGGAATAGATATGCAAATTGTTGTGAGATTGTATTTTTCTGATGGTAGTTTTGCAGAAGAATATACTACTCCTGGAACAGGTATGACTACATGTTATTTGTCACTCTCTAATATTCCTGCTAATAAGATTGCAATCAGATTATGGCTAGAGATAGATATGCAGGCGCTAGAAAATCAAGGTCAATCTTTGGACAATGCCATTTTATCTGTTAATAATACTAGAAGTAATGTTTTAGGCGATACTTTTCATGAATGTAAAGGATTTTATGAGAATGATCCTTCATTTGTTTCTAGTTATAATTCTGATGCAGGTGGATCTCTGAATTTAACTAAAAATGGTGCAATTGAGTTTGTTAATTTTACAGATTGGGATAAACTGAGTTTTGGAGATGGAAGTTCTGATGTAGCATTTTCTTTAGAAGCTTGGGTTTATGTAACTACTGATTCTTTAACTGATTTTGTTATTTTGGCTAAATCTAATCCTTCTTCTGATTTTGAATACAGTTTGTCTCTGAATAGAACTGCTAGTAACATTTTTTATCCATATTTCATCTTAATGAATGTAACAGACAATCAAACATTTATTAAATCTCAATCTGATGTTTCTTTTAGTATTGGAAATTGGAATCATCTGTTTGCAACCTATAATGGCAATTCTTCTTCTAGTGGTTTGTCTATTTTCTTGAATGGTTCTCTTGTAAGCCAAACAAGAAGTTCTTCTGGTTCTTATGTTGCTATGAATAATACTGATTCTGATTTTACAATTGGAAGTAGTTTTATAGGTGCAAATATGAAAATTGATGATGTGGTTGTTTATAATGCAGTTATACCAATTGAAAGAATTGAATTAAGTTATAATCAAGCTCCCTTTGCTTTTCCAGCATTTAATAATACTGATGGTGGAAGATTTTCAATTAATGGAAGATTTTTGGCTTTGAATTCTTCTGAATCGGTTTCTCAAGATGTTTTTCTTGATTCAGATAATTTAACGAACATTCTCTTTGATTCCTTGTTTGCTGGTTATGATGATCCTTCTGAGGGTTTGATAGTTACTTTATCTTATTCTGATGCTTCTAATACTACTCAAGTCTTTTCTCATGAAGCTCAGGCTTATTGGTATGGGAACAGTAGTCTTGGTATGTTAGGTAAAGAAGAATTTACTAATATTTCATCGGGAAAGACCATTATTTCCATTAATTTCTTATCAAATAACTCAGTTAGTGATTGTTTTCTGGATAACATCTTTTTTAACTATTCTATTGATTTTGACTTTCATTCGCTTGATGAATTTGTCTGGAAGCCTATAGGATTGGATGAATATTCAGTTAGTGGAACAGCTCAACAGAGATCATGGTTTTTTCATCATAGAAATGATTCTGCTTATCGCTCTTCTGGAATATTTACAAATAACTCGTTTATGAGCTTAGATCATGACAATACATGGATTATTGAGCTAAATTTGACTTTTAATCCGTATTCTGCTTTTTGGAATGATCTTTCTTTTGCAGGTGGCATTCAACTTCATTTTCTTGATTCTAGTAATGATTCTTTGAGTTTTGTTGATTTGATCGATAATTCAACTTCTTCTGGTTTACATCAGGTTGGTGGCTCTTTGTTTTATAATACAAGCACATCTTCTGGTGTTTTTGCTAAAGACCATGAATATGATTCTTCTAATTATAATTTAACTAATGAATTGCTGAGAATAAAGAAAGTTGATGATTTATTATTCGTAAATTATCCAGAAAGTCTTGATTTTGGTGGTAATTGGACATCAATAGGTAATACAAGCGTTATTTTTCAGCAGGGAAATCCTGTGAATTTAGGAATATTATTCTTTAGAAATACCTCTACAAGATCAATGGACTATCCTAATATTAATTCTACCAATAAAGATTATTTTACTGCTGGTAATGATTATTCAGAGAATTTTACTGGTATTTCTGTTCCTGAGTATTCTCGTTATGTTTTTGATTCTCCAATGTCCATCTCTTCTTTGAATTTTTCTTATTATGAAGCTATAACTACTGATGAAACAAATATAATAATAGGAGATTTGTATGGTTTTCTAGTGAGTGGTTCTAATCAAGTTTTTTATGAATTCAATTATACTATTGCCTATCCTAATGATGCAGAAGTTTGGAATTATCACAATCACAGTTTTCTAATGCCACATAATTACACTTTTGTAAATACAACTTTTGGAGATGGAACTGTTAAAACAATCATTTCAGGTTTTAGCATTTCGTCTTTTAATGGAACACATGATGAATATTCGTATGAAGATATTGTGAATGGAACTTTTACATGGTTTTTCCTTACCAGTAATGCTATAGTTAATTTTATTATCAATCCTCAGTGGAGTATTAATGGAACATTAACCAATCAAAACTTAATTGAATATAATATCCGAGTTGCTAATGGTTCTACTGGTTTGCTTAATTATCCTGTTAATATTTCTTTAAAAAATACTAATGAAGAGATTTTATATTCAGTGCAGGAAGTAACTGGTCTGGATGGATGGTTAAACTCTTCCTTTAATCAGCAAGTAGAAATGCTTGCCGATCATGAGTTTTGGGTTTGTGCAACTGGAATTAATCAAAGTTTTCTAGGCTATGCTGTAGATTATTATTTAGCTTATAATGACTGGGTTGATCCAGTTATTTCCGATTTGGTCTATAATGCTTCTTTAACTGCCGGAACGACATGGCATTTGTCGGCTGATATATCAGATAATTGGACAAATCAATCTGATTTAACAGTTCAAATGAAATGGAGCTTTATTTCATCTTCTTCTTATGATAGAACTTCTAATTTGAATTTAGAATCAGGTCTTTTTACTCTTTCAATAATTGGACAAGATGCAGATGAATCTCTTTGGTTTAAGATCCAAGCAACTGATAATTTATCCAATCAGGTTGAAACAGCAACTTTTCAAGTCGATTGGGTAACGGAAGAAGAAGAACCAACTCCTGGTCCTGGTAATGGTGTTGCTCCTGCTGCTCGACCTGCGGTAGCTGATGGTGGTATTGATCCTATCTTTCTTATTATTGTTTTTGCTGCTGGAGCAATTATGGTTGCTGTAATAGGCTATGCTGTTATGAAAAGAGTGGTAGTGCGAACCAGAAAAGTTGAAACTAGAGAAGTCATTACTACTATAGGACGTTTTGGAAGATCTAAAGAGAAAATAGAGGAAAAAGGTGGCTGAAATGGTTCAATGGTTTGAGATTGTCATTCTTTTTCTAGTGATTATTTTAGGTTCTCTTGTTACTGCATGGGTTTATAGAAGAATTATGGCAGGTATTCCTATTAGAAAAGAAGAAAGAGAAGTTATTCAAGTTGGCAAATTAGCTGGCTATGCCAGAGAAAAGAAAGTAAGGAAGCGATAGTTTGTTTTTCATGGCAGCAGCTCTGGATACACAAATAGAAGGTTCTGTTTGGTTTATTATAGTTGTATCTATCATAGCTGCCATTGGTGTTGCTTTACTGAAAGCGATTATTCAAAGTATTGTTGATTTTTTCGTGATTAAGAAACGAGAGAATGAAGATCAGATTTCAACAGAAGTTAGTAAGATTTCAGTTATTATTTTCATTATTCTTGCTGGTTTGATTGCCATTTGGCAAAGAGAAGCGATTTCAGATTTTTTAGGCAGATCTAGTGGAGAAATTGTTTTTTCAGCATTGCTTTTAATGATCCTTGGTTTTTTAATTGCAGGAGTGGTTTATAGAGAGCCTTCTAAGAAATGGAAAAAGAAATTAAGACGTAAAGGCAAAGGTAAAGGTAAATAATTGGGATTTGTAAGAGATAGCTGAAGGATTGAGAAATAGGTGCAAAGAACAGATATTATAGTGTTTTCTGTCATGATTTTATCTGTAATTGCAGTTCAAGCTATTCTTTTATCAAATCCATCTTCTTCTGAAGCTTTTGAGCCTTGGGGTATTGTCGCTGATGATGGTAGTGCTATTCAACCTTTTATTACTAGCAGAACATTAGGTCGAGATTATAGAATACCTCAAGATGAAAATACTTTGGATACAGATTTTTTTTATATATATTTGGAATGGCGTGGTTCGCAAACCAGTAGAGAATTCATTTTCCAGCTTTATGAGCGAAAAGAAAGGGATATTATCATTGGAGATAAGACTGAAAGGGAAAAATATTGGGATTTGTATGCAGAAACGATAATTCCGATGATTAGAGGAGCGAATGAATGGGGAGATCCTAGATTTGCTCTTAAAAAGATTGATAATAGTGCTTTAGCTGATTTTCAGAAATCTGATTCTAAAGAAAAGCTGGTTATTCTTTATAGAAACTTAGAAATTGCCTTTTATCACAAAACAAGTTGGGCTGAGATAGAAAGAACTAAAACATTGATGGAATGGAATATAGAATCTTTGATGTTGGCTCTTTGGACAATTTTTGTTGGTTTTGTTGCAGGTGTTAGCAGTAAAGTTATTCTCAATAAAGCAACTTATGTTCCTGATTTGCCACATTGGAGTATCTGGATTCTGCTCTTTTTAATAATTTTCGTTTCAACTCTTGTATTCTTTCTTATTTCAGGTTATAATGTAGATTTAGTCTTTAGATATATCATTCTGGTTCCGGCTCCTTTAGTAAGTGTTATGTTTGGTGTTTATTTTGCGTTTTGGCTTGCTGCTAGATTTAGACCTGAGAAACTTCGTGAATTTTTGTTTATTATTCTTGATATGCCAAGCTTAGAGGATATAAGATCGGGAAAACGCAAATTAAAAGATGAGCATGAACTTCCTGTGGATGCTATCACTGTAGATGGTTTTGTCAATAAGAAAGGTGAAATAGAACTTGTAGATGATCCAAATTCATATTGGGAAACTTTCAGACGAATGAAAATGGGTGGAATCAAGTTTAACATGGCTAAACTCGGAAGGAGAATTAGAGTAAGACAAAAATGGAAAACTTTTGATGATATTATCTTTTGTGATAATTTTGAGAAGCAACAATTATCTGTTGATATAAAGGAAGGTGCTTTGTTTAGTTTATCATCAGTCATGATTCTTATTGGTATTTTCTGTTGGATTTTTCCCTTGTTTTTGGGGATTGCAAGCATAACAACTGGTATTTTAGGAGCTATTTTCTTAACAAGTGGTGTTTTATACTTTATTTGGGAAAATGTTGATGTTGTGGCTCCTATTATTAATGTTTCTCCTATTACTAATAGAGAAGCAATTCAAATAATTAAGGACAAGCTTTCATTGGATATGAAGGACGAAGAAATTGCAGAGTTGGAATTAGATCTTTTTAAGGAGAAATCCAATCTTGCTAAGAAATCCAGAGCACAAACTATGAAAGCTCTTGCAGAAGTGCAAGATGCTTTATTACCTCTGAAAGAACTTTCAGATGAAGAATTAGATATTGAAGATCTGCCAGAACCAATTAAAAAGATTGTGAAATCTTGGGTAGAAGACTGGACTAAAAAAGAATCATTAGGCGAAATGATTGAGAGTGTTGTTGGTAAAAAAGACGAAAAAAAAGGTGACGAAAAATGAGTAGTTTAATGGCTAAAATTCCTTTTTTTAGGAAAAAGGAGAAAAAATTAAAGCCTGTTTATGAAACAGAAGTAGAAATTCCGGTTAAACTGGAAATCGTGAATAGTATGCATCAGACTATGGCTCTTTCAGTTTCAGAAATTGCTAAGGTTTATCCTGAGCAATTTGACATGATTAAAGCCATTTTAACGGAATATGCTTTTTTTATTGAGACTATTTTGAATTATCGCAAAACAGGCCAACCAGAAGAGCTTTTTAAGAAATTGCAAGAATTTATGCTTAGATCAATCAAAGGTTATCTTCTCAAATATGATGAGTCTGATGAAGTCATAGATAAAGAGAAGCCTGTTATTAAACAGATTTTACATTGTATTGCAACTATTCAAGAGCAAGTAGAAGAATTTGAAGGTATTAGTGAGTTAAAAACTCCTATATCAGAAAAAACTCCTTCAAAGCCTCTGGAAGATTGGGGAGCAACACCCAAAATAGTTCAAAGAGGTGGAATGCCTAATCTTAGTGCTCCAATTACTGATTTGAAAGGTATTGGAGAAGCAACAGCTAAAAAATTAAATGATGTTGGAGTTAAAACGATAAGTGATTATATAGACTATCAAAGAGCTAAAGCTGAAGAAGAAAATGATTTAGAGGATGAAGAAACCAGTGAGTGAACTACCTCTTGCTAAAGCAGAGAGGTTTTCTGCTTAATTTTTTAGGGAAGTGAGAACTTGAGTAAAGAAGAAGATAGGATAGATAAAAAGACTCTGGTTGCTCAGAGGACTTATCGGGTTTCTACTAGAATAGATGAAAATTTTCCTCAATCAAGATTTTTCTGTTCGCCCAGATCACATGCTCTATATCATCTTTTAAAGACATTATGGCCTGAATTAGCAGGAAAAATTGATGTTTCAAAACTGTCTACAGAAGAGCTTAGAAAGCTTCCCAAAGGTTTTTTGGCTTTATATTTTGCAATTGACTTTAGATATAATAGAGATGCTGCTAATTATGTGCGAAAATTCTTTCATTCAGCAACACAAGAAGAATTAATGGCCTCTAAATTTAAAGAATCATCAGGATTGCGAAGAGTGCAAAAGGGAATTGAAAAGAATGACTGAGCGAATAAGTGAATATCTTCCTATTTATGGAAGAACTGAAACACATTCAACTTTGCAGCCAATAATGAAGCCACCTTTTATTACTGGCGATTGGAATACTATGACTAGAAAGGTTTTTGAATTAGGAACCTTTGTTAATGCCTTTATTTGGCGATTAGAAACGGAAAGAGACAATGCGATTATTATTGAAGGTGAAAGAGGAGAAGGAAAAACCAATGTTCTCTTATTTTTTGTAACTCTCTTCAATAACTACTTTAAAGTTCCTTTTGCAGTGAATAATAACATTTATTTAGGTAGAGATGTAGATTTAACAGTTAATTGGATTGCTAAAGACTTTAAAAATTATCCTTTTTCTTCTATCGGGATAGATGAAGCTGAAATTCCCTTTTCTAAATATACAGCCATTACTATTCAGAATAGAGAAGCTAAAATTTTCATGGATACATTTAGAGAGCTATTTTTGGGAGTTTTTTTTGTTTGTCCAGACAAAGACATTTTAGATTCCAGAATAGTAGATCGTTGTAATTGGAATATTATTTGTGATTGGAATGATATGAAGAAACAGCAAGTAGAGGTTACTGTTGAATACTATGGAAAAACTAAGGATAGGACTCGCTTTAAATGGCTTAAATTTGAGGAAATTATTATCCCTTATGTAAATACTCAAATTTACAATGAGTTAAGAATGATTAAACATGGAGATCTTTATAGTTCCAAAGGTTTAACTAAGGATTTTAAGCAAACCAGAAAGGAAAAGATGGATCAGCTTAAGAAATCTAAGAAGATTGCATTTGCTAAGAGAATCAATGATGTGGTAAGTTCTAAAGCTGACATTGATGATAAAATGCTTGAATTGTTTAAATTGGAAGTTCCGAAATACAGGATATTTCCTTTACTTAAATCTGAAGGAGCTACTAATACTAGAATTGAATTAATGGAACATTTTTATCTTACAGAACTAGCAGAGAAGCTAGAGAATGAGAAGAATGAAAAGAAGGCATTCAGAGAGCGAAAAAAATAACGATTCTGGATGTAGTTATAGGTATATGTGCTAGATTTACGCGGAAACATCAAAAATCTTCTTTTCTTTAAATTTGCATATATTATTTCATGACTGTTCATTTGTGTTCCAAATTTCGCTGTTTCTGATAGCTTAGAATGATGATTTCGTTTCTTCAGTAATGCTCAGAGCATAATTTCAGAAAAAAAAGCTTCGCTTTAACTCTATTATTTACTATGGAAAGTATTTTAAATCTATTATTTTCCTTAAAATGTAACTGATAAAGCTTAATCAGAGAAATAATAGATCTCTGATAAAGTTCTCTAAAATTGATAAAAAAGGTAGATTTTAATGGCTAGATATAAACCGAGTGAACAGATAGCAGGAATTATGGGAATTTTAGCTATAATTTTCATAATTGCTCTATTCGTCTTGTTTCTGGATATGATTCCAGATGTCCTAGAGTGGATTCAGACTGCTCTTGCTGTGGATGAATTTGGCTCCAAGATTGTGCTTTTTGTTGGTCTGATAGCAACTATTATCGGCTTTTCTTTTCTTGGTCTTCGCAATATTCCTAAAAAGAGAGGTAAATAGTTGGCTTAGCATTTAAACCTTAAAAATTGTCATTTTTTTGGTGGTGCTTTAATGAGTAAGAGATCAAAAAGTAAAAGCCGATCAAAGACCAAAGTTCGCCATGTTTCCAAGCTTCCTAAACATCCAAAACCTGGTGAATTAGTAGACATGGATATTGAGCAAAGAGATGGAAAGAAACGGACACAGCATTTTGAGGCTATGGATCGGGCTATGTGGAAGATGGTCAAGAATCCTGATTGATTCTTTTCCCATTTTTTTATTCTTCTGTTAGGTGATAATATTGGCTACTAAACGCAAAAAAGATAAGAAGAAAAGCAAATTAAAGATGATTCCTAAGTCCAAAAACATCTCCAAGATGTCTGAAGCTCAAAAGAAGAAAATAACTGAAGATCCAGTGGATAGAATCGGAAACGAGATTGACAAGAACTGGAAACAAACAGTTAAAGAAAATTGGCCTGGTATTAAGGAATCTATCAAGGACATTCCTGCTGGAGAAGAAGGTGAATCTGTCTATCTTTATGTTACTGTGGACAAGAAAACCAGAGATGTAGAATGTGACGATGTATCTACTTCTGGTTATTGGCAAGGAGCCAGTCAAAGCCGATTTTGGGTAGCTCCTATTCCAGTTGATAAAGAAACCACAAAACAAGACTTGTTAGATGTAGATCTCTCTGAAGAATGTCATTATTATGATGATTTGGATTTCTTAGGAGAAGAATGATTTCTTATATGCTTTAGAGGTCTTAAAATGGTTGAAAGACAAAAAGCTAAGAAGAGATCATCTGAAAAAATGGTCTCAAAAAGCAAAACTATGTCAAAATCTTCTTCTGAAGACACAAAACTCAAAGCTAAAGGAGTTATAAAGTCTGATTTTGGTGTTGTAACTACATACGAGCTAAGAAAACATTTTTTCAGAGAGCGAAACACTAAGATCAAAGAAATCAAACATCTTGACCATATTAAGGACTATGATATTTGGACAATTAAAACCCATGATGATAAAATGTTCTTTATGGTTAAAGATTGGGATTCTGTAACTCAAGCAGCTATAGCGGATGTAGAAGCTTCTTGGGGCGATTATGAAGAATCAGGTTGGGTTTCTGAAGATACAGATGTTAAGGAATTTGTGTCTGGAAGGGAAGAAGAAATTTTGTCCAGTGTTGATGGAGCCATTCATTTTGCTAGTGAGGTTGGAGATGAGGGCTTCTATTACTGGCGTTATAACTAATTCCTTTCTTCTTTTCCTTTTTTTTGGGTGACGGTTTTGGCTATGCGAAAAAAAGAGAGCACTAGGTCAAAAACTAAGAGAA
>Ga0114921_10001165_pt1 | contig 11906 bp, 10 predicted proteins | sample BentaG_FD_87016 | JGI IMG/M metagenome (GOLD analysis project Ga0114921, IMG submission 87016) | Deep subsurface microbial communities from South Atlantic Ocean to uncover new lineages of life (NeLLi) - Benguela_00093 metaG | ecosystem: Environmental > Aquatic > Marine > Oceanic > Sediment ...
CCAGTGTGATCTTCGGCGCCTACCTGTTCACCGCTTCCAACCTGAGCTGGCTTGGATTCGACGGCTCCCTGGGCTGGCCGGCCAAGATCGGGTTGGCGTTGACGGTGGGCGTGCTCGGAGGCGTCGGCATCAACACCGCCCATGAGATGGGCCACAAAAAGGACAACCTGGAACGCTGGCTGGCCAAGATCACCCTCGCCCAGACCGGCTACGGCCATTTCTACATCGAGCACAATCGCGGACACCATGTCCGGGTCGCCACGCCGGAGGACCCCGCGTCGGCCCGATTCGGCGAGACCTTCTGGGAGTTCCTGCCGCGCAGCGTGTGGGGCTCGATGAAGTCGTCGTGGGAATTGGAGGCCGCGCGGTTGCGCCGGCAGGGCAAGAGTCCCTGGCACTGGTCCAACGACGTGCTCAACGCGTGGGCGATGTCAGTCGTGCTCTACGGCATCCTGATCGCTGTCTTCGGGCTGGCGCTGATCCCCTTCATCGTGATCTCGGCGGTGTTCGGTTTCGCGTTGCTGGAGACGGTCAACTATCTCGAGCACTACGGCCTGATGCGTCAGAAGAAGGCCAGCGGCCGTTACGAGCGGTGCGCACCTGAACTCAGCTGGAACTCCGACCATTTGGTGACCAACCTGTTCCTCTATCACCTGCAGCGGCACAGCGATCATCACGCCAACCCGACGCGCCGCTACCAGACGCTGCGCAGCATGGAAGGCGCCCCGAACCTGCCCAGTGGGTATGCGTCGATGATCTCGCTGACGTACTTCCCGCCGCTGTGGCGCAAGATCATGGACCATCGGGTGCTCGAGCACTACAGCGGCGACATCACCCGGGTCAATGTTCACCCGCGGATGCGGGCCAAGGTGCTGGCCAAGTACGGCGCCCACGCGCCCGAGGAGCACTCGGGCGCCGACGATCGGGCCGGAGCCGGCGCGTGACCGGCTATCGCTGCCCCGGCTGTGACTACGTCTACGACGAGGCGAAAGGGTCACCGCGAGAGGGATTCCCGGCCGGCACCGCGTGGAGCGACATTCCCGATGAGTGGTGCTGCCCGGATTGTTCGGTACGAGAAAAGGTCGACTTCGAAGAGATGGGTGCAAGCACATGAGTGAAGAGCAAACAGCCGCCGACTACAAGTTGTTCGTTTGCGTGCAGTGTGGCTTCGAATACGACGAATCCAAGGGCTGGCCCGAGGACGGCATTGCGCCCGGAACCCGTTGGGACGACATCCCCGAGGACTGGAGCTGCCCTGATTGCGGCGCCGCGAAATCGGATTTCGAGATGGTCGAGGTGTCCCCGGTATGACCGCACAGTCATCCCCCGCGAGCGTGCGCAGTTGTACGCGACGCGCCGAGTGGTGGCGTGCAGACACGCACGCTCGCGGGACGGGGCCGCTCGGGGGCCGATCCGGGACGGGGCCGCTCGGGGGAGGGGCACGGTGATCAGGGCAGCTTGGGCGGGCGCTCCCACCGAAAGCGATAGTGTCGGCCGCGTGGGCCGCGCCAACGACAGAAGGATCGCGCAACGGATTCCGTACGCCGAGGCGTCGCGGGTTCTGCTGCGCGACTCCATTCTCGACGGCATGCGCGAGTTGCTGCTGATCCGCGACTGGTCCTCGATCACCCTGTCCGACGTCGCCAAGGCCGCCGGCATCAGCCGTCAAACGATCTACAACGAGTTCGGTTCGCGACAGGGCCTGGCCCAGGGCTACGCACTACGGTTGGCCGATCGATTGGTCGACCAGATCAACGGCGCCATCAAAGACAACGTCGGCGACATCTACGCTGCCTTTCTGCAGGGGTTTCGCGACTTCTTCGCCGAGTCTGCCGCAGACCCCTTGGTCATCTCGCTGCTGTCCGGTTCGTCGAAGCCCGACCTGCTGCAGATCATCACGACCGACAGTGCGCCGATCATCTCCCGGTGTTCGGCCCGGCTGACCGAATCGTTCATGGACGGCTGGGTAGCGACCAGCCGGGAGGACGCCGGAGTGCTGGCCAGGGCCATCGTCCGGCTGGCCATGAGCTACGTCTCGATGCCGCCGGAGGCCGACCACGATGTGGCTCAAGACCTGGCCCGATTGATGTCTCCGTTCGCTGAACGCTACGGTGTGGTGGATACCCTTTAGCCGGCAGAGCGCTACAAGCGCCTGTCCCGCGAGCCCGCAGGCTACGGGTATTGCATGGGTATCTGCACTGGTGCCTGCACCGATATCGCACAGGTATCCGCATGGGTGTCGCCAGCGGTTTTCGCCGCGAGCACAACCATGCGCCCACCGGCAATGCCTCACCGGCAATGCCGACCGAAGAATGCCGAACGTAAAGAGGGGCTCTACATGACTGCACCGACGCTGACCGCCGATGTCCGCAATGGCATCGACTTCAAGGTCGCCGACCTGGAACTGGCCGAATTCGGCCGCAAGGAGATCCGGCTGGCCGAACACGAGATGCCCGGGCTGATGGCATTGCGCCGCGAATACGCCGATGTGCTGCCGCTCAAGGGTGCACGTATTTCGGGTTCGCTGCACATGACCGTTCAGACCGCGGTGCTCATCGAGACCCTGGTAGCGCTGGGCGCTGAGGTCCGATGGGCGTCGTGCAACATTTTCTCCACCCAGGACCACGCAGCGGCAGCCACCGTCGTCGGCCCACACGGCACCCCCGCCGAGCCCACCGGCATTCCGGTCTTCGCCTGGAAGGGCGAGTCGCTCGAGGATTACTGGTGGGCAGCAGAGCAGATGCTCACCTGGCCCGACCAGCCGGCCAACATGATCCTCGACGACGGCGGTGACGCCACGATGCTGGTGCTGCGCGGCGCGCAGTTCGAAAAAGCCGGCGTCGTGCCGCCCACCGAGGACGATGCCTCCGACGAGTACAAGGTGTTCCTGGCGTTGATCCGCAAGCGCTTCGAGACCGACAAATCCAAGTGGACCAAGATCGCCGAAGCGGTTAAGGGCGTCACCGAGGAGACCACCACCGGCGTGCTGCGGCTCTACCAGTTCGCCGCCGCCGGCGAGTTGTGCTTCCCGGCCATCAACGTCAACGACTCGGTAACCAAGAGCAAGTTCGACAACAAGTACGGCACCCGGCACTCGCTGATCGACGGCATCAACCGCGGCACCGACGTGCTGATCGGCGGCAAGGCAGCGCTGGTCTGCGGCTACGGTGACGTCGGCAAGGGCTGCGCGGAGGCGCTCAAAGCCCAGGGCGCCCGCGTCGCGGTCACCGAGATCGACCCGATCAATGCGCTGCAGGCGCTGATGGACGGTTTCGAGATCAAGACTGTCGAGCAGGCCATCGGCTGGGCGGACATCGTCATCACCGCCACCGGAAACCAGGCCATCATCACCCTCGAGCACATGAAGTCGATGAAGCACCAGGCGATCCTTGGCAACATCGGCCACTTCGACGACGAGATCGAGATGGCGCGTCTCGAGCGGGATCCCAACATTCGTCGCATCAACATCAAGCCGCAGGTCGACGAGTTCATCTTCACCGACGGCCACTCGATCATCGTGCTGAGCGAGGGCCGACTGCTCAACCTGGGCAACGCCACCGGTCACCCGTCGTTCGTGATGAGCAACAGCTTCTCCAACCAGGTGATCGCGCAGATCGAGCTGTGGACCAAGAACGACGAGTACGACAACGAGGTCTACCGGCTGGCCAAGCACCTCGACGAGAAGGTCGCCAAGATCCACGTCGAGGCGCTGGGCGGCACGCTGACCAAACTGACCAAGGAGCAGGCCGAGTACATCGGCGTCGACGTGGACGGTCCCTACAAGCCGGAGCACTACCGCTACTGATGCCGTGGGGGTCGCTCGCCGACCGCTGCAACGGGTAACCGACGGCCTCGGCCTGCGGCCAGTTCTAGCGGATTAGGCTCGCAGAGTGCTCATCGTCATCGAGGGGGTCGACGGCGCCGGCAAGCGGACGTTGACCAACGGTCTGCGCTCGGCGTTCGAGGCCGGCGGCCGCTCCGTGGCCAACCTGGCGTTTCCGCGCTACGGAGCGTCCGTGCCCGCTGACCTGGCAGCTGAGGCTCTGCACGGTAGCCATGGCGACCTCGCCGAATCGGTGTACGGGATGGCGGTGCTGTTCGCGATGGACCGTGCCGGCGCCAAGGACGAGATCGAGCACCTCAGGGCCGCCTATTCGGTGGTCATCCTGGACCGCTACGTCGCGTCCAACGCGGCCTACAGCGCGGCCCGGCTGCACCAGCGGGCCGATGAAGATGCGGTGGCCTGGGTGGGCGACCTCGAATATGGACGGCTGAAGCTGCCCGCGCCGGATTGGCAGGTGCTGCTCGACGTGCCGACAGAGTTGGCCGCACAGCGCGCGGTCGACCGGGCCGCCACCGAGGCCGATCGCGCCCGCGATGCCTACGAACGCGACGACGGTCTGCAACGCCGTACCTCCGCCGTCTACGCCGAGCTGGCCGCCGCCGACTGGGGTGGCCGGTGGGCGGTGACCCGGCCTGACGTCGACGCCGGTGAGCTCGCAGCCAGACTGCAGTAACGCTCGATTCCGCTGCACAGCGGCGGGGTGTCCGGCCGATCAGGAAACAGCGCGACATCGTTGACGCTGTGTAAGTACCTTCGAAGCCGTGGGGCCGCTACAGGGATTCTTGACGACGTGGTCGCAGGCGCGTCAGACCTTCGGTCAGGGCGTGCCCACCGGCGGATCGCACCTCGACGGCAGCGCCACCCTGCAGAAACTGCAGGCCGACGTCGAATCCGCTGGCCCGGGACGCCACTGGCAGGGCGGCGCGGCGACCGCCTACGCCGCGGCCAACGCCGCGCACGCACAGGTGTTCGGGAAGCTGGCCGAACTCGACGCGAGGCTGGCCGCCGAGATCGACAAGTCCGCTCGGGTCATCACCTGCGGGCGCGCTGAACTCGATGACGTTCGAGACTGGGTTGTCCACGCGGCGTCTGCGCTGCCGAGCAACCAGGCCGAGGGGCAGATCATGGCGATCGTGTCCAAGGGCCTGGGTCAGCTTCGTGCGGTCCTGTCGAAATCCCACGGGGAACTCAACACCATCGGAGCCCAGATCGAGCAGATCGGCGCCGAATACGTGCGGCTCGGCATGCAGAAATTCCCTCCGTGACGTCCCTGGGTGGCGCCCAGAGGCCCCCGGCGACGGGTAAATCCCGGCCCGGAGCCGGTGAACACGCAAATCGCCCGGTGTGGTATCCGAGCATTATCGCAATCTGGTGACACCATGGACACCATGAGGCAAAGGATCCTGGTCGTCGATGACGACCCTTCGCTCGCCGAGATGCTCACCATCGTGCTGCGCGGGGAGGGTTTCGACACCGCGGTCGTCGGTGACGGCACTCAGGCGCTGACGGCCGTACGTGAGTTGCGCCCCGATCTGGTGCTGCTCGATCTCATGCTGCCCGGCATGAACGGCATCGACGTGTGTCGGGTGCTGCGCGGAGACTCCGGTGTACCCATCGTGATGTTGACCGCCAAGACCGACACCGTCGACGTGGTGCTCGGCTTGGAGTCGGGCGCCGACGACTACGTGATGAAGCCGTTCAAGCCCAAGGAATTGGTCGCGCGAGTACGCGCCCGGCTGCGTCGCAACGAAGACGGGCCCGCCGAGATGCTCTCGATCGCCGACGTGGACATCGACGTCCCCGCCCACAAGGTCACCCGGCTGGGTGAACAAATCTCGCTGACTCCGCTGGAGTTCGATCTACTGGTGGCGCTGGCACGCAAACCCCGCCAGGTGTTTACTCGTGATGTGCTGCTCGAACAGGTATGGGGTTATCGCCACCCCGCTGACACCCGTTTGGTGAACGTGCATGTCCAGCGTCTGCGGGCCAAAGTCGAGAAAGACCCGGAGAACCCGCAGGTGGTGCTGACCGTTCGAGGAGTGGGATACAAGGCCGGACCTCCGTGATCTGCACCGCTCGGCGGTGGTCGTGATCTTTGGCTCAAGACGACGTATCCACCGGCGGTCTGCACCACTGATTCGCGGCCTGGGTGCGCTGGGCCGAACGATAGGACTGGCCTGGCGGCGTTCGCTACAGCTGCGCGTGGTCACGATGACACTGGGCTTGTCGCTAGCGGTCATCATGGTGCTCGGGTTCGTGTTGACCAGCCAGATCACCGATCGCATCCTGGAAGTCAAAGTGAACGCCGCGAACGAGGAGATCGAACGCGCCCGCCCCACGGTCAGCGGAATCGTCGGAGGTGAGGAAACCCGCTCGCTGGACAGCAGCCTGCAGCTGGCCCGCAACACGTTGGTCGACCGTAAGTCAGATGCCGGCGCCGGCCTGGCCGGGGCGTTCGACGCGGTGCTCATCGTTCCCGGTGACGGTCCGCGCGCAGCCACCTCCGCGGGTCCGGTCGACCAGATTCCCAACACGTTGCGCGACTTCGTCAACGCCGGACAGGTCAGCTACCAGTACTCGACGGTGCACACCGACGGCTTCTCCGGGCCGGCGTTGATCATCGGCAGCCCGACGCCGTCGCCGGTGGCCAACCTGGAGCTCTACCTGATCTTCCCGCTCAACAGCGAGGAATCCACGATCGCGCTGATGCGCGGAACGCTGGCCACCGGCGCGGTGGTGCTGCTCGGTCTGCTGGCCGCGATCGCGCTGCTGGTAGTACGGCAGATCGTGCTGCCGGTGCGTTCGGCGTCGCGGATCGCCGAGCGGTTCGCCGAAGGTCACCTGGCAGAACGCATGTCGGTGCGCGGTGAGGACGACATGGCGCGCCTGGCGGTGTCATTCAACGACATGGCCGAAAGCCTGCAGCGCCAGATCGGCCAACTCGAGGAGTTCGGCAATCTGCAACGCCGATTCACCTCCGACGTCAGCCACGAACTTCGCACGCCGCTGACGACCGTGCGAATGGCCGCCGACCTGATCCACGACCACGTCGAAGATCTCGACCCCGCACTGCGGCGCTCGACCGAACTCATGGTCAACGAACTCGACCGCTTCGAGTCGCTGCTCAGCGATCTGCTCGAGATCTCCCGCCACGACGCCGGTGTCGCGGAGTTGGCGGTCGAAGCCGTCGACCTGCGCTCCATCGTGACCAGCGCACTGGGCAATGTCGGGCACCTCGCCGAGAGCGCTAATGTGGAAGTGGTGGTGGACCTGCCCGCCGACGAGGTCGTCGCCGAGGTCGACGCTCGCCGGGTGGAACGGATTCTGCGCAACTTGATCGCTAACGCGATCGACCATGCCGAGCACAAAGAGGTACGTATCCGGATGGCCGCCGACGAGGACACCGTGGCCGTCACGGTCCGTGACCACGGTGTGGGCTTACGTCCAGGCGAGGAGAAACTGGTGTTCAGCCGCTTCTGGCGGGCGGATCCCTCACGGGTCCGCCGCTCCGGTGGAACCGGACTCGGTTTGGCGATCAGCATCGAGGACGCCCGGTTGCATCAAGGCAGACTCGAGGCGTGGGGTGAGCCGGGCGAGGGTGCCTGCTTCCGGTTGACGCTGCCGCTGATCCGCGGGCACAAGGTCACCAGCAGCCCGCTGCCGGTCAAACCGTTCGAGGAGGAGGGGAATGGGCCGGGCCGTAAACCGATGCGCGACCCTGAACCGGCAGAGGAGACGGTGTGACACGCTTCTTGGCGGGTGTGTGGCTGTCGGTCGTCGTGCTGGCTCTCGCCGGTTGTGCCGGGGTGCCACACTCCTCGTCGCCGCAGGCGATCGGCACTGTCGAGCGGCCGGCGCCGCCTAGCCTGCCCGAGCCCACACCGGGAATGGATCCCGATGTACTGCTGCGTGAATTCCTCAAGGCAACAGCCGATCCCGCCAACCGCCATCTCGCCGCCCGGCAATTCCTCACCGAGTCTGCTTCCAACACGTGGGATGACGCCGGTAGTGCGCTGCTGATCGACAACGTGGTGTTCGTCGAGACCAGGACAGCGGACAGGGTGTCGGTATCCATGCGCGCCGACATACTGGGCTCGCTGTCGGATATCGGGGTGTTCGAGACGGGCGAAGGTGCGTTACCCGACACCGGCGAGATCGAACTGGTGAAGACCTCGGACGGCTGGCGCATCGACCGTCTACCCAACGGGGTCTTCCTGGACTGGGAGCAGTTCCAGTCCACTTACAAGCGCACCACCCTCTACTTCGCCGATCCGACGGGCAAGACGGTGGTGCCCGACCCGCGTTACATCGCGACGTCTGACCCCGATCAGCTTCCCACCGAACTGGTCAGCAAGCTGATCGCGGGTCCGCGGCCGGAAATGGTCGAGACGGTGCGAAATCTGCTTGAGCCGCCGTTGAAGTTGCGCGGACCGGTGACGCGTGCCGACGGCGGAAAGACCGGGGTCGGGCGCGGCTACGGCGGCGCCCGCATCGACCTGGACGACCTGTCCATCACAGATCCCCACAGCAGACAACTACTTGCCGCACAGCTCATCTGGACGCTTTCCCGGGCCGGCGTGAACGGGCCCTATGTGATCAACGCCGACGGCGCCGCGCTCGACGACCGGTTTGCCGCGGGGTGGGATACCGCCGATGTGGCCGCGACCGATCCCGGTGCTGCCGATGGCGCCGCGGCGGGTCTGCACGCACTGGTCGACGGCTCGCTGGTGAGGCTGGACGGTCTGCGTTCCCTCCGGGTGGTGGGATCGTTCGGGCAGCTGCCCGGGCAGACGGCCGCAGCGCTGTCGCGTACCGGCCAGATGGTCGCCTCGATCGTTACGCTCCGCCCCGACGCGCCCGACATGTCGTCGTCCCTGTGGGCAGGACCGTTGGGCGGCGAGGCATCCCAGGCCATCGATGGACGTAGCCTGACCCGGCCCACCTGGTCGCTGGACGACGCGATCTGGGTGGTCATCGATGGCATCAACGTGGTGCGTGTCATCCAGGACGCCTCGGGCCAGCCCGCCCGCATTCCGATCGACTCCATCGCGGTGTCGACCCGATTCCCCGGCGAGATCACCGAACTGCAACTCTCCCGCGACGGCACCCGCGCGGCCATGGTGATCGAGGGCCGGGTGATCCTGGCCGGGGTCGAGCAGACCGAAGGCGGCGGTTATGCGCTGACCTTTCCCCGGCGGTTGGGTTTCGGGCTGGGTGACACGGTGGTGTCGCTGTCCTGGCGCACCGGCGACGACATTGTCGTGAGCCGCACTGACGTCCAGAATCCGGTGTCCTATGTCAACCTCGATGGTGTGAACTCTGATGGCCCGAGCCAAAGTCTGCTGATGCCGGTGACGACGGTGGTGGCCAACCCGTCGGCGGTCTATGTCGCAGACGGCCGTGGTGTGCTGCAACTCTCCGGTTCGGCCGCTGAGGGCGATCCGGGGTGGACCGAGGTGGGGCCGCTGATGGTCGCGGGCGCGCTACCGGTGCTGCCGGGCTGATTGTTGATGTCGTCGGAGAAAGGTCGCAATGAATATCGATGACGTGCGGGTTCCCCGCAAGACGGTGATCGCCGGCGCGGGAGTCGGGGTGGCGGCCGTTGCGCTGTCGGCCTGCTCGAGTGGCGGGGGTTCGGGTTCCGGCGAGGGGTCCGCAGCGCCTGAGGTTCTCACGACGACGGCCGATGTGCCCGTCGGATCGGGTGTCATCGTCGGCGACGTGGTGGTGACCCAGCCCGAAGAAGGGGACTTCAAAGGCTTCTCGGCGGTGTGCACGCACACCGGCTGCCTGATCAACGAGGTGGCTGGCGGGACGATCAATTGCCCGTGCCACGGCAGCAAATTCAGCTTCGACGGCGAGGTGCTCAACGGTCCAGCGACGCGACCATTGAACGCGGAAGCTATTACAGTGCAGGGGGATTCCATCCTGCTCGGTTGATCCGTTCGGCTGCCGCTGGTCGAGAGTGAAGCCGCCGCTGGTCGAGAGTGAAGCCAGGGTCGCAATCCGGAGAAATCTGCAGCGCTGGATTCACTTTCGCGGTTGCCACTCTGAAATACGAGGGACAGAGTCGATACGGGGCGCTGCCGGACCGTGCTCGACGCAGTTCGGTTGGCTGTCAGACGGCTTCGGGTCCCCTGGCTATTCAATTTGGCGCGGGGAGAGAGCAGAGCGGCCCGGTAGCATCGCAAACCGTGTGGTGTGATCGGCGGTTGGTGGAGATGAGCCAATGAATATGCCGCCTGGGGCTGGTCCTCCTTGGTCGCCGAATCCATCGCCGTCGCCTGGGGCGCCTTCGGACTGTGCCCATCGCCGACGCTGGATCGTGCTGGGTGTCTCTTTTGCGGTCGTCGTAGCAGTCGTCGTTGGGTCGTTGGTGTGGAACGGAATGTCGACGCGCAACGCTGCTGGTATTGCCCCTCCGGCTGCTGGCGATGGCGTCGATCGGACAGTCGGGCTGCTGCGGGAGAAGGACCCCGTATGCGATGAGTGGACAGTGTTCGCCGACGAACTGTCCAAGAGGGAGGAGCAGTGGGCTTCGTCCAACCGAGGGATTCCGGCGAGTAAATGGACTGTCGAACAGCGGGAGATATTTGCTTCGGCTGGTGAGGCGACGACTACAGCGGCGAACCAGTTCGAGTCGATTCTGCCCAAGGCGCGCAACGTCGTGATCCAGGAACTGATGGCGCAGACGATTGTCTATCTACGTGCTTACGTAGGGAGGATTCCGAGCTACGTCGGATCGGATGGCTTAATTGCCGGCGTAGCGGGGAATTTCGCCAATGCGGTCACGTACATGTGTAGCGCTGCGCCTTTGGTTCCCTCCGGCGGTGAGGTCGATCTGTCTTCCGTTCAAGAGCCAGCCGAACTACAAGTTTTTATGGTTGTGGCTGATCCGGTCTGCGACGAATTTGTAGCTTTGGCCGACCGTCAAAACTCGGCGCTTATTGGTTGGGCAGCGACGGACTCGACAATCCCCTCAGCCCAATGGACTCCCGAGCAGCGTTCGCTCTTCGACGCCGTGCGTAAGACGATCACACGCGACTTGGTGCGATTTCGCGAGATAGCGGACGAGGCCAAGGGGCGGGTGATGGGCGACTTGGTGGCAACCCAGAATGCTTATATGGAGGCGTTTGCTGATGCGATTCCTTCGTACACGCCTGATGATGCCCAAATATGGACAGCCGTAACATCACTCGGAGGCGGGTTGGCCGCGGCTTGCGAGGCGCAGCTGTGAGTTGGTGGAATGGGGAGCCTCACAATGGCTCGTACGGAAGCCAAACCATCCTTCCTCCGGCGTGGCCAAGTGTTGATGAGGAGTTGCTGGCCAGGGCTGCCGAATCTTTCGAGGAATTCGGGGATCTAGTTCGGGAAGCGATCATTCCCAGGCTACAAGCGCAAATGATGGCCATGGCGGACGCCTGGGACGGCGCAGGATCAGAAGCGGCACGCCGTGAGGCGAGCGCCATCATTGACGAGCACGAAACATGTGCCGCGGCTGCCTATGAGGTCGCGAACAAGCTTCGCAATATGGAATCGACAGTGGTAAAAACAAAAATCCAAGCCAATGCCAACGCGGATTCGACGCAGCGGGATTGTGAACAAAACTTGCTGAATGACGTGGAAACCGCGCCAGCGCTGAATACAGCAAGGGTAGCGAAGGGGCTAAGCGACAACGTCCAGCTTGTTGCACGCAATTCCGTTGAGCTTGCGGGCAATATTCGAGTCCTAGGTGGCGGCCCCGGGGTAGACGGGATGTTGCTCGACGGTCTTGAGACGCTGCCCAAGGAGACGTTTACATCTGTCGATCGGATGGAGTCCACATTCGCCGAGCCATCTTATTTCAACTCTGGCGTCAACGACCGCGGCGGTGACCGGCGAAGTGCCGCGGGGGTACCCGGGCCAGCACAGGGGACACACCCATCACAAGTTCCAGCTGGGCCCCAGCCCCCAGCCCAAGCCCATTCTGCGACCGCCGCACCAATAGAGCGCACAGACGCAATCGGTGGTGGCTCATCTTCAACTGGCGGCGGAGCGTCGTCGGGCCTGAGTTCCTCGGGCG
>Ga0114921_10001166_pt1 | contig 11899 bp, 7 predicted proteins | sample BentaG_FD_87016 | JGI IMG/M metagenome (GOLD analysis project Ga0114921, IMG submission 87016) | Deep subsurface microbial communities from South Atlantic Ocean to uncover new lineages of life (NeLLi) - Benguela_00093 metaG | ecosystem: Environmental > Aquatic > Marine > Oceanic > Sediment ...
CATTATCTACATACACCCAGCCTTCTCCATCAATGAGGACAAATAGCTCATCCCCATTGTTAGCAACCTCCATGTCTCCGCTTCTGGTCCAGCCACTTATTTCGTTATCGAGTGGTAACAATTCGACGACATCTTTTTGTCCTTCTTGAGTTTCTGTAGCACAAAAAGTGAAGAGAAATATTAATTCTAAAAGTAATAATTTCTTCATTATATCTCCTATTGTAAAATTGTTACTTTACTAATTCTGGCTTCACCCTGATAGTACAGACGAATAAAATAGGTTCCAGATGCAAGGCGTTTATTGATACGATAATTTATGCGATGTGCACCCCTATTGAGATAACCCGAATAGATGTTCGTTTCTATCCTTCCTGTAGCATTTATTAAATCAAGATGGACAGGTGAGGTTTTTGGGAGAGAGAGAAAGATTGTGGTCCTATCGCGAAATGGATTTGGTGAAATCTTTAAAATGCCGTCTTGCGGTCTCATTGTTTTCGATTCTTCAATACCATATGGATTGTTTATCTCAATGAGATTGATGTCAGTAGTACCTAGACTGTATGGCGGTTGGGTGGCAGTGGTGATGTGAGATGCACTTATAGTACTATATCCCAAGGCTACTCGCTCTTCATTTATTATATTCTGTCCTTGATAATCACAGGCAACGGTATCAAGACTCATTATTAACTTTTTAGGGTTGCAATCAGCTGAACCACCGGGTCCATACCGGACCGAACCAAATAATGCGTCAATAATGAATATCTTTTGTATATTATTGGGCTCAATCACATCTCTGATCTGTTGATTGAGTGAAGGAATACCTGGATCACAGTGATTATTATGTAACGGAACTGGGTTCACTGAACCATAGTGATTTTTCATACTCAAAGTCACTTGAGCTGTGTCATGGTTCTTTAATACTGCTACATCAATTAGATAATCGCTCATAATACTTAAAATGCTGCTTGGGTATGTGGTTCCTCCTGCTACATTGAGAGGCCGGCTATAATCATAACCAACCCCGGAATGCCCCGTGCCAAAGCAGCGCACAGTATCCGGGTCACCACCATCATAGATTGTATAACCGGCGCTATATAATTCACCATCATAGCGGTCCCAGATAATGATATTGTTTCTCTGATAATACTCACCACCAAAATTCATCTGTACAAGATCGTTAACAATGCAATTAACAAACACAGGATGGGTAGGTACTACGTGGTTTATACTATTTACTTTTATACTGATAATACTATTTCCAGTAATTTCGGGAAAGATGGATTTCCATGCCTCTCCGACATTAGATATTCCAGTGAGGGTTTTTATTGACTCGTCCATCATTACCTGAACAACCGATTCATTAATTGCGCTGCCTGAAGTTGCATTTTCATCAAAACACTGCACCACATCACTGGCGCGCGGACCTAATTTATCAAAGGCAAAGGGGATTTTTGGCTTTGCAATCAAACCGATTGCTCCTGCGCCAAGATATTTCAAGAAATCACGTCGTGATATCTCCCTCATGAAACCTCCAATACCTATTTATGTATATAGTATAGCAATAAAGACTTAAATGTCAAGCAATCAAGCGGATCGGGATTTTGTGTATGGTTATATATTCTTTGTTGATTTAATCTTACGAATGACTGAATAGACACTGTAACCAATGACACAGGCGGCAATAATCCAGAACCAAAATGGTAGATTACGACCAAAGAGTGCGACATAGGTAAAGGGTAAAATGATTATGATACCGAGGATGATACTAAAGGTGCTTACCTGCTTGAGGTTTTTGTTTTTCAAGCCAGCAATAATTTTATAGATTGAAAGCCAGAATGGAATTATTCCGGTGAAGTATATGATGGCAAAAACGACCGGATTGACACCATAATTTGCTTGAATTTCGGCAAGCCAGTCAGTAATATACTTGACCATAACACTGACAATATAGCATATGCGATGACATTTTAAAATATAATCTGCTTAAAAACCAAAAATTTTGCGAGATATTCTAATCGCTCCAGTTTATGACGGGCATCACATAAATTAGCCCCCACCGTCACTACACCATATCGATGGATGGCAACAATATCAGTCTTTTTGATCGCCGCAGCCACAGCATGAGCAAGTTCCAGTGTTCCGGGTTTAATATTGGGAATGAACTCAATCTTTTTGAGATGTTTCTCCATATCTGGAAGCGCACCCAGATTCAGCGCCCCGGGCTGAATCCCAATCAAGTTTGTAAAGAACGGATGGGCAAGGATGACTGCATTGACATCCTTTCTCTTTTTATATATACTAAGATGCATGCGTAATTCGATTGATGGCTTCCCTTTTTTCACCTTGCCATCCTGGGTCACCTCGAGTATGTCGCTCGGCTTGAGTTCGCTCTTACACAGTCCCGTTGCGGTAATCAAAATAGTCTTGCCTGCCCTGACACTAACGTTACCATACGTTGCATAGATATAATCCTTTCGATAAAGAAGTATCCCAGTCTTTATTATTTCTTTAACGACAGCCTCTTTCTTCATTCTATATACTCCATATCGTTCATATATGGCCTCAATGCCTTCGGGATTTTTATGCGACCATCTTTGGTTTGGTAATTTTCTACAATCGCAATGAAGGTTCTTGGCGTAGCAACACCTGAGCCATTCGTTGTATATACATAATCCACACTACCTGTTTGTGTACGATAGCGAATATTAGCCCGACGTGCCTGATACTGCTCGTAACAACTAATTGAGGCAACCTCAAGCCACTCGTCCATTCCTGCTGCATATACCTCAATATCATATGTCTTAGCCGAGGCAAAGGTCATATCACCGGTACACAAGAGCATAATGCGATAAGGAAGCTCGAGTAATTTTACCACCTCCTCAGCATCACGCAATAATTTCTCAAATTCTGAATAACCATCTTCCGGTGTTGTGTATTTCACCAATTCTACCTTATTAAATTGATGGACCCTTTTAATTCCTCGAACCTCTCTGCCATAAGAACCAGCCTCCCTACGAAAACAGGGGGTGTATGCAGTGTAATAGATTGGCAAATTTTTGTGCGGAATAATTTCATCACGATGTATGTTGGTCAAGGGAACTTCTGCAGTTGGTGTCAGGTAGAGGTCATTACTGCATTTATACATATCGGCCTCAAGTTTTGGGAGCTGACCAGTTCCATAGAGACAACTTTCTGGATTGAGGATAGGGGGAAAGATCTCTGTATAGCCATGTTTGCTCGTATGTAAATCTAAGAAGAAATTTATCAGTGCCCGCTCGAGCCCTGCACCGAGACCCTTATACAGAATAAATCGTGAGCCAGAAATCTTTGGCGTCCTTTTCAAATCCAGAATATCCAGTGCCTCGCATATCTCCCAATGTGGGAGCACTTTGAAATCGAATTTGGGAGGTTCTCTCAGCCCTCGAACAAATTGATTTGCTTCAGTCCCGCCTCCCACCGGCACAGACTTATGCGGTATGTTTGGCAGCCACTGGATGAGTCCCCTGAATCTAATTTCGATTTCCTTTTGTTCTTTTTCCACATTTTTTATTCTATCAGCAATAGCCCGAGCCTTCTGCATAAATTTTGTAGTTTCCTTACCTTGACGCTTCAATGTTCCGACCTTTTCAGACAACACATTCCGTTCTTTTCTTAAATCCTGCAATTCGGTTATAATAGCACGCCTCTTCTTATCGAGTTCAATAATTCCGGTGAGATCAATATCAGCACCACGATTCTTAATCGCTGCACGAATAACTTCTGGTTGCTCTTTCAAAAGTTTAAGGTCAATCATCGGGTATTATATCTGTTTTAGCGAATAAGTCAACGAGCAAGGCAGTAGACAGTAGAAAGTAGTCAGTAGTTAGTCCCGACACAGTGTCGAGGTCCGTAGACTCTCGCAAGGTTCCGTAAACGACTCCGTTCTCGCGGGAACGCGAGTTCCTGCGGAAGAATTCTCGATCGAAGATCGGAATCTACGAGACTCTTGCGGAGATTCTCGCTTTGCGGAACTTCTGGCTTCTTACAAAGCAATCATTGACATAAACCTGTATCTAGATAAAATATGGTGTGAAACTGAGATTTGGAAAGAATACGATTGATTTTAACATTTCGGCAAAAAATTTACTGGGTGTATTGGAGCCCAAAATCACTGCTCCCCTACCGCTCAACACAGTCCTGAAGGATAGCATTATGAACCCTATAGGTAGACCGCGTTTAAGGGACTTACTCCGTAAAAATAAACCACATGATCTAATTATCATCGTTTCGGATATTACTCGCTCAATTGCGAGCTATGCGGAGATTCTACAATTCTTGGTGGGGGAGATCATCGATGCTGGAATTGATGAGAAGAATATTGAATTTGTGGTTGCCCTGGGAACTCATCGACAGCATACCCCTGAGGAAAATAAGCTCCTTTATGGTGATTTAGTCAATAATTTTCGTTTTTCATTCCATGATTGTCACAACAATCTCACCCCCATCGGAAAAACGAGCACCGGCTTAGAAGTCATAGTGAATAGGCGAGTCTGGGATGCAGATTTTGTTATTGCCACGGGCAGAATCAATCTGCATTATTTAGCTGGTTTCTCCGGAGGTAGAAAGGCGATTCTGCCTGGCATATCTTCGTACGAGACGATACAAGGGAACCATTCTAAGTTAAGGCGGGATGGAGTAGCCATCGGTAAACACAGAAATAACCCAATTGCTCAGGAAATGGATGAGGCAGGTCGACTCTCTGGGCTCGATTATTTGTTCAATGTAGTGGAGACACCTCAAAAAGAGATTGCACAGATTTTCTGTGGAGATGCTGTTTTTGCATTTGAGGAGGGGGTGCAATTTTTCAAGGCGCAACGGACTGTAAAAGTCTCCCAAAAGGCACACTGTGCAATCGTCTCTGCTGGAGGTCATCCCAAAGACAAAGACCTTTTTAATAGTCACAAGTCTCTGAACGCAGCAGTAAATGCAATTACATCGGATGGTAGTTTGATCCTCGTTGCGCAATGTAGTGACGGATTAGGAAATGATAAATTTTTGAACTATATGCTCACAAATACCCTGGATGAACTTATAACCTATTCAGAACAAAGAATTGAAGTAGGTGGACACAGAGCCTTTGTAACGGCAGATATTTTAAAAAACCATAAAGTTTATGCGCTTGCGAATTTAGACTCCGATATTCTTTCAAAATTACATTTTACACAAATATCAACTTTAGAGGAAGGTATTAATTTAATTAAAAATGATTATGGCGAAGAATTCAAGGTCTATGTTATACCTGATGGTGGAACAGTATTACCGGTGATGGATAGGAAATGAAAATTTTAAGGGCAGAAGAAGGCATGAGATGGCAATAAGGGAAAGACCAAATGTTAAATATCAAATGTCAATTGAATTCCCAATATCTAATGTCAAATTTTGAATTTAAGTATTGGGACTTTAACATTGATTTGGCATTTGGATTTTGGAATTTGTCATTTGAACACGTATTTTTTGTGTTTTAGCCTTATTTCAGCCTTTTCTGAGCCTTCTATCAGCCTTTTAATAAACTATATAAGGAGGTTATTATCATGATGCGCACATTAAGGAAAAAAACACGATTGGTTCTATTTATTGCCCTTGCCGGATTTGCTGGATTGATATTTTTTCAATGGGGTCTTGATATAACCGGCATTAGAACAACCCCAAGGAATAATATTGCAGAAATTGACGGTATCCCTATAAAATACACAGACTATTATAGGTTTACTCAGTTAAAAGGAAGAGAACATAAAGGAATCACCCGTGATGAAGTATGGGCCATGCTCATCGACGAAATAATGTGGAATAATCTCATAAGGAAAGAGAAGATACGAATAACTAATGAGGAAATATGGGCAATTATTCAAAACAACCCACCTCGAGAGATCTATGAATCTGAGTTTATGAAGGATGAAAATGGCGAGTTTGATTTTAATAAATACTACGAGTTGCTGAGAGCACCCCAGAGTCGTCAATGGCTCCTCGAATACGAGTATAACCTGCGCGCTCAATTGCCTAAGGAGAAACTTCGTTCGCTCATTTCAACAATGGGCTGGGTATCCCCCTTCGAGGATAGTCTTACCATTACCTTTCAAACAACACGATATGACCTCTCATTTATGAATATACCACTATTCCGCCTGCGTGGCCTCGTAGAAGTCTCTGAAGAGGAAATGAGGGAATATTTTGATAAAAACCGTGCTGAATTTATCACTCCCGAGGCGAAGATTTTAAAGTATGTCTTCTTTGAAAGAAAGCCATCGCCGTACGATACCTCAGAGGCGAGAGAGCGAATGGAGGATTTTATCTTAAGAATTACCGAAGAAGAAGATTTTCTCGTGGTGGCTCAAGAAGTCTCGGATGACTCCATTGTTGAAATCCCAGTCCAGAGCGAAATTGACCTCAAACTTTATTTAATGAATGTCTATAAAAGATTAAAAAATGGTGAAACCTCAGATATCATACAGGGTCCGGATGGTTTTGAGGTAATAAAAAGAGTCCGCAGAGGATTGGTCCACAGGGCGAAGGCGAATATTCAGGTTTCTACCACGACCCTTGGCGAAATCCGGGATAACATTGAGGCTTTTAAAGAAATGGCACGAGAAAGTGGTTTTGATTCTGCTGCGGCATATCTTGATTTGCCAATTCGAAAGACGTATCCATTGAGAGAAGATAACATAACATTTCCGGTACGTAATACTACTGCTCTGGCAGAATTTTTATCACACGTGAAAACAGAAGAGATTGGTGGACCATTTGGTAGTTTGGGCGGCTATTACCTCTTTACGATTGATTCCATAATTCCTAAAGGCCAGCCGACATTCGAAGAAATGGTGCCGAGAATACGAGTCGTGATTGAAAAAGAGAAATTGGATGAGCAATTAGAAATGTATCTCCATGACATCAGTAATCAGTTAATGTCTGGAGTAACAATGGAGCAAATCGCAGCTCGCGATACACTTGTAGTGTTCCGAAATGACCTCAAGGGTTTTTCGTTAAATCAGATTCAGACTGGATACGGGGGCGAGTTTGCGGGAATGGTGGCGACATTAGAACCGAAGCAAATATCAGCACCCCTGGTAATGGAGTGGGCAGGATACATCATCCGATGCGACCGGAAAGTAGTCAGTCCGTTTGATTCAACAATGGTAAGCTTGCTTCAAATAAAAAGGCAGATTCGTCTACAGCAGTTAACCCAGGGTATATTCACACCAAAAGAGATTGAGGATAACAGGGACCTGTTTTTTGAATAAAAAACATTAGATGCAGTATCTTCTGAGATTAAATCCTAATTTCTAAATCCGAAATACTAAACAATCTCTAAATTCAAATGTTCAAAAGTTAAAATTATTTTATTTGTGATTTTGTATTTAATTAATTTGAATTTGTTTAGGATTTAGAGTTTCGGATTTAGGATTTCTTTATAATGTAAATATTGAAGTAATTTATTCCAGTATGTATCCCAACAGTCCTTTCCCAATCGTTACTTCAGGAATTTCTTTTATCCTGACTTTAAAATCGTAGCGCCAGGTTTCTCCCAATTGGGTGAAACTGAAGACAGCTTCCCAACAGTGTAAATCACGATTCAGGCCGAAGCTGTAATCGACCAATCTTTTGGTTTGCCAATCATAGCGGGCTGAATATGAAACCTCCCAATTCCGTGTTGGTTTAATTTTACCACTGAACCATATTTGATAAATACCTCCCCTCGCATAACTTTGATTAAGACTTAGTGAGAAAAAATCATTTTTTATTGTCGTAGCATTTGAGATGTTATATGTGTAGTCTTTTGTATATGGATTGATTGAGCCATTTATTTGTGTTGAAAAGTATGTTATTGGTTTTGGAAAAGGATTATAGGGGAAATCAGACGAAAATCCGATCGAGGAGAGAGAATCAGTAATCAGATTATACCCCCCGTTCAAACTTATTCGCGCAACTCTTTTTTTCTCCCTCTTCTCTCCAATCTTTGTCTCAAATTCCTGGACAACTCCAAGGCTTAGATAATTTCTTTTCGAAAATTGGGGGATGCCACCGACAGACGGAAACCTACCGAAATTAAAATCCGGTGTGTGTGAATATGATATTCTTGGTGAAACTTTATGTAACACACCATGAATACCGAGTAGTTCAATATCAAATATACGGTAAAGATTAGTACTTGCTGTAGCACTAAAAGAATATCCAAACCTCACCTGATTTTTATTTCCCACAGTATCTTCATTATATCCTGCCAGATCGAGATCCAATTTTGGCGAAATCGTAAAGAGACCCAAAACATTCTGCTGCATTGTTGGCGATGTATGAAGATTTGCTCCAATAACTTCACTTGCGCCGAGCGGAGTCTTTGAGCGATCACGAGCAAAATGTCCAGAAAGTGAATAACTTATCAAAGAGAACAGCGTCTTTGACGGACTAGACAGTGTGTAGAAGGGGGCTTTTTCTCGGACAGTGGAGGTAATGGTGTCAATAAAGTCTTCTCTTCTCTCATATACTACTGTGTTTCTAAATCCGGCTATGTCACGACTAATCGTTGCCTGTGACGTAATTTCCTTTTCTAACCAGAAAAATGTTGTCTCAGCGTAACTCTGTTGGTAATTGTTATCGCTTACATATTTTATGTCGCAATTAAAGTTTGAGCCGAAGAGGAAGTATTCTGAGTTGCTACGTCCTTCAATACTATAGCGTTCCCGTTTGGTATCGCTCTCTTTGATATAAGAACCATAAATTGTTCCTTTTGTAAAGGGGGCGAAATCCCATACCGCTTCAAGGTGGGGCATTATACCCTTCTTTTCCATGGCGTCAATCTGAATAGTTATATCTGCGTAGTCAGAAATCACGAAGTAATAGGCAAAATCTCTTATAAATTTACCGAACTGGCGGGAATTACCGATCCGAAAAGGTAAAAGCCCTGACTTCCGTTTTGAGGAAATGGGGACGAACCAGAATGGTGCGGCAATAACAGGAAGCCCCTCTATGTATAAGACTATCGGTCGGGCAATAACCATATCACCCAAATAAATTTTCATTTTTGGCGAATAAAAGTAGTAATGGGGTGGCGAATCGCTACAGGTTGTGTATTTCCCCACATAGGCATTCAGCGTATGCTCATCAATCCAGTAGATCTCTTTGCCTTCAAGAAAGCCCTTCTCAATTTGGGTTTTTCCATTCGTCATTAATGCTTTTCTATTTTCGATATTATACTTAAGATAGTTCCCCCTTATTGAGTCATCCATCTGCCGTAAGTCACAATTACCAAATGCTTCTAATGCATTTTCATCGATATAATAATAGGCACTGTCAGAAGTTAATATAATATCTTTATAGGTAATTTGTGATGAGTCCTGTAAGATTATGAGCGATTTTTCAAGGTCATATATAATCTTTTTTGCCTCATAATAAACAATATCTACCGTGTCGCTCAGAGTTGTATCCTGGAGAAGCTCCAAGCAGAGAAAAAAGATCATTCTTTAAGCATGTCTTTGTAACTGTCTAATACAAATTTGTAGTATTCCAACGCTTTTGCTTCATCACCTAAGGCCCGATAAATTTCGGCTAAACCTTCATTTATGGCAACCAATGTTTCTAAATCAGCAGCTTCTTCTTGACGCTGACATAATTCGAACGCTTGATTATAGTAATTTATTCCCGATTCATGTCCTCCTTTCTTAACTGCAAGGGCGGCGGATTTCATCAGGAATTTTATTGCCTTTTTGTAATTCTCACCTTCCCGGTAGTGGAAAGCTGCTTGTTCTTCAAAACCTTGGATGCGACGATAATAATCTGCAAGCCGCAAGTGGCGTTTTTCTTTATCGGGGACAAAATTATAAATCTCATCATGAAGAATGGGATTTGCAAAAATGTAGTAGTCAAAGATTTTTTTAAAATAGCCGATGCTAACGAAATAATCAAACAGCGGAAGGTCCTTCTGCTCAACTGGAAATTCATCGGGGTGTATTTCGGAGCCAGCAACTGCAAGGTTAAAGAGAAATTCTCGTTTATCCTCCAACAGTTCGAGCCGTCTCTTTATTATTGTTTTGAGATCATGGAAGGGTATACTAAAGCCTGAAATCGATGTTTTCCCACAATACTGATTATAAAGATACAACATTTTCTCTTCATGATAGAGTAAAAGGTATTGTGATATATGAAACGGAGTAGTTGGCGGTAGTGTTATTTCCTCACCTGTTGATTTTTCAATAAGTCCCTCTAAATGTTCTTTCTCAATATTCCTTAATTCAAATTCCTTGAGTCCAGAGATGTTAACCTGCGACAGCGAAGAGGATAAGATGAAGCAGACATTTTCCTCAACCAAATTTGACATTAAATGCTGAACAAAATTAGCCGACGAGGCATCCATATTTTCTACATCTTCAATAATGATGAGGACTGGTTTCTGCCAAGAAATGTGTTTGATGATTTCTGCAACGCTGCGCGTGATTATCTCGACCCTCGTTTTGAGCTCCAGTTTTTCTAATATTGACTCTTCCTCACTCAACCCAAAGAAGTCTAAAATTGCTAAATACGATGTACCGATATCTAGAATGTCCAATTCCTTCAATTTTTTTTCGACCGTTTTCTGCTGATCTTCAATAGTTCCAGCACCATAAATTCCTAAAATTTGTCTGACAATTTCGGCAATCGGTTTTAGAATACGAACCCTATTATACGAAGGGCACACTGTCCTAAAAATCTCCCTATCCTGCCACTTGTCAATTACTTGCTCCAAAAAAGTGGTCTTACCACTCCCCCCAGGACCGGTAACGAGAATTGCGTGAGATACCCGCAAGAGATTTTGTAATAATTCGAGTTCACCCGTACGCGGAATTGACGTTCTCTCAATGGTCTTCTGTTTAGGAAATTCTAACTCTCCCTTCGGGTTTTCAACACGGCAGACAAGGATTTGACTTGACATCTCCTCGATCGACAGCATACCGAGGGATGTGATTTCAAAATTTTCAATTATTCTCTGTTCAATATCTTCCGATATTAAAATTTCCCCAAACTTGGCAATCTTCGAAAGACCAGTAGCAAGTCCCATATATTGGGAAAATCCAAAACGGACCTCAGAATAATTTTCTTTTATTTTAAAGAAACACGCAAGAATATTTATATCATTAGTTCGGCCGATAATCATATCCTTCCCGGCCTGCTCAATGTGACCCGAAAATTTTTCTATAGTTTCTGTGAACTCGAAAAATTTCTTTCTCGGTAGGTTGCGAATCAAGATACTAAAATAATAATCCATACATGCTCCTAAAGATATATTGGTTATTTGTTTTACGGCTTCGCGGCCCGCCCCGTAAAATACAAGAGGCCCTATTTTGGACCACATTTATCTTATCACTGAATTTGTATTTTTTCTCTATCATAAGTCCTTCGTTATTATTTGACGGGCCCGCCCCGTAAAATACAAGAAATTTGCATCCTTGACCAAATTAACCCTTTTGTTAAACTTGCTCCCTCTTTATGCATTATTAAATTTTTTTCTATTATTTGACGGGGACCGTATCGTAAATATCGTCTATTGTTTATCGGTTTCTCTCTCGGCATCTTTCTCAATGTCGAATTTCCCACCTTTGGCGAGGATCCTCGATATCGGGACGTTAGTCGTTTGTCGTTGGTCGTTATTACGAAACCCCTTAACGAAATCCCGCCTGAAAGGCGTGTCCCGATACGAGGATTCTCGCTTTGCGGAAGATCCTCGTTCCGCTTGCGGAACGGGACCGTTTCGCCTTTCGCAACCGATAGCCGATTTACGAATCCTTTTGCTGTATAACGTCTAACCAAAGACAAATAATATGAATAAGCGTTAGTAAAATTACTATAGTCCCTTGATAAATCTAGATGACTCATGATTTTTTTTTGGTATTTTGAA
>Ga0114921_10001167_pt1 | contig 11890 bp, 7 predicted proteins | sample BentaG_FD_87016 | JGI IMG/M metagenome (GOLD analysis project Ga0114921, IMG submission 87016) | Deep subsurface microbial communities from South Atlantic Ocean to uncover new lineages of life (NeLLi) - Benguela_00093 metaG | ecosystem: Environmental > Aquatic > Marine > Oceanic > Sediment ...
GCGAGGAGCGAAGAAGATTCCTTCGCTTTGCTCGGAACAGGCTTGGCAATCCTCCGTTGCGAGCGAAACGAAGCAATCTCATCAATTAAGGATGAGATCGCCACGCTCTGCCCGCGATGACAATTTTACTAAAGCACATGTCGTCAGATCGGCTCGCCCGAAGGGTAAAAAACGTCGACTTATATTAACCAAGAAATCGTGGAGGAAAGGGTGGATCTTAGTTTCGCCAATAATCATCGTCAAGAGCTCATTTTATTGAAAATAAAATAAGGTGTCGACAGATTTTATGAATAATTCAGATTAAATATTAGGTCAAATATTCTTAATTTATATGGTAAAATACCTTTTCACTGAATCTAAATGACATTCTGGATTATCTTTTCAGGAATCATTGCTCCTGCAATTTTCTGGATTGGTTATTTATATTATAAGGACCGCTTCCAACCAGAACCCATCCGTAATATAGGAACAACTTATATTTTGGGCATTATTGCTGCCTTTGCCTGCTCTAAATTCTATGCGCTGCTTCCTTTAATAGGATTACCTGAAGACCCCAGCGCTATAATGGATAGCAACAGAATTCAATTCCTTGGTTATTCTGTCGGTGTTACTGGACTGGTGGAAGAATTTTTTAAATTTCTTCCTTTCCTTTTAATTATTGTAAGGTTTAAAGCCTTTGATGAAAAAATAGATGGAATAATCTATGCTTCAACGATTGCCCTTGGATTTGCAAGCTTTGAGAATATGCGTTATCTGGCCTATATGGAAGGCTTTGAACTGTTTGGCCGTGCTTTCGCTTCCCCTTTAACCCATACTATTTTTTCTTCGATCTGGGGATACACTGCTGGAATCGCTCGAATTTATAATAAATCTCTTTTTAAAGCTTCTCTAAAGGGTATCTTGCTTGCAGCTATTTTTCATGGAATATTCAATTTTTTTACAACTTCCTCAGCCTTAAGAATTATATCGGCTGTAATCATTCTTATCATCTGGATCTGGCGCATCAGGATTTTGAAAAAATCCAAAAAGTAAAAAACGTTATTTGAGAAACTTCTTTCTAAGTATTTACGGCGAACTCTCAGAATTGGAGATAATGGACGCTGTTTCTGCACCAAGCAAGAAATTTCTCAAAATCCCTGAAATCAATTCCAACTGTTGCCGTGTTGACATTAGGGTGAAAATTGACGCGTTCCACATCTTTTAGATCCCGGTCAATCACAACCTGCACCTCTTTTTTGCTGTCATTGATCAGCCCAAAGGGCGAAACCGCACCGGTTTCCAGTCCAAGGTATCGCCTTAGCCGTTCTGCTGAGGCAAAGCTAAGCCTATCTTCCCTCAGTTGTCTTTCCAGGGACTTGAGTTCTGCTTTTTTTGAGTGTTCCAGAATAACCAGATAGTGGCGGTTACCCTTTTTGTTGCGCAGAAAAAGATTTTTGCAGTGGGCACCCTCAATGTCTTCCCAGTACTGTTCAGCTTGCTCGACTGTAAAAACAGGGGGATGTTCGTGCCGGACATAGGAAATACCGAGTCTCTCCAGAACCTCGTATACCTCCTGTTCACTTTCTGCTTGCATCATCCTCCTCTCCTCAATTCATTTGTCTTGACTAAAAGATTACTTAAAAATTAAGACAAAGGCAAACCCAAAAGCAAAATAACGGAAAAGAGTATCCTTTTGGAGGGTTTTTTACAAAATTGCCGCACCCAATAGAATGTATACCCTTTATGGCCTGAATCGGCCCTAAATATTAGATAATACTCTGCGCCCATGGGATAAGAAAGATGCTGCCGTCCTCGCAGCCCACCGCGAGTTGAGAACCATCGCGCGAGGCATCGAGACATCGAACACCAGACGGACATTTCAACATCTCAGTGGCCTTCCCGGATTTAAAATTCCAAACCTCTACTGTACCTTTATCTCCTCCGAGGACCAAGTAAGTAGAGTTGGGAAGGAAGCAAACGCCTCTAATCCAGCCAGTTTGGAGGGGAGCTCTTACAACGAGCGGCCGGAATTCACGCCATGAGCTATCCTCCTTTCTTTCGGCTTGCGCATGCCAGATCTGCACTCCTCCTTCCCGGCTTGTTGAAACAATCAACTTGCCGTTTCGCGAGAGAGCCAGGGCGGCGATGCCTGGCGTATCTTCTGTTTTTGCGGCCTCCGGGGTTAGGTCAGACGCCTGAACTTCTTCACAATGCCGGGCAAAATTCTCCAGCTTCATTTCTGGCAGCCAAAGGCGAGAGATGTAACCCAGTTCATCTCCAAGGAAGAGCAATCGACCGTGCGGTGATCCGGCAGTACACTCGATGAGAGGACCTGATAAATGGATGTGGTTTGTTATTTGAAAATCTTCACGCCGGATTGTGAAGAAATCATTGAATTCGAGTATTGCATAAAGATTGAGGGCATTCGAAGGCCAGACGGCCAACAAGACCCGATTCAATAATGGCCCTGATGCTCCTTTTTGGACTTTGGGACCGTTTGTGTGGTCTGTCTTGAGGACGATCTCTGCTGCCAACTCGAACTCAGGAAGAGCGTAAACCAGAAGACAGCCGCCCTGGTGCCCGGCCATAAGAAATTCTTCGTCTTCGCTGAACCAGATTCCGGTGAGCAGTGAGTAGGGCGAGCAGACGCGGCGAGCACCACGCAAATGACCTCCTGGCCAGACAATGATTTCCCCGCTCTGGTCAGCAGAAGCCAGGAATCTTCCTGTTGGGCTGTATTGGACCCCAACGATGACTTCCCTGTGCCTCTTTTTCTGGCGGTACTTCTCGATCTGTATTTTCATCCCATCTTAGTCTCTATCCCATCTTCTTTCTCTATTCCCATCTCTTCCACATTATTTCCTATCCTTAATACTCTAACTCTTTTTAACCTATTATCCAAAAAAAATCCAACTCATAAAATTCAGGCGAATCCTTTCTTTTTCCGTGACAAGTCAAGGCCTTTAGGAACGGCCTTGCTCCAGTAAAGATTTTTAATGTTTTCGGGGTCAGGCTTTTTCGTCATATTGGTCAGACTTGATTATGGATAAATAATCGAAAAAGCAATGGGGTCAGGCCTTGAGGTTAGGCTTTGGGGTCAGGCTTTATCATGAATAGACGTTCATGAATATGAATGAAATCCACTGCTATTCTATGACGACAAAGCCTGACCCTGCTGACCCATTGACTTTATGTTTAATCCACTGTAAAAAAACAAAGGATTAGAGAGTAAGTTTGATGTACATTTGGGGACTGCACATTCTCGACCTGGCTATCATCATTCTTTACATAGCAGTTATCCTATGGCTTGGAAAGCGCGCAGGAAGAAAAACAAAAAATACTGGAGATTTTTTTCTTGCAGGCCGCAAACTGGGCAAATTTTATCAGTTCTTCCTCAACTTTGGCTGTTCGACCAATGCTGACCAGGCTGTCGCTGTTTCGCGTGAAATCTACCGACAGGGAATAGGCGGCATGTGGATTCAATACCTGGTTTTATTCTTAACTCCCTTCTACTGGTTTACTACCCTTTTCTTTCGTCGGATACGTTTAACTACCATAGGCGATTATTTCACAGAGCGATTTAAAAGTAAGTTTCTGGGAGCAAGTTACGCTGTTTTCATCTTGCTGATGTCTATTTTAGGCGGCGGGATTGGTTACATGGTGGCCGCCAAGACGATGATGGCCATGACGCCAAAATCTCCTGAGGAATGTACCTACGAAGAACGTCTGAGTATTGAACAATTTCGAGAGTATCAAGACCTAAAGTCCAGGCTGGACCAAGGCTTAAGCCTCGAGGAAAAAGTCCAATACGAAGAGCTAAATGAAAAAAACAAAAGGGATGAATTGCATTCTTCTATTTCCCATACAAATCCAATCCTGTTCTATTTTGTCTATGCTGTAATCGTAGGAATTTACACCATGTTAGGAGGATTCAGAGCAGCGGCCATTACTGATACGATACAGGGAATACTCATCATATTTTTTTCCCTCCTTCTCATTCCAATTGGATTGGCGAAAATCGGCGGTTTTTCCGCTCTGCACGCCTCTGTGCCTGACTACATGTTTGAATTATTCGGTTCAGTCACCATGAGTGAATATGCCTGGTACACGATATTGGCCATGGTCCTCTCAAATCTCGTCTCAATCATTGCTGTTCCTCAGGGAATGCAAACAGCAGGCTCTGCCAAAAATGAAATGACCGCACGCTTCGGCATGATTGGCGGTATGTATCTCAAAAGATTTATCATGATTTTCTGGGCGCTGGCAGGCTTACTGGCAATCGGCCTTTATGCTGGAAAGCTTCATGACCCTGATTTGATCTGGGGGTTTATGTCAAAAGAGTTGCTTTTTCCCGGAGCTATAGGCCTTATGCTGGTCGGGATTCTGGCAGCAAACATGTCCACACTTGATGCAGGCGCTGTTTCCTATTCTGCTCTTTTTATTAAAAACCTCTATGAACCCTTTAAACCGAATAAATCTGAACGGCATTATTTAATCATCGGTCGGATTGTTATCGTCGTAACATTACTGGGAGGAATAGTGGTTGCCCTCTTTATCAGTAATCTATTGGAATTATTCAAGTATATCATTTCCATACCAGCAATTTTTGGTGCTTCCATCTGGCTGGGATTTGTATGGCGAAGACTGACAAAATCAGCTGTCATCATTCAGGTCGCTGTGTGTCTCATCATCTATGCCTTTATTCCCAACCTTTTTCAAACCTTTGATTGGGCCAGGTATAATAAATCCTTTTTACTGGAAACAAAATCGAAAACTGTTACTATCACTACCAGCGCTCTTACCGAGGATGTGGAATCTGGAAGAGCAGAGTATGTCGGCCAATCCATCGAAAAACAGCACACTATCGAGCCAACAGGTGTATTCTTTGAGAACGTAGCCCGGATCGATCCTGCTGATCCCTCTTCGTCTAAGGTAGGATTAGGAAGATTTCAGGCTGAGATTTGGGTGCTTAGTTGGGCGGGTATTGATTTTTCAAATTATACAAAGGCACAATTGGTTGCGGTGCGTTTCTTCTTTGATGCTTTATTTCCCTTTCTGTTTCTCTTTCTTCTATCATTCGTAACTAAACCAGTCCCTAAACCGCATCTGGATAGGTTCTTTGCAAAAATGCACACACCTGTCCAAAAAACACCGGAAAAAGAAGAGAAAGCTCTGGAAGAATCTTATAATAACCCAGAAAAATTTGAAAAAGATAAGCTTATTCCTGGATCTAAATGGGAAATTCTTAAACCAACTAAAATGGATTTCCTGGGCTTTGGCGGAAGCTGGGTCCTGGTGGGGGTGATCATCCTTTTGCTCTGGCTGATGACCTCGATTAAATAAAACTCAAAATTTCCACCAAGAACATAAAACGCACTTAAATTAGGGACTAATATTCATGTTTATTTTCAATTTTGTTTGCAGATGCCCTCGACGATAAAGTTCAAGGGCGAGAAGAGACGAAAAAAGGGCCCGGATAAGGCACTTTGAAATGATTCCAGATAACAAGATTTCCTTTATTCTTCTTTAGTGGCAGGTGAGTTTGCAAATTTCACCAGGGCTCGGGCGATCTCTCTTACCTGTGGATTGCGATCGTCTACAAAGGCAGCGAGCACCTCAGCAGCCCGAGAGTGAGAAATTTGCCCCAGGGCAAAAGCAGCGGCGGCACGGACCTGGGCCCTTTTTCTCTTGCGGCGGAAAAAGGAGCCCTTTCGCGTCAATATTTTCGCAAGAGGTTCAATGCTGGCTGGATTCCCTATCTGCCCCAGAGCGTGGCAGCAGGAGATCAACCGTTTCTTATCATTGGAGGTATTCAATATTGGGACAAGTACTTCTACGGCCGCCAATGGCTTGAGCTTCCCCAGGCAATTGATCGCCTCCACCGCCAATCCGGCATCTCGGCTTCTGGCATAATCTAAGAGCAGTTCCACAACTCCGCTGTCGTTCAGACGTTCAGCGAGCTGAAAAGCTGCTTGGCGCACCTCAGGTGTCTCGTCTCTAAAGGCAAAAACAAGTTCGGTTTTTAAATCGCTGGCCACGGTATCAATAACCTCGAGTATCCGCAACCGCCCCTCGCTCGTCCCTTCCACTACGAGCTCACGTTTAAGAAGTCCGGCTGCCTCTTGCCCCATTTCTCCGAGCAAGCTGGCAGCAATCTCCCTTACCCTGAGGTCATCTTCCTTTTTGATGATATCAATGAGGAGTGGAATGGTGTTCCTGCCAAGATTGCCAAGCAATTGCGCTGCGCCCTGCTGCCGGGAGGTTTCACTGGATTTCAAATCTTTCACTAACAGCTTCCTAATTGTCGTCTCCAAATTTCTGTCCAGAATCTTGGCAAGCCGCAGCGCATATGGGTCCTCGGCATCTATGAGTTTCTGGTGACGACTGTGAAGATGCATGAGTATCTGACTTGCCAGTGGATAATCGCCAAACTGGATCGGGTAAGTTGCCATACGGTGGAGTAGAAAAGCGATCTCATTAAGTATTATGGGGTCCCTTTCTTCCGAGAAAACGGCGAGCACTGGATCTGCCAATACTTTGGTGAAACGGTGTTGGAAGGCCAAGCTCAGGCTTCCTAACAGCCTAAGGCAGCTCCCGATGATTTTTTCGCGGGTCTGGGGCTGACGATTCTGGAATCCCAGAAAAAGCTGTCTCATCATCTGCAGAATCTGCTTCTCCTTACCCTTGGCAAAAAGATCATTCACCTGGCCCGGCATCTCCTTTAAAAAGGAATCGAGGAGTTCCTCTGAAACCGGCTCGACCATCTGCCCTTCCCCGAATTCTTCTGACGGCTCCTCGGATGGCTGGACTTGGTCAGAATCCGCCAGAGTGGGTGTCACCCAGGTCTCATAGAGAATTTTATCGAAAAGGATGCCGGTGAATCCCTGGTCATCAGAAAAACGAGCCCAGAACTCGCTATCTAATCCAGCACTGGGTAGTTCGCCGAGCGCTCCAATAAAAGTTTTCAGTTCCTGGTCAGAGAGGCTATCCAGAAAGGTGAGGCTGGTAAGTGATATGGAGTCAAGAAATTTCAGGAAGCTATCCGCCAATGTTCCCATCTCAGAGGTCTCTACCCTTATACCATTAACCAACAAAGAGTGACTAACCTGAGCCAGAGTGAGAATTGGCTTTTTTTTGAAAATGCTGCGCAGAGTCTCCATAAGCTGCTGGATAGAGTCGGAAATGGCTTTGCTGGCTAAGGGATAGATTTTGATATTTTTGGCAGCATTGAGTAAACATCGGATGATTTCAGGAATCCGGCCCAAATCCTCTTGGTCCAACTTCTGTTCACGCGCGAGAAGTCTGTAAGAAACTTTCGGTGCTGGGGCCAAATCAGCTCCTCTTGGCGTTTCTCGACTCTTTGCCTCCACCTCTGAGTCCACCATGAGAGTGTATTGAACCTGTTTCAACTCAATATGCTCCAAGTGTTGTTCACTAGAAAAGCGCTGCCAAAAATCTCTATCTATCATTTTCGGTTTGGGTCGACTGAAGGCCTCCACTAAAACTTCTAACTCTCCCCTGCTTAGTCCTCTACGAAAAATAACCCCTTTTAGCTCAACATTCATCATGAACTTGAGCAACTCCCCAGCCATCCATTTAAACTCGCTGACATCAATCTTTTGCCCATTGACCATAAGCGCTTGATTGATATGAAATATCGCCAGGTTCTCATTGGTGGCTAAGATCAAATCGATCGCCTCCTTCAACTGAAGATTGGCGCTAACAACGGCTTTACTTCCGATAGGGTAGAGCTTGATGTGACGCACTGTGGTGAGCAGGCAACGGATGACGTTAGGGATTTTGGCCAGACTGGAGGGATCCAAAGAAACACCGGGAGGAGGAAGTTCACTTGTCCTTCGCTTTCGTCTTTCTCCCGAGTACTGTTTGGCTTCCAAGGAATTAAAGGTTTCGTGGGCATCCTTCTCCAGGTATTCTTCGTAATCTCTGCTCTTTTCCTGGTTGGCCGAACGCTTGAAGTGGTAGGCCGAGGTGGACGCAGAAAGTAAGAGCCGCTGTTGATAGAGGGTTTCTTGGTAATCGCCAATCCTCTCATGCAACTCCTGCTTATGATCTGGCTGAATGGCTCCATAAATCGTTTCAAGGATGCGCTTGCCGAGAAAGCGTATGGTCTCATCATTGATCTGGAAGTCCGAACGGAGCAGTCCTAAAGTGGCGGCCTGTTCGACAAATTCCAGGATCTTGGCCTCCATTTCCTCCGAACTTCCAGTGAGAAAGCTCAAGGAGACATCCTCGCCGAAGGTAGCGGCCCGGTAGAGCAATTGCCTGCTTTCTTCATCGAGGGAAGTGATCTTCTGGCTTACCATTTCTTCGAGGGATTCTGGAAGATATCCTTTCTCCAAAGGCTCGATGACCCGTTGTTGATCCATTAAAGGGATTTTCTGGTCAAGGGCCAGCTTGCGCAGAATCTCACTGAGGAAAAGAGGATTGCCCTGGGTGATCTGGGCGAGATCCTTCTCGAAATTCTTAGGCAAACTCACCTGAGGAAAGACCTTTTGGAGGTGGTCGGCGATATCACTGGCGGTGAGCGGTGTGAGGGGTATCTTACAGATGCCCAGTTCTCTATGGTAACTCTCGTAGAATTGCCCCAAGGGGACCTCCTGCGCTCCCGATTTCAGCGGCTCTATAGGAGTTGAAGTGCAACATATGAAAAGCTTGAGTTCCCGAAGCAGCATTAGCCGACGAAGCAGAAGCAGTGTTGCCTCATCGGCAAATTGCAGGTCATCGATATATAAAATGAGGGGCTTGAAATCCAGGATTTTAGGAACGAAATAGAGCAGGGTGTTAAAGATTCCCTCACGTTGCGCTTTTTCATCCTCATCGAGCGGGACTTCTTCTTCCCCTTCCAATTGAGGTAAAATACGGGCAAGATAGGTTGTCTCCTTGATGCTAAGGCTTTCAAAGATCCCGATGCCCTTATCTTCTCGGTTGCTTAGAAGTTCAACGAGAATGTTGCTCATTAAATAATAAGGACGAAACGACTCCTGTGGCGTCCCGTTCACTTTGACCTGCCACATCATCTCGCTCAATACCAGTTCCTGGCGAACAGATTCCAAAAACGTGCTTTTGCCCATCCCACTATCGCCCTCAATAATCAGGAACTGGTTTTGGCCCTGGTTGAAGTTTTGGAATGACTTGACCACTTGAGAGAGTTGGAGCCTGTGGCCAGTGGTTTTTTCTCCTTCTATTTGGTGAAGGACTGTTTTGGCAAACACGTCTTGAGGATCAATTTCTCCGGCGTTGGCCAGGCGGTCACGTCCTGCCTTTTTGGCATAATAGAGAGCGGCATCCGCCATTTGGATTAAGGTCTTGCCTGTATGGCCGTCTTCGGGTGCTGAAGCAACGCCTATGCTGAGGGTGATGTGCAGGCTTTCATCAACCTTGTCCAGGGTCAAAGGTGTCTCACGAATATGCTGGAGGAGGTGCTCACCCATTTTCAAGGCTGCCTGTTTCTTTCCATGAGGTATAAGAATTATGAACTCATCACCGGCATAACGAACGGCTAGGCCTTCTTCCCCCGCCACATCCTTGAGCAGACCAGCAAGCCAGACGAGGGCTTGATCCCCAGCCAAATGGCCAAAACTGTCATTGATCTTTTTGAAATGATCGACATCCATCATGACCAACGACAGGGGGTTGTCCTTCAAGGCATCCCAAGAGATTTTGCTCTGAAAATAGTTAAGCAAGAAACGGCGGTTATGGATACCAGTCAATTCATCTTCGAAGATCAGCCTTGAGGGATCTTTGCCTTTATTTTGCAGGAAATTGAGGAACTCTTGATATTTCATTTTCCCTATACACGAAAATTTTACATATCTTCTCTAAGGGGGGCCAAGTCGTATCTGCTTTCGGCTAAATCAGAATACGGAGCCACCCAAGATGAAGAGAACCATGAATATCCAGTCAATAACATCTGCCTACCTAGAATCACCATGAAAAACAAAATGATAAAAGCCACAGCAAAATCAGGTATACCAGCGGCTTTGGGATTGGATTTTCCTACAATGCTATCAACTCCGCTAATAATCCAATGATCAACAAGCTGAGCTTGATAGTCTTCTTCTTTTATTGATTTTGAAGAAGACAACCAAGCCCTCAGGTCATCGATTCTATGTTCTAAAATATCCCTCCAACGTACAGATTCAATAAGTTCTGTTTTAAATAAATGTTGTTTTCATTAATTTTACGATAGATATTTATGCCAGAAATCAGGGGATGAAACAATCCTCTTTAGGGATGATTTAGGGGGCGATTTTTTCTTTTCTTGTCTCATCCAGAAAGGTGAGAGCAAAAGAATGAAGGCGTTTATATTAGTCTGAAATTAAAATGAACTATCTGGCTAATAAACACATTTCCTGGCTTCATCGGCAAAAGCATACAGTAACTCAATATCTGCATCAAAAAAATGGTCTGAAGGGGCCAAAATGTAGCCACCTCTCTCCCCCGCTTCTTCAAAGCATCTGCGGACCGCGCATCTTGTTTCTTCTGGAGTGCAATCTTTCAAATGATGAAATTGATCAAAGCCGCCAATCATGCAGACCCGGTCGCCAATCCGCATTTTAGCTTCTTTTAGATCAACATCTCCGCCCATGGCCGGCGGCGTAAATGTTTCTACTGCATCAGGGTTCATATCTGCTATTCTCTCCAACAAGGGCATCATACCTCCGCAGGTATGATAAACGACGAGCTGCCCCATTTTATGGGCCAGCTCAATCAATTCTGCATCATAGGGAGCAACCCATTCATCAAAAATTTTGGGAGAAATAACTGTGGAAGAGGCGTCTCCACCGCCATGTTCGATAATATCAAACTTTGCTCCCTCCATGAATTGGATATAGCGTTTTTTCCTCTCCTTCAAGACTTCCAAGAATGTGTGTACCCACTGGGGATCATTAAAAGTTTCCATGATGAGATTTTCAAGGCCGTATAAAACCGCTGCGTCCTGCCAGCAGCCAGGTTGCCCGTATACATCAAATCCAGGGATAGAACCGCGAACTATTCCCCTTTCACCAAATTCATCGGCTTCTCGATTGACTTTTTCTACATAACAGAGGGGAATAGCCGCATATTTGGCAAAGATATCAACATCTGATTTTTCTTTAATCATTCGCTCTGTGACCCAGGTTGTATGCTCATCGCTATGCAAAACCATGGATAGGGTCTTTTCGGGTGTTATGAAGTGGAAATGGACTATTTTGTATTCCGGATTGGGAATGTTTTCGGTTTTGATCTGCCAGTTATCCGAACCTAAACGGGGTGGCTCTAAAAATCCTAATTCTTTCTGTACAGGATCATAATATTCGCCGCGAGAAGTATCAGGTCTGTGCTCAACAACCCAATTGATAGGGTCTAGGCCGAAAGTGTCGAAAAATTCTTGATAAGACATTCCTTTCAGGTATGTCTTTAGGAAATAGGGCATGACATGATGGGTGGCTACAGGAAGCCGGTCAGGAACTTCTCTTTTCAATGCCGCCAAAAATCGCTGCTTTGAGGTCATGGCTTTTCTCATATAAAATACATTCGCCGAATGTCTGGATCAGAAAAAGTTAGGATAATTTAAAACTATATATGGAAAAGGGCAAGAATTCTAGTGAAAATTTTTACACTATTAATATATATTAATGATTCAGAAGTCAAAATTGAGAATTGATATAAGATTGAAGGTTTAGGTTCTAAGGATTGAAAAAAACTTGTGGTTTCTCTGTATTTTTGGAAAGGGCGATCCATTTTACTATGGATCGCCCTTTCTTTGGGTGAGATAAAGTTTTTTAAGGAGAGCTAATTTACTTAAAATTAGCTGCCTGTGGCAGCAGTCCTGGGAGCACGAATCCAGGAACCATTCCACATAACTAAATCGTTGTTGAAATCGGTCATTGCTCTGACTACAAAGAGC
>Ga0114921_10001168_pt1 | contig 11887 bp, 8 predicted proteins | sample BentaG_FD_87016 | JGI IMG/M metagenome (GOLD analysis project Ga0114921, IMG submission 87016) | Deep subsurface microbial communities from South Atlantic Ocean to uncover new lineages of life (NeLLi) - Benguela_00093 metaG | ecosystem: Environmental > Aquatic > Marine > Oceanic > Sediment ...
CCTGTAACATAGCCTAAGGACTTTAGCTTCTCATAAGTAGATAGGGAATATAGAACTCTTGATCATCTGTTTGATGGCTTCTTTCTACAAAGGCATTATCTTCCGGATGACCTTTTCTGATGACAGATCGAGCTACCCCGAGCGGTTTAAAGACATTTTCCAGATTCCGCTGAAAGGATCCCGGGGAAGAAGCAGCAAATTCTACCCCTCCATCGGTCTGGATATGGATGGGGCCATAGAAGCCGAATGCTCTTATCCACCAGATAATGAGTTGAAGAAAGGCTTTGCCGCAGAACCAGTCTTTCCTATAGGAGAAGGCCAAAAAACGGATTCGAGTAAGAACATCAATAACTGTCCACTGGAAAATAGGTAGATCCGATGCCTTGAGGTAACTATAGACCTCTTTAGGAAGGGTCTCTTTATCCAGAATCTCTTTTAGATCAGCCTGAAGCTCTTGAAAAGGAAAAAGAGCCTCCATGTCATAAGAAGGTGAGGCTCGGGACCTTTTTACTCTCTTTCTTTTTTTTCTTTGAAGATTATTTCGCTTTATTACTTTTCCGATGGTAGACTCAGGGATACTAACACCTTCTTCCTCAAAGATAAAGTATCTAAGGCGTCTTTTGCCTAACTTAGTCTTTTTACGATACTGGATGATCATCTGTTCAGTATCCTCTTTTAGGTGATGAGGATGCTCACGTTTAGGTCTATGTGAGGAGTCCTTAAGATCTCCCTCATTTCTTTTCTCAATAGCTAGATAGACGGTATGAGGTGAACACCTCATCGCTCTGGCAGTAGCTCTTACGTTGTACTTCAAAGGTGTGAGATTGTACAAAAGAGCTCTTCTAGCGAGCTCTTCATCTGTATCCTTTTTTAGCTCGAAGTACGATTGATGGGGGACGGTCATAGCAGGAACCCTCCTTTGTGAGGGTTAAAAACATATTCTTTACGTTTCCTCTCATCTTAGAGTGTTTCCTGCTTGCCGCCCAGATCTCTTTTACCCTCTTAAAGTAATAACTCCTATTATGCTTTTCCATTAAAAAGTGTGCAGCATCATTGCAGCCAAAAGAATTTCGAGGGGTTGCCAAATTTTTTCGATCAACTATAATTGATTATTGATAATCTATGATTATGATGAAAAATGCTAAAATAAACAAACGTAACTTAGTAGAACAAGTGTATGAGTTACTAAAAGCAGATATTTTAAATCTTCGTTTAAAATCAGGGGAGAGGATTAACTTAAGTACAATGGTAAAAAGTTTAGATGTTAGTTTAAGTCCTGTAAGAGAAGCAATGAATCGTTTGGCCAAAGATCACCTAGTCGTTTACAATCATAACAGGGGATACTCTGTAGTTAAGTTTACATCTAAAGAAATCGAGGATATTTTCCATTTGAGGAAAATTTTTGAGAGCGAAACATTGATAGATTTTGCTAGAAGAGAAAATCGAGATCTGTACAAGGAAAAGTTTAAAAAACTGAGAGCAAAAATGGTCAATTCAATGAAAAATAAGAATGAAACAAAGAGAAGACGAGATTTTGTAAAAATAGATGAAGAATTCCACAAGATGATAGTGAACGTCTCAAATAATTTAATGCTAAAAAAACTTTTTTCACAAATATGGGACCTTGTAGTACTAACACAACGTATAGATAGAGAGATTGATCATTCGTTAATGGATCATTTAGCTATTATAGATTCCCTCTTGGAAAACAGTGTTGATAAAGCCATAGAGCTTCTTTGTTCGCATATCCGCAATACGGAAGGAAGACTTTTGAAGATAGTAGAGAAGTCCAATTAAATCTCAAAATATGCGGGTAGAAAAAACAAGGAGAAGGCCGATGAGTAGTTACAAGACTGAAAAAGCTAGTGTTAAGGATATATCGAGAACTTCTAAAAAAAAGCAACTTTTTAATGATGCTTTAAGATACGTTTGGCATCAGTATACTCAAATGAAAAAATACTCGGATAGAGGTTCTCGCATGATAGTTAAAGGGGAAGAGAACCTAGTAGAGGACATTAATGGGAAACAGTATATTGATGCAGAGGCAGGAATGTACACCACTCTTATTGGTCATGGTAGAGAGGAAATTGCTGAGGCAGTATCTGCACAAATGAAAAGGCTAGAATATCACTCCCTTTTCGAGTATTCTCATCCGCTCGCTACAGAATTAGCTAAAAAATTAGCACAGATTACTCCAGGTAATCTCAGAGTTTCCTGTTTTGGGTGCACCGGGTCTGAAGCCGTTGAAATAGCTATTAAAATATCCCGTCAGTTTCAGTCACTCAAGGGTTTTGGTAGAAGATATAAAGTTATCGCGAGGAGACGATCTTACCACGGGATTACCTTGGGAGCATTAAGTGCCACCGGTTTGACGAAGCTCAGGGAAGCCTTCGAACCCTTAGTTCCTGGTTTTCGTCATATCCCTCACCCAGATTGTTATTGCTGCGAATTTGGTAAAAATTACCCTAATTGTAATCTAGATTGTGCCCGTGCGCTCGAACGACAAATACTATTTGAAGGTCCGGAGACTGTTGCTGCTTTCATAGGCGAGCCGGTATCAGTTGCTGATGGATGTATAGTGCCTGTTAAGGAGTACTGGCCTATGATTAGAGAAATATGCGATAAATATGGAGTAGTTTTGATTGCTGATGAAGTTTTAGTCGGATTTGGAAGAACAGGAAAATGGTTTGCCAGCGAGCACTGGGATCTGAATCCGGATATTATGACAGTGGCAAAGGCTATTACTAGTGGATATCTTCCACTTAGTGCGGCAATTATTAGCGAGGACATCGCGAAGCCATTCTGGGAAACCGAGGAGCATACCTTCCAGCATGGAGGAACTTATTCTGGGCATCCTACCTGTTGTGCTTGTGCATTAGCTAATATTAAAATAATAGAGCAGGAGGGTTTAGTAGAAAGAGCTGCGGAAGTAGGTAAATACTTAGGTGAAAAGCTGAAGGAGTTAACGGAACATGCGATGGTTGGGCATGTTTCTGGAATTGGATTAATACACGGAATACAGTTGGTTAAAGATAAAAAAACAAAAGAAGTACTCGACAAAAAAATAGTAGATTTTATTAGGGAAGAGGCCTATGAGCAGGGTTTGACCTACAGATATCGGACTAATGGATTAAATATTGCTCCTCCCGCTACTTTAACCTACGAGCAGGCGGATAAAATTGTAGAGATACTCGACCTTTGTTTAACAAAAGCAGGGAGGAAGTTTTTATAATAAAATTTGCTGAAATGTAGAGAGAAAATGAGTGAGAAGCTAACACTCAAGTGTGTATCTAATGAGACCACAAAAATTATCCATAGGGATTTTTGAGGATTCTACGAGAGATAGGACTTAAAATAGGATTTCACAAATACAACCCTGAAGAGGCGGAGAGGAATAGGATAGAGCGGGATAACATCATCAAGAACTTAGCTACCGGGACACTTGACAACATTATACCAGAACAAAGGGTCAAACCTGGTGCTACGCCTCATTTTTAATCGCTGAAATTGTGATGAATAAAGGATTTTTATTTTACAAGTGTCAAAGTCGAGTAAAAGAATCCCAAATGTCACTTTTGGAAAAAGTTAGCAAAGAGTTGAGAGCTAAGTTAGGAGAAGTAGAACAGGGAAGTGTGAACTAATAAGAGGCTTTATTTGATTCTCACTGGCTGAAGAGGGAAGCTTGATGGAGAAAGCATTTTTGTTCCAAACAGCAAAATTGATTGTCTTTGGTAGGAACAAATGCGAGGAGTTAGGCTTTTATGTAAAAAAACTCCATGCCGCAAAAGTAGCAGTAGTTACTGATAAAGGGGTAGTCAAAGCTGGTATTCTTGAAAAACCAATAGAGACACTTAAATCTGAAGGTATAAAATTTACAATATTCGATGAAGTGGTTTCCGAGGTACCCACTGAAACAGTGTTAAAGTGTGTTGATAGCTTAAGAGATCAACAGATTGATCTAATTGTGGGCATCGGTGGAGGAAGCTCTATAGATACAGCTAAACTTGCGGCTCTGATGTTGAAGCATGATGGTAAGATAGACGATTATGTAGGTGCTGATCGAGTCCCGGGACCGGTTTTACCCACAATTATGTTAGCTACCACCGCTGGAACTGGAGCAGAAGTAACACCAAATGCAATTATAACTGACACAACTGCTAAACTTAAGCGAGGAATAGTAAGCAGATATATTTTGCCCGAAATTGCTATAATAGACCCTTCTCTTACTGATTTGCTTCCTTCCGAGGTAACGGCTTACACTGGGATGGATGCGTTTATTCACGCTTTAGAATCTTATGTTTCCCTAAATACTTCACCTCTAACCGATATTATTGCATTGGAAGCTATAAAGTTAATCAATCAACATCTAAGGATAGCTGTAAAAAATGGGAGCAACAAAGAGGCCCGAGATAATCTAGCTCTAGCCAGTATGCTTGGTGGAATGGCTTTAACAGGCGCGGGAACCGGAGGAATCCATGCTCTCGCTTATCCTTTAGGAGCTCGGTTTGGAATTCCGCACGGTATGGCCAACGCCATGATGCTGATTTATGTGGTAAAATTCAATCTCCCAGCAGCGAAGGAGAAATTTGCTCAAGTAGCGAACGTGATGGGAAAGGAAATTCGAGGGCTTTCTCAAAGGCAAGCGACCGAGAAAGTTGTGGAAGCAATACAGGAATTAGTTGTGGAAGTTGGAGTTCCTACGAAACTTCAAGAATTTGATGTAAAAAGAAAAGATATACCTGATTTGGCAAAGTCCGCGAGCAAAGTCACACGTCTTCTTTCTAATAATCCAAAAAGAATGACAGTCAAAGATATAGAAAATATATATAACGAAGCTTTTTAGTTTTCATTTGGAGTAAGTTTGTGAAATTTGGGGTTTTGCTCAAGTTTCGTTATCCAGGAGTATGTGAGATAGGTGTAGATTAGTATACACCCTGTATAGTATGTGCTGTTGAGAAGCCGAAAGAAATTATGCGATGTAAAGAGAAGGAAATTAGATGGTGCATAAAAATGGTCATCGGGATTCCCAAGGAGATTAAAAAGGGAGAATTTAGAATTGCAGCAACTCCTGCAGGAGTAAAAACTCTATGTGAGGCAGCACATAGAGTTTTTGTGGAGAAGGAGGCAGGAGAGGGAAGTAGTTTTTTTGATGAGGAGTTTAAAAAGGCGGGGGCCGAAATTATTGAGGATAAGAAAAAGCTCTTTGACGAAGCGGAGCTTATTCTCAAAGTAAAAGAGCCCCTTCCTGAGGAATATGAACTTTTCCACGAAGGACAAATTCTCTTTACTTTTCTGCACCTTGCAGCAGATAGAAATCTTACGCAGGCTCTTTTAAAGGCAAAAATTGTGGGAATTGCCTATGAGACAGTAGAGACAGATGATGGGAAGCTCCCTCTATTGATTCCCATGAGTGAGGTAGCAGGTCGATTAGCTATCCAGGAAGGGGCTAAATGTCTAGAAAGGTCGGAGGGAGGAGAAGGAATCTTGTTGAGTGGAGTTCCTGGAGTTGCCCCGGCTAAGGTAGTGATTCTTGGCGGGGGAGTGGTGGGAACCAACGCTGCCAAAATGGCAGCTGGCTTGGGAGCTCGAGTAGTTATTTTGGACAAGAATCTAGATCGTCTGCGCTACCTGGATGATGTAATGGAAGCCAATGTGACAACTATGAAATCCAATGAGTACAACATCAGGGAAGCTATCAAAGATGCTGATCTGGTAGTGGGGGCAGTCTTAGTACCGGGAGGTAAAGCACCCCATCTAATCAGCAGGAAGATGCTAAGGACAATGAAACCAGGTTCAGCCATAGTCGACGTAGCTATCGACCAAGGGGGGTGTGTGGAAACTTCCCGTCCCACTTCCTTCAGTGAGACAACTTATGAAGTAGAGGGAATAATCCATTATTGTGTTACTAATATGCCAGGGTGTGTTCCCAGAACCTCCACTTATGCCTTAACTAACGCTACCTTACCTTATGTGCTTGAACTAGCGAACCATGGTTATCCACAAGTTTTGCGCAAAGATAAGGCTCTGGCCAGGGGTCTTAATGTAGCTGATGGGAAGGTTACTTGTAGAGAGGTTGCCAAAACTCACAATTTGCTGTTTTATTGTACCCAAGGAATTTTGGACTGAAATAAATGCAAATTAAGAGTATGTAAGTCCCCCAACGCTGAATCTAAATAAATCCAAGGTCCATTTTTTAAAAAAGAAGGAGGACTAAGTGAGTCTGAGATTTATTTCTAAGGAAGGAGCGAGGCTTATTCACGAAAATTCACTAAGGATATTGGGCGAAGTTGGGATCAAGGTTAATCACCGTAAAATGAGAGAAACTTTAGCTGATTGTGGTGCCAAAGTTGATCACAAGATGGAGATAGTCAAATTTCCACCGGATCTTATTAAAGATTCGCTCGAGAAAGTTCCTCGAGAGGTGGTATATGGAGCTCGAAACCCAAAGAATGATCTTGTTGTAAAAGAGGGGGGACAAGTTTATGTCCGAAATATAGGAGGATGTGAAGGATACGTTGATTTAAAAAGTGGAAAGTGGCGAAAAATAAAGGCGATGGATTTGAAAGAAACTATCATACTGGTGGACGCGCTGGAAAATATACATTACTGTGCTGGAATATCTCCCGATGATATTCCGCATAGGACAAGAGATGTGTACGAGATCGAATTAATGCTTGAGAATACTGACAAACACGCTCATGTCCAACCTTATAGTAAGGAAAACGTGGAGTATATTATTAAGCTACTTTTAACCTTTGTGAATAAAGAAGAACTCAAAAAAAGACCCTTGGTCAGTTTTTTAAACTCGGCCTTAAGCCCTCTACGCTATCAAGAGTCAGAGATAGACATTCTACTCGCTGCAGGAAAATACGGCATACCTGTTGAGCTGAACACCATGCCTATAGCAGGAGCAACTGGTCCTGTTACCATTGGTGGTAATGTTTTGCTTGCAAATGCTGAGCTTTTAGCTGGGATTGCTATGACTCAAACCGTAAATCCGGGGGCACCTCTCATGTATTCTCCTCGTTGTATGAATATGGATATGGCTACAGGCACAGCTCTTTCGTCCTCTATCGAAAGTGCCGTTCAAGCGAGCATTCAAGTTCAGGTGGCAAAAGACCAGTACGGAATACTAACTAACATGTTTGGAATGGGAGCAGATTCTTTGGTGCCAGATCAACAGTCAGCTATCGAAAGAATGCTAAATACTGTGCTTCCTTATCTGGCGGGGGCAAATATTGTTGGAGGAGCAGGACATCTTGAGCATTATTACACTTTTAGTCCTGTCCAACTGATCATCGATAATGAAACCTATGGAATGATATTTAAAAATCTAAGCGGATTATATCCTATCGACGAAAGCAGGCTAGGATTTGATGCTATCAAACGCGTTGGTATTGGAGGAAACTTTCTGACTGACGAACATACGTTAAAGTATTTTAGATCTGAATATTATGTGCCTCAGCTTTTTGAGCGAAGAAGTCGTGCTGTTTGGCAAGAAGAGGGAGCGAAAGATATCAACGAGAGGGCAAAAGAAAAAGCGTTAAAAATTCTAAAAGAACACCGGCCCAATAGGCCAGAAAACGCGATGATAAAAGAGCTTAGATCGATCCTTGCAGAGGCTGAGGCGAAAATCAAATAACTTAGAGAAAAGCAAATTTAAGAGATGTGTAAATAAACATTGTGGGAGGGGAACAATGTCTGTTAGGGTTGGGATTGATACGGGAGGAACTTTTACTGACCTAGTTTATCAAGATCTGGAAACGAAGGAAGTAGGAGTCCGCAAGATTTTGTCAACTCCTAAAGACCCTTCAATAGCAATAAAGGATCTTATTGATCAAGTTGGGTTAGATCCAAAGGAGATAGCTATTCTTGTGTTTGGGACTACCGCGGCTACCAATGCATTGATCGAAAAGAAAGGAGCTAAAGTTGGATTGATTACAACTAAAGGGTTTTCTGATGTTCTGAAAATTCAAAGAATTACACGGCCACATCATTTCAGTTTAAAATGGGTTAAGTCCGAGCACTTGGTTCCGAGGAATCTTTGTATTGGCGTAACAGAACGTGTGAATGTGAAGGGTCAGATTATAACACCTTTAAATGAGGATGAGGTCAGGAAAGCTGTAGAGAGATTTAAGGAAGAGAAATTAGATGCTATTGCTATCAGTTTGCTGTTTTCTTTCAAAAATCCCACCCACGAGAGACGAATACAACAAATCATTAGAGAATATTATGCCGAGGCTTGTGTTTCTCTTTCATCTGAGGTGTTACCTCAATGGCGGGAATACGAAAGGACAAGTAGTACTGTGATTGATGCATTCTTGCGACCTTTAATGAACGATTTTGTCTCGAAACTTGAAAGTAAAATCAAAAGTTGGGGTATTCCTCACCTTTTGATAATGCGCTCAAATGGAGGCAGCATGACCCCTCAAGCAGCTAAAGAGCGGCCTATCACCCTGGTGAAATCTGGTCCAGCAGGAGGGGTTATAGGAAGCCGTTATTTTACAAGGTTGACCTCTAGGTCCAATCTTATTGTTGCTGATATGGGGGGAACAAGTTTTGATGCTTGCCTAATAGTCAACAATGAACCCCTTTATACTTATAGCACAGAATTGGAGTGGGGAGTGCCTGTAGCTACTCCAATGATAGATGACCGCTCGATCGGTGCAGGAGGTGGAAGTATAGCATGGGTAGACTCTGCGGGCGTGCTGAAAGTAGGACCTGAGAGTGCCGGTTCTGATCCAGGACCCGTATGCTATGGTAGAGGTGGAGGTGCACCTACTGTTACCGATGCGAATCTAATTCTCGGGAGGCTGAGAAGAGAACTAAAGTTAGCTGGATACCTTTCCCTGGACTACGAACTAGCGAAAAGAGCGATTACCGCACTAAGTGAGAAAGTTGGCTTGTCTCTCGAGGAATGCGCTGTAGGAATTATAAAAATAACTAATTCAAATATGGCACAAGCCCTGAGGCTTATCTCGATTGATAAAGGATATGACATCCGAGATTTTTCAATCATTGCTTTTGGAGGTGCCGGGCCTCTGCACGCAGCGGAGATTGCAGGGAATATGAAAATAAAGGAAGAGATTGTACCAGTTTTCCCCGGGAATTTTTCTGCCCTGGGAGCGTTGGTTGCAGATATACGGTTTGATTATGTACAAACAAATATTATGTATTCAAAGGATATAGATATAGAGCGTATAAATAGTGTTTGGAGGGATTTAGAACTAAAAGCCAGACAAGATTTGTCCAGAGAAGGAGTTGATGAATCGGCACGACAACTGATTCGATCCATCGAAATGCGTTATTTTGGGCAGAATTGGGAGTTAGACGTAGAAGTACCAAACGCCGAGTTTACTCCAGAGATTGTTGAAAAAACAAGAAGAAAATTTGATGCTTTACACAAGAAAAGGTTTGGATACAACATAGAAGGCGAAATGTTCGAATTTGTTAATTTTAGATTAGTAGCAATAGGTAAAAAATACGAGTTTAAACTGCGTGAATTACCACCTGGTGAAATGAAAGGACCACACACATTTGGCCGGGTTTATTTCGAAAAAACAGGTCAATTTGAAAAATGCCCATTTTATCTCAGACAATCTTTACATCCTGGTAATAGCTTTGAAGGTCCTGCGATAATCGAAGAAAAGAATTCTACAACGCTGGTTCCACCTGAATCACGAGTTGACATTGATAAATTTGGTAACATTATGATAACTTTAGAAGAATAAGGAGAAAAGCCATGCAAGAGAAAGTTAGTCAATTTAAAACTGATCCAATAACAATAGAGGTTATCAAAAATTTTTTAGTTACCACTTGCCGGGAAATGGGCATAGCTATGATGCACGCCTCATACTCTCCAATGTTTAATGAAGCACTTGACTTCTCCTGTGTAATATTCGATTCCAAACCCGAGATGATAGCTCAGGCTGAATTCTGTCCTGCTCAAATAGGAGCTATTAGGCATACAGTAAAGTGGTGTATCAAGGAAGTAAATCCTCAGAATCTAAATGATGGCGACGTTGTTCTAACCAATGACCCATATCGAGGTGGTTGTCATCTGCCAGAATTCCTTGTAGTGAAGCCCTGTTTCTACAATGGTGAGATCATAGCTTATACGGCGAATATAGCCCATATGACTGATGTAGGGGGAATGGCACCTGCCTGTTTTGGTACTCAGCAAAATATTTTTCAGGAAGGACTAAGGCTTCCACCAGTAAAAATTTACATAAATGACAAAGAAAATGAAGACATTTTTAAGACAGTGTGCTCGAATGTTCGTACACCCAAAAATTCCTACGGAGACCTGAAGGCTATGATTGGCTCATTATATCTGGCGGAGCAACGCATTAAGGAATTGGTTGAAAAGTATGGTATTGATGTTTTTCAACAGGCCACTGAAGACATCAAAAATGTCTCTGAGAGGAAAATGAGAGAAGAAATTTCCAAGATGCCTGATGGGGAATGGGAATCGGATGGTTTTCTGGAGGATGATGGGGTTGTGCCAGACAAGATGTACAAGATCAAAGTAAGAATCATCCTTCGGGGAGACGAGATAATTGTTGATTATACAGGTTCAAGTAGACAAGCGCTAGGTCCACCTAATCAGACATTTGGCGTAACAGCTTCCGCCACCTACAATGCTATCTTCCATCTCCTAGGTACGGAAATCGATTTTAACGAGGGATGCTATCGACCGATTACAATTATAGCTCCCCCCGGTTCCTTTGTCAATGTAAATTATCCAGGTGCTTGTGTAGGTGGAAATTCCGATACACATCCTACCACGGTAAATACATTGATGTATGCTTTCTCTAAGATTCTGCCGGAGAGAATTTCAGCAATGGACGGAGGTACCTGTGGATGCATTGCCATTGGTGGAGTTCATCCAGATACTGAGGAACCATTTGCTCATTTGCATTTGGATGGAGTAGGATGGGGTGGAAGAGTAGATCATGATGGAAATGACTCTGTATTTGTGAAAAATGGAAATTGTGGTAATACCCCCGTAGAGGTCTATGAGAGCCGATATCCAGTCTTAATTGAGGAGTATATGCTTCAAGAAGGTTCAGCCGGAGCGGGTAAATATCGTGGAGGATACGGCACAAGAAGGAAAGTAAAATTCTTAGCAGATACCATTGTATCGGCTCACACGAACTATCATGTACTTAAGCCGCAAGGGGTGTTTTGGGGGAAGGCAGCAAGCAACGCTCAACTTAAATTCCGGTGTGGTGACTCAACTGAGTTTAGAACCTCTAAAGAACAGTTCAACGCTATCTCGTTAGGTAAGTTCATAAACCTTACTCTTCACTCAGGAGATGAATTAGTGTGGATCTCTCCAGGAGGGGGAGGCTATGGGGATTCTTTAGAACGAGATCCTACATTAGTGCTAAAAGATTTCATCGAAGAGCGAATTACGCTTAGGGAAGTTAGAGAAGACTATGGTGTAGTAATTGACCCCGAAAAGAGAGCTGTAAATATGGAAAAAACGACAGAGTTACGAAGGAGAATGAGAGATGCGCATCAAAGAGGTTAATGAAATGCCTAAATGTGCTTGCTGTGGAATTCTTATTCCGTGTAATGGGTTTAAGAAAAAACATCATGGAAGAGAGTTAATCTTTTGTGAGGAAAATTGTTATCGAGTCTACAAGACATACAAGTTTCCCACGTACAAAGAGCAGATACTAGAAGCGGAGAGAAAAAGGCTAATTTTCTAAAAATAGTTTCTTGACTTGTCTGGCATGGTGAAGAAATTTGTTTCCTTAGACGACCGGTGTTGTGAAATAGAGTCAAAGAGCTGGTTTAAGAACTCAATTTTTTCACTGAAAAGCGGATAAAGAATTGGTAAATTAAGAGGCAAGTTAAGAGAAAAAGAGATGAAACTTGA
>Ga0114921_10001169_pt1 | contig 11884 bp, 11 predicted proteins | sample BentaG_FD_87016 | JGI IMG/M metagenome (GOLD analysis project Ga0114921, IMG submission 87016) | Deep subsurface microbial communities from South Atlantic Ocean to uncover new lineages of life (NeLLi) - Benguela_00093 metaG | ecosystem: Environmental > Aquatic > Marine > Oceanic > Sediment ...
AAAAATGAATTGAAACTGAGTATTCCCGAGTGGATTGTCGCCTTTGGAGTATCTATCGGAAGGGATAATTATGAGGTTGGAGTTGAAATATGCGAATTATTTAAAATAGAAAGAATCCCAGGTGTTCATATTAAGGAGAATAACCATTTTCTTGACCTTAAAGAAGCAAACATGATTGAAATGAAGGAAATGGGGATAACAACTTTTTATCACTTTCCAGGAGAAACATATTCATCGGATATATTTTATTCTAATAGAAGAGGTGATAAAGATAGAAATATAACCGTTGGGAGAATTGTGCCGTAGTTGAATTGCCCTGTGCAGAAATATAAGGAGGTTGTTGTATGAAAGATAAAAAGGAAAGTGTCGAATTTTCTGAGGAGCTTTCGAAATTCTACAAAACATATATCTGGTCGGATGATCCCTTAAGTGAATGGGAAAAGAAGTCTTTTAAGAGGGCGCTGAAGTTTATGGAAATATTAATTAGTCATAACTGGATAAAAGATATAATATCAAAAAAGCAGGATATTAAAGTCCTTCCCTCTTCCACTGTATGTATTGTTCCATGCCTCACTCTTTTTTGTGCAACAAATAAAAACCAAAAGAATAGAGATGGTTACAAAAAACTTTTTTGAATAATTCATTTATTCCTCCTCCATTTTTATCATTGGTAAAACGCTGGTGAAAAAGAGAAAGAAGTCAAGGGAGATATAAAGTTTGGCCGGAAACCGAAGACAGGTGACCGATTATTGGAATTTTGGGATTAGGATTTAGGGATTGGTGGTGGATTTGGGAGTTGCGTTCCAAGTACCAAGTTCCAAGTTAGAATTAAGTAGTAAGAATCAAGTTTTATCCGTATACATCCCTGGACTTAGGTCAATATTTTTTACTTGAAACCTTGACCCCTCGAAACCTTGAAACCTTTAAAATTGTTCTTTGCGTGGTTGCGAAAGATTAATCCAGGACTTGCCTAACTGCATCAATTACTGTCCCATCAACCCATTTGATTGCAGCGATAATTCTATCTCCCAGTTTTGGCTTATTTGGTTTACCACCACATATATCCTCTGCTTCCTCTTTTAACTCTTCTATGGAACGGATTGGGAGGTCTGAACCCTTTATAGCATTTTGTAGGTCCTTCCTTCTTGGATTTATCGCAATTCCCCGCTCGGTAACAACAACATCGATGAGTTCACCGGGTCCAGTGAGGGTTGTAACCTCATCCACTAAGATAGGAATCCTGTTCCTGAAGGTGGGAATAGTGAGTATAGTGCATTTAGAGAATATTGTATTCTGCCAGCCTCCAATACCGTGTAGTAACAGCCCATCTGAATGGGTATTAACATTTCCGTTGAAATTGATGTCTACCTCTGTTGCACCCAGGATAGCTGCATCCACCATCGTGGCAAACATACCTTTCCCGTGATAATTATAACTCGTGAAGGGGCTGGTATCAGCATGGTTTGGATTATCCCTCATTGACTGGACGCCTTTGAGGTCAAAAGTCTGTCCATCCAATATGTAATTGGTTAGGCCTTCTTCAAGCATATCAACAAGGTATTGTGTACTACCACCCCTGACAAATTGTGCGGTTATCCCTGCTTCCCTCATATAGTTTGAAAGGTAATCAACAAAGGCAAGTGATGTGCCACCAGCTCCTGCCTGGAAGGAGAATCCTTCTTTCATTATACCTGTATCTCTTAAGAACTGCGCTGCCAACCTTGCAATTCGCTGTCTATCAGGACTTCTTGTTATCATTGTTGTCCCTGATACTATTTTCTCAGGATCTCCTATCTTATCCATAATTACTACATAATCCACGTAGTTACCCTGTATCTGCCAGGGATAGCAGGGAAATTCTATTAGATTATCAGTTACTATGATAACCTTATCTGCATATTGTGAATCAACCAGTGCAAAACCAAGTAATCCACATGCTGATTCTCCATAAAGACCATTTGCATTACCAAAGGGGTCTGCAGTTGGAGCTGAAATTACAGCAATATCTATGTGGACTTCTCCATCCTGCACAGCCTGATATCGACCACCATGGGAACGTAGAACCCCCATACCCTTCATACTGCCTTTGGAAGCGAATTCTCCTAAGGGTCCATTCATACTACCTTCTATATGATGAATCACACCGGATTTTAAATGCTCTATTATGGGTGCATGGCATGGGAATGAGGCTGAAGGAAACCACCGGAGGTCTTTTACTCCTATATTGGCTGTTGCGTTAAAGACAGCATTTGCTACATAATCTCCATTTCTGAAGTGATGGTGGGTTGAGATAGTCATTCCGTCTTTTATTCCAGCTGCTTGTAGTGCAGTTTTTAAGTTCTTTACTACCTTATTCCCATCATCAGGATAATCTGCACATGTTGAAATGGGAGGGGTAGTTTTCCTACCTTTTGGTTTATATTTACCTACCCCCTGATAGGGAATAGCATTTTCTCCATTTATTATTGTAGGAACCAATCTACCCACTGCATTTTTCTTTAACCTGTAATCCTCACTCATTATCCCTCCAATTCTCATCCAGTTTACCTATCTTCATTGCAAGCTGGACTGTTTTCTCTGCTCGTTTTACAACCGGAGGATCTATCATTTTGCTTCCGAGTGAAACTACAGAGAGACCACGAGCTTTTGCTTCTTCAAAAGCTTTGACTATCTTTTTTGCCTTTTCAATTTCTTCTTCTTTTGGCGCGAATGCATCGTGTATTATCTCAATTTGACGAGGGTGAATACAACCTTTTCCCTCAAAGCCAAGGGATTTTGCTTCAAGAGTGCTCTTGCGTAATCCTTCTGTATCATCAACATCCGAGAATACAGTATCAATGGGCTGTACACCTGCTGCACGTGCTGCATTTACGATAGCCGAACGAGCGAGGAAACTTTCTTTACCTTCAATTGATCGCTCGGTACCTATATCAGCAGTATAGTCTTCAAGACCAATAGCAAGAGCAACTACATTGGAAGATATCGAAGCTATCTCATATGCCTTGATTACACCCAATGCGCTCTCTATAATTGGCATTAAGAATATATCCTGCTCAATATTATTTTTTTTCTTTATTTCCTCTATTTTTTCATCAACCTTTAGGACTGTACCGGTAGATTCACATTTAGGAATGAGTATTAGATGAGTGTTGTGTGGTATTACCCATTCGAGGTCAATAAACCCCATAGGAAGTTGATTTATTCTTACCATTCTTTCTGCATTGTAAAAGTTTACAACGCGAAGAGCATTCCGCACCAGTGCTCTTGCAGCATCTTTCTCTGTTGGGGCAACGGAATCCTCTAAATCCAGTATGATTCCATCAGGATTATGTATCCCTGCATTTATCATAAACTTTGGAAAACTCCCTGGTAGATATAAGCGAGTCCTTCGAAATCTATCCATTGATGATTTGTATAAACATTTATCCGAAAACTCCGGAAGGAATTCATTATCCACATCTGGAAGAGCCCTTTTTACAACAGTTTCAATTCTTGCCTGCATGACAAAAGGATATGCTCCATAATCATCAATCACTATTTTGGCATTATCTATTCCAAAGAATGATAATCCCTTATGAACAAGTTGACGGATGGATTTACCATATGTAACATCGACTTTTGATTTAAGTTCAAGATCGATACCACCAGAGCGTTTTATCGTGAGGTGTATATTACAGTCTACGACTTTTTCTTCACCTAATGTGCCAACTGTTGCTTCTTTCATCTTACTTTTCCTGCATAAATAGATATCGATAGTCTGTAGGAGGAGAAAGGTTTTCTTTTATTGTTCTTGGAGAAACCCATCTAATGAGATTTAATTTACTCCCTGCTTTATCGTTAGTTCCTGATGCGCGACTTCCTCCAAACGGTTGTTGTCCAACCACTGCACCTGTTGGTTTATCATTAATATAGAAATTACCGGCAGCATGAGTGAGAACTTTTGCAGCCTTTATAATAGCATCTCTGTCTTTTGCGAATATAGAACCGGTTAGAGCGTATGGCGAAGTCTCATCACAGATTTTGAGTGTTTCTTCATATTCATTATCTTTATATACATATAATGTGAGGACTGGACCAAATATCTCCTCTTTCATTGTCTTGTATTTTGGGTCTTTGGTGAGAATTATTGTAGGTCTTATAAAAAATCCTTTTGAATCATCGTATTCTCCACCAGCAATTATTTCAGCATCAGAAGATTTTTTTGCTTCATCTATGTATTTTGTTATTGTATTGAAAGCAGCCTTATCTATCACTGCAGCCAGAAAGTTTCTGAAATCTTCTGGGGACCCCATTTTTATGTCCTCTGTCGTGTTGATGAGTTCCTCTTTTAATCCTCCTTTCCACATACTAAGAGGAATATATGCACGTGAAGCAGCGGAACATTTCTGTCCCTGATATTCAAAAGCTCCTCTTACAAGTGCTGTAAGGACTTCTTTCATATTAGCGCTTTCATGGACAAAGACAAAGTCTTTTCCACCTGTTTCTCCAACAATTCTTGGATAGGTCTTATAATTCATGATGTTATCTCCAATTGTTTTCCACATATGCTGGAATACAGCAGTAGAGCCAGTGAAGTGTACACCGGCAAGGTTTGCATTGGCGAGGGCAGGCTGACCAACATTTCCCCCTGAACCTGGAACGAAATTTATAACTCCATCAGGAACCCCTGCTTCCTGGAACAGTTTCATTAGCCAGTAAGCAGTATAAACTGCAGAGGATGCAGGTTTCCAGACAGATACACTGCCCATAATAGCTGGTGCAGAAGGGAGGTTTCCTGCTATTGATGCAAAGTTAAATGGTGTCACAGCAAAGACAAATCCTTCAAGAGGTCTGTATTCCAATCTATTATAAGATGTCCCAGTTGAATCTGGCTGCTCTTTATATATCTCTGTCATATAATAAGTGTTGAAGCGGAAGAAGTCTATCAACTCACATGCAGAATCAATCTCTGCCTGGAACACAGTTTTACTCTGACATAGCATACAGGCTGCATTTACGGTGCTTCTCCAAGGTCCTGATAGAAGTTCAGCTGCTCTCTTGAAGATTGAAGCACGATGCTCCCATGGTGTGTCTGACCACTTTTTCCCTGCTTTTAGAGCTGCTTCTATCGCCATCTCTACTTCATCCTTTCCAGCCTTGTGATACTTGCCCAGAATCTTATCGTTTTCATGTGGTATAACACATTCTCCAATATCTCCTGTCATTATCTCTTCACCACCTATAATAAGTGGAATCTCGAGCTCTTTACCTTTAAGTTCTTTTATTTTTTCTCTTAATTCCTTTTTCTCTAAACTTCCGGGACCATAAGGATAAGCAGGTTCATTTGACGGTTTTTCTATTTTATATATGGCATTTCCCATGTTACCTCCATTTTAATTTGCCATAGAGGAACAGAGTCCACACTCTCTATGTCCCTTCTTCATTTACTTTGTGTGCTTCTGTGGTAAAGTTCCACTTTTTTTATTTCCTTTACAATTTGGTTTCTATACTTCATTTTAATTACAATTAGCCCTGAAACCGTAGATCTATCCTGTCTATATCTAATATATCTACGTGCAATTTGTCAACCCCTTAATCTCCTGCAAGATGGAGGATATAGTCGTTAGTCTATAGTCGATAGTCTGTAGTCAAATCTAAATATTTGGTCTTGGGATATATTTTCTTTTGAATTTTAATATTTATTATAGTCATGAGTATTGTTACTAATTGTAAAACGTAATAAATTTTTTTATAAGTTATTTACCAAAAATGAATTAAGACTAATGACTAAAGACTGAAGACTAATGACTATGTTAGCCCCCCTTGACTATTCTATATAAAGAATTAAAATATTAGAAAGAACGGGGGCGAAAAGGTTTCGACGAGATGGAATTGATTGGAAGTTGCATGCCGAGCTACCATAACTCGAAAAACTGTGGTAATAAACATAAATGGCAACGTTAATTACGCCCTGGCAGCTTAATTTAGCTGCTCGCTCTCGAGAAAGTTCTTCTCCTACTTTCTTGAAGGGTGTCATAGAAGGAGAATAAGCTACAATCATTGCCAGGGGATTGTGGATGAAAAATAACTGGCATAGCCTTACCTAATCCTGTGGTTGGGTGTGGGAAAGGCGATAAAAAAACAGCCACTAAGCATGTAGACGCTTCCAAACTGCCATTTCGGACGCGGGTTCGATTCCCGCCGCCTCCACCATGAATAAAATTCCAAAGCCCTGGAGGTAATTATGAAAATTACACCATTAGATATAAGGAAGCAAGAATTTAAGAAATCATTTAAAGGTTATGATAAGAATGAAGTAGATATTTTTCTTGAGATAACAGCAAAGGAGATGGAAAATCTAGTTCGAGAGAACAAAAGTATGCAGGAGCAACTTCGGGAATTAGACCTGAAGATTGAAGATTATAAGAGAATGGAGAAAACCCTCCAGGACACACTAACATCTGCACAAAAAACTACAGATGAAATAAGAAGGAATGCACGTAAAGAAGCAGAAATGATAGTAAAAAAGGCTAAAATTGAAGCAAGCGAGATTTTGGAAGATGTTCAAGCCCAGCTCCGAGAACTAAAAAATCAGATAAGTGCTTTAAAGAGTCAAAGAGATGGCTTTATAGCTCAACTTAGAGGCTTTCTCTCTTCGCAATTAAAAATGTTGGATGAGATGGAGAGAATAAAGGCATATGAAAGGAAAGAGAAGAAAGCAAGAGAGGAGCAAGAGAACTCAAAATCTGGTAAGAAAGTAGGCGAACTGTTCAAAGAATAATTAATAGAATGGGAATAGAAGAGAAGAATTTAGAGTTCGAAAAACTCTCCGAGAGTAAGAAATTTATCCTTGAAAATTTAAACTTTGATAAACCTGATGTTGGAATTATTCTTGGTACAGGTCTTGGAGGAGTTGCAGACAAAATAGAGGACAAGGTAGAAATTCCATATCAGAAAATACTAAATTTCCCTATTTCTACAGTAAAAGGACATGAAGGCATGTTGATCGGGGGAAAACTTTCAGGGAAGAAAGTATGTGCAATGAAGGGTAGATTTCATTATTATGAAGGGTATGACATGGGCAAAGTTACGTATGGAGCAAAGTTATTGTGCTTCTTGGGGATTGATACTCTCATGGTTTCAAATGCTGCTGGTGGATTGAATCCTCAATTTTCGAGGGGTGATATAATGATAATAACCGATCACATAAACTTGTTTCCAGAACATCCCTTGAGAGGTCCAAGTGATGAAAGATTAGGTCCGAGATTTACTGATATGTACAATACCTACGATAAGGATTTGATAAAACTTGCTGAAGTTACAGCTCTGGATATACGTATTAAGGTTAGAAAAGGGGTTTATCTGGGTCTTCAGGGTCCAACTTTTGAAACTGCAGCTGAATACAGGATGATAAGAGCAATTGGTGCTGATGCAGTAGGGATGTCAACTGTACCCGAGGTAATTGTAGCAAGATGGATGGGTTCTAAGGTTTTAGGTCTTTCAATTATAAGTGATATGGGTCTTCCTGATGCACTTGAACCAATAAATCATGAAATGGTTTTAAAAGCTTCAATGGAAGCTGAACCAAAACTATCAGAATTAGTAATTAACATTGTTGAACGTTTATAAGTCAATAATCTTTATAATACTCCTTCTGTTTTCTCTCGATTGCAGCAGGAAAAGCAATTTTGAAAAAGCGATGGAGTATTACACTTCAATGAAAACTACTCAAGCATTACTTTTACTAAAAAATTCAAATGTCCCAAGGGAAATATATTTGGAGGGAGATATTTATTTACGTTTAAATGACCCTCGAAGTGCAATAAAAGCTTTTGATAGACTTATCGAGATTGATCCAGGGTGGTCACCGAAGGTCCTTTCGGAGTTAGAGGAAGCAGCTGATAAAGCAATAGCAAGAGGCATGGGTTTTACTGCAAAGTTGATGCTTGAAAAGATACTCGAATACGATCCTGAATTTGAACTGGGAATAAGAAATTTCTTTTTAGGAGATTGGTACTTTGATTCAAGAGAGTATGACAGGGCAATCGATTTTTATGAGTCTGCAATTGAGTACGACAGTTTAAATTTAAATGCAAGATTCAAAATGGCACAATGTTATCTCTATGAGGATGAATTATTGTCTGCGTATCAAAACCTGAAAAAGGGAGTAGAGACACATAAACACTGGAAATTTAAATACTGGTTAGGTAAGGTGTCTTACACTCTTGCAAAGAAGAGATTTGATGAGGGCAATTATTCTTCTGCCGAATTGTATCTGGCTCAAATTATATCACTTGGTATTCCAAAAGTGCTTTTAGACGATGCTTATTTTCTTTTAGGTGATATCAGACTTGGTCAGGAGAAATATAAGGAAGCAGAGTCCTGTTATGAAAAGGTCCTACTAATAAACCAATTTGCGAAGCCTAAGATTGTAAAGGATGCTGAAGAGAGACTTAAAATTGTAAAAAGTATGGAGGAGAGCTCTTGAAAAAACTAATTCCATTAATCATATGTTTTGCTTTTATATTATGCACTCGTGATATAGTTCCAACTATTTTATCAGCTGATGAGGAATATCAGAGGGCATATGGATATTTCGAGAAGAGAGATTATAACAGAAGTATAGAACTTTTTAAATATTTCTTCAATAGATATCCAGGTAGTGAATGGGTGGATGATGCACAATTTTACTATGCAGAGTCTTTCTATATGATGAAAGTGTATGAAGAAGCCCTTCCGGAATTTCAATTCTTGATAGTAAATTTTCCAAATTCTGAATATACCGAGATGGCATATCTACGGAAGGCACAGTGCCTTGGGAATTTATCTCCTATAGCACAGCGTGACCAGACAATGACAAAAGAGGCTCTCGAAATATATGAAGAGTTTATTGTCAGGTATCCCTACTCAATATATCTAGAAGAAGCAATAGAGGGAAGAAATAGAATGTATGAGAAGCTAAATCAAAAACTACTTGAGACGGCGAAAATCTATATAAAAATGGGGAAAGAAGAATCAGCAAAGATATATCTCAACGGAGTTATTTATAAAAGTGATAAGTGGGCAGATAAGGCATATCTACTACTTGGAGACATTTTCCGAAGAGAAGGTAATGATTCTCTTGCATACTTTTACTATAGTAAAGTGGGTGGGGAGTATGAAGATGAAGCAAAAGAAAGGTTAGAAGAGATTCAGTGAAGGGAGTTTTTGGAGGTAATTTTAATCCTGTTCATATCGGTCATATAATTGTAGCTATCGATGCTATTCGAATTTTAAAGCTTAAAAAAATTATTTTTGTTCCCGCTTGGATTTCACCTTTTAAAAAAGGAGATAAATCCACACCTTTCAAACATCGTTTAGAGATGTTAAAACTTGCCACAGAGAATAAACCTTTCTTTGAGGTACTTGAGTTAGAGGGCAGAAGAAAAGGTGTTTCTTATACCTATGATACCCTGAAGGAAGTTATGGAGAAAGAGGCTGATATTTGTCTTCTTATAGGGGAAGACCAGGCAGAAGAATTTACTTCCTGGCATAGATGGGAAGATATTATTAAAATGGTTAAAGTATATGTCTTTAGAAGGAGTGAATCTCCCAAAAAATTCCCTGTCTATTTAAATTTATTACCGTCAAAAATTATTGAAATCTCATCTACTGAAATAAGAAAAGCTTTAAATAACAACGAACCTGTAGATTACTATTTACCAGATAAGGTATTTGATTATATTAATAAAAATGGTCTTTATAAAGAGTAGTTGATCAGTTATTGGTTAATTAGCTGATTAGTTAAGTTGTCCATCCACAATTGTCCACATCCCGATTCAAATGTTATATAATTGACTGAAAACTGGTGTATATCTATATTTATCCACAATTAGTAATAGAAGTGGCTGTTTCTTATGTTGAATTTTAAATCTTCATTTATATGAAATATTTTGTATATAGTCTTTGAACTTTATATATCTTCAGGAAAATTATCAAAATTTTCGGATAATTTTTAAATTTTTATTGTAAATAAATTCTAATTTTTTTATAAAAAACACTTGACATTTGATTGTAAATCATTATAAGTAAATATTATGCGTTTGCATAAATGGAGTATAATATTTAATACAGGTGACAAAGTATGGGGAATTTGTGTTTCCGAGAGGATAATTTTTTTACTTATTATATTAATTGGGATATTAGGTGGAGCATTAAGTTATATAATATTGGAAGATAACAGGAAAAAAGTACTATGTAAAGAATATATAGAGCTTAAAAAGGAAAATGAAAAATATCTCATAGATCTTGGGAAAATAAGAAATGAGGTTTCTATTATTGATAGAAATCTGGAAAAAGTTGGTTATAATAATACTTTACTCCTGCTTGCCAGCGAGTTGAATCCAATAAGTAAATCTGTGAAACAAATGGGTATCGGTGGATTTCCTGAGAGAAAAGAATTCTATTCTAATGAGATTGATGCAAGTGTAAAGCATGTGGAATTTAATATTAATAGAATTGAAAAATTAGTTGAACTTGAAAAAAGTTCTCTAAAAAGTTCAGAAGAAAGACTTTCTAAACTAAAAAGACGCCTCTCACATACACCCTCCATCTGGCCCACATATGGATGGGTTACCGATGGCTTTGGATGGAGAAAACATCCTATAACCCGTAAGCGTCAGTGGCATGAGGGTTTTGACATAGCGAATTATCCTGGGACTCCTGTAGTGGCGAGTGCTGATGGTATTATAATATCAACCAAATGGAGACCCGGGTATGGTAAAACTATAAAGATAGATCATGGATATGGTTTAGAGACAAGATATGCTCATCTAAAAAATATCTATGTGAGAGTAGGTCAGGAGGTAAAGAGAGGCAAAAGGATTGGTTGTATTGGTTCCACAGGTAGGGTTACAGGACCCCATTTACATTATGAGGTCAGGGTGATTAGCCAGCCTGTAGATCCATATGACTATTTAGATATATATAAGAATACTTATTAATTTCTTCTTGTGATAAAAATCAATTCCATAACAATTAAAAGAGGCAAGAAAATTGTCATCCATAATGTCTCTTTATCTTGGCATAAAGGGGAAAATTTGGTTATTTTAGGTCCCAACGGTGCTGGAAAAACTACCTTAGCATTATCACTTGCAGGCATGATTGAACAAGATTCTGGACATATAATTATTGATTCAAAATCTGTATCTGATTATGACCTCACTTCTTTACGACAGAAAATAGGTATTGTGTTCCAGGATCCTGAGACTCAATTTGTAACAACTGATGTAAAGCGAGAGATTGCCTTTGGTTTGAGTAATATTAAACAGGACAGGGAAAAAATCCGCAATACTGTAGATTCCATCATTGATAAATTAGATTTAAAGGAAATGATTAATAGAGATCCATCTGAACTTTCAGGGGGAGAGAAACAACTTGTCGCTATAGCAAGTATCTATGCGATGTCTCCAGATTATATCATTTTTGATGAGGTTACATCATTTCTTGATAGGAAGTCTCGAGAGAGGATTTATAGATTGTGGGATAATTGCTCCTCATCTTTACTTATAATAACGCAAAATTTTGAAGAGATAAAGTGGGGGGATAGAGTAATTTTACTTGAGAATGGAGAGATTAGTTTTGAATCCGGAATTCAGGAGCTAATGGAGAAGGATATTATTCCAACCCAGAAAACTCTTTTTGAAAAACTCTTGAAGGAAAATAAAGATGATATTTACAATTTTGAACGGATTATGGAAATAATCTGATGATACTTCTAAAGAATGTAAGTTTTAGGTATAGAGATTCCTTAGTATTAAAGAATTGTTCTCTTAGATTTGAAATGGATGAAATGCATATTATTATTGGTCCTACTGCTGCTGGTAAGACTACCCTTGCTCTTATAGTTGCCAATCTCTTAAAACCT
>Ga0114921_10001170_pt1 | contig 11882 bp, 10 predicted proteins | sample BentaG_FD_87016 | JGI IMG/M metagenome (GOLD analysis project Ga0114921, IMG submission 87016) | Deep subsurface microbial communities from South Atlantic Ocean to uncover new lineages of life (NeLLi) - Benguela_00093 metaG | ecosystem: Environmental > Aquatic > Marine > Oceanic > Sediment ...
TATGAATCAATTGGGAATGGTTGGGACTATCGATTCGAAGGAAAACAAGTCGTAGGATCTGCTCTTTTATATCGAAAGAAGGTTATTCATATGGCATTCTTTAGGGTTACTGAAAGCGAAAAAACAGGGTCAATGGCTGGTTATAGAAGGAGAAAGGGATATAGGACTGATTAGAGAGTGTGACCTGCCCCATCAATGTGCCACCTGTAAAGTTAAATTTACAGCCTCGGAGGCCTACCCAAGCAAAAGAGAAGATGCAAGCGGTTGAAAGTTTGGCTGTACAAAAAAAGATGAATGTCCTACAATGGCAAAAGAGCGTCAAACCTGTAGCAGATGATGTTGATGCCGGCCTGATAACTCCTTCATTCTCAGGTAGTTATGAAGAAGTCAAAGGAGAGCAGTGAGCAGATTGCCAAGCAGAAGGTCGTGGGTTCAAATCCCATCGTCCGCTCCATAAATTCTTCATTAAATATTTTTAAGATGGAAAAGGCGCGGTACCCAAGTGGCTAAGGGAGAGGTCTGCAAAACCTCGATTCGTCGGTTCGAATCCGACCCGCGCCTCCACCACCTCAGTTTTTCTGGTTTATTTAGTTTGTCTAGTTTATCTAGTTATTAAAACAGTCGGCAGCCCTTCGTCATTTCTTCTTCCTAAATATTCTCCCTTAAGCTTTATCCATTTTCAGTTTTGCTTAAATTTTTAAGATTCATCATGAGGTGAATCGAAGTTATTTCATGGTTTAGGTAGGGTATAGAAAGGTTTGATTTATTAAATTCTAACTAGACAAACTAGACAAACTAGACAAACTTGACAAACTAGATAAACTAAACTATTTGACATAAGGAATAATAAATTATATATTTTCTAAAACATTTAGAAGGAGGTGTTTATGGACCTAGTAGCAAGAGCTCAGGGAATTTTATTAAAACCTAAAGAAGAATGGACAAAAATCAAGGATGAAACCATTACCATTTCTGAGCTTTTTACCTCCTATGCCATAATCTTGGCTGCTATTCCAGCAGTAGCTCAATTTATTGGCCTTGGTCTCATCGGTTTTGGCCGTCCTTACGGAGGGTGGGCAAGATATGGAATTGGCAGGGCATTTTTCTTCGGTATTCTTTTTTACATTCTTGCTTTGGCTTCTGTCTATGTCTTTGGTTTAGTCATTAATCTCTTAGCCCCCTCTTTCTCCTCGAAGCAAGACAGCGTCAATGCCATGAAGCTGGCTGTTTACTGCATGACTCCTTCCTGGGTGGCTGGTGTACTCTACCTTATTCCTCTTTTAGGGTTTTTAGCTCTTATTGCTGGCCTGTACGGGATTTACATTCTCTACCTAGGATTTGCCACTCCCCTTATGGATACTCCAAAGGAAAAAGTCGTAGTCTATATGGTAGTCAGTGTGATTGTCTACATTGTGATTTGGATTGTAATTACTCTTATTTTAGGTTCAATTTTTGCCGTGGGAGCAGTTACCGGAGCGATTTAACTCTTCCAAGATTCGCAAAAAAGCTTCTTGAGGTGAAGAAGCCTCCAAGATAGGTCTTCCCACAACTAAGTAATCGGCTCCTTTTTGGATAGCTTGGGAAGGCGTCATTATCCGTTTCTGGTCATGGGTCACAGCCCATGAAGGTCTAATACCAGGAACAACAACCGTAAAATCCTTCCCGATTTCTTTCTTTATGACATCTATTTCTAGAGGAGAGCAGACTATTCCATCCATTCCTTCATATCGGGCCATTTTAGCCAGGCGAAGAACTTGAGCCTCCACATCATCGGGTATTCCCAGTTGTTTTAATTCTTCACTTTTCAAACTCGTCAAGACAGTTACTGCTAAAAGAAGGGGTTTTACTCTTCCTTCTTTTTCGGCTTCATCGGCCGCAGCTTCCGAAGCCCTGACAAGCATCTCCCGTCCTCCAGAGGTGTGGAGCGTCATCATATGAACACCATGCCTAACTCCTGCTCGAACAGCCTCAGCCACAGTATTGGGGATATCATGAAGTTTAAGATCAAGGAATATTTTTTTCCCCGAATCCATAATTTCTTTGAGCAAAGGCGGACCCTCTGAAATAAACAGTCTAAGACCGATCTTAAAGATCTCTGCTTGATCCAGCTGCTTAATAAGAAGTAAGGCATCGTCTTTACTCCTTACATCAAGAGCAATAATAATCCTCTTAGCTAATTCTGAGGTTTTTTCCATTGTTTTTCCTATGCTTGTTATTTTTCCACCTTTCACAATTTACTATTCACTATTTACTGTTTGCAATGTTCCTACGACCTTTTCAATTTTTTCGATTCCGTTCTTCTGACAGTAATCTTTAAGTTCACGGATGATTTTTAAGGTTGCTTCAGGATCAACAAGGTTACCTGTGCCGACCTCGACGGCTTTTGCCCCGGCTATCATAAACTCAAGGGCATCTTGACCAGAAAGAATCCCTCCTATGCCTATGACTGGAATATTAACTCGTGATGCTACCTGGTAGACCATTCTGAGCGCAATGGGCTTGATCGCCGGACCACTCAATCCACCAAATACATTAGACAGTTTTGGTTTTCTGGTTTCTACATCCACTGCCATAGCTAAGAATGTGTTGACCAGGGAAATTCCGTCTGAACCCGCTTCTTGAGCGCTGAGGGCAATTTCTTCGATATCTGTTACGTTGGGAGAGAGCTTGGTGATGATAGGAAGAGAACTGGATTTTTTGGCTAAGTTGACCACGGAGAAGGTAGCTTTAGGGTCCAGTGCAGGACAGAGGCCCTTTCTATCTAAATTGGGACAGGATATGTTCAACTCAAAAGCCGATATGCCTTCCTTCTTGCTCAAGAAATCAACCACAGAGGCATATTCCTCATCGTTTTCACCGCAAACATTGACAATAATGGCTGTGGTGTATTTTTTAAGTTGAGGAAGTATCTCCTCTGAAAATCTTTCAACACCAATCCCCTGAAGGCCAATAGCATTGATAAGTCCACTCGAGGTTTCTGCTAAGCGTGGGGGAGGGTTTCCTGGACGGGGATGAAAGTAAAGCCCTTTGATGACTATTCCTCCCAACTGGTTCAGGTCTATGAGGCGGGAAGGTTCAAGGCCATAGCCGAAAGTGCCGCTGGCAGCAATGACAGGATTTTTAAGCCTAAGAAAGCCCAAGTCTATCGATAAATCTGTCATTTCTTCACCAGATAATTTCTTCTTTGGAAAAAACTGGTCCTTCTTCACAAATTTTTAGCCAGCTTTCTTCATTGTCCTTTTTTATCCGCCTTACACATCCCCAGCAGACTCCGAAGCCACAACCCATTACAGATTCTAGTGAAAATTCAGCAGGAATTTCTTCCAGATTTGCTATTCGAGAGATTTCTTTCATCATTTCCTCGGGCCCGCAGGCATACATATGTACCGGGTGAAGACTTTTGAGTTTCTCTGTTAGAAGCTCGCTCACTAAACCTCTGAAGCCAGAGCTGCCGTCATCGGTAGAGCAGAAAAGTTCAAATCCCTTTTTGCTAAACTTATCTTTTAAACATAGGTCAGTTTTGCTTTTAGCCCCGTAAAATATCTTTGCTTGAGCTCCTTTTGAGGCAAGTTCTTGAGCCAAAAAATAGAGAGGCGCGATTCCCCTTCCTCCACCCACTAAAAATATAGTTTTTCCTTTGAAATCTGGATCCACGTTGAAGCCCTTGCCCAGAGGTCCCAAAATATCGAGAGACTCATTGGTTTCCTTCTGAGCTAAAAGGATTGTCCCGACTCCTGTTTTCTGGAAATAGATTTCTATATTCTCTTTTCCTCTGGAATGAATACTGAAGGGGCGCCTCAGAAGTGGATAGAGATGAGGATTTATCCTGACCATAATAAACTGGCCAGGTTGAGCTTGACTTGCTATTTGAGGGGATTTGAGAGAAAGGAGATAGTAATCTTTCCAGCTTTCTTTACTGACAATTAACGCCTGGGAGTCCTTAATCATAACATCGCAGATTTCTCGGACAAAAATACCAGAATCTTAATCATTTGGCAATAAAAACTTTGACATACCCCTGATATTCTGATAATAATCAAACCTAGATATTCCGTTCATCCTGCGTGCAGGAGATAGGGTGTTTTAATAACTTTCACATACATCCCAATTCTTTTTTTATAGATTTCAGGAGGATTCATAAATGGATATTTCTCATAGAGGCCGAACAATCCAGCCTTCTCCTATAAGGAAGCTTAAACCTTATGCTGATAAGGCAAAGGAGAAGGGAATCCATGTTTACTATCTGAACATCGGTCAGCCTGATATTCCTACTCCTCAACCTGTTTTAGATGCCTTTCACAATTTCGAGGAAGAAGTTTTGAGCTACGGTCCAGCCCAGGGATTTTTGGAGTTAAGACAGGCTATCGGGGATTATTTCGCTAACTATCAAATCCCCATCAACGCAGAGAACGTCCTTATTACAATTGGAGGTTCTGAAGCTATCCATTTTTCTTTTAGCGCCATTGCTGACCCCGGTCAGGAAATCATCATTCCTGAACCTTTTTACACGAATTACAACGGATATGCATCTTTTGCCGATGTGAGAATTGTTCCTTTGACTCTTCGAGTCGAGGAAGGATTCCGTCTTCCTTCAAGGGAAGAGATAGAGGCTAAGATAAGCTCTGAGACACGAGCACTTGTTCTCTGTTCCCCCAACAACCCCACTGGGACAGTTTACACTCCAGAGGAAATAGAAAGGGTTATATCTGTCGCTGAGAAACACAACCTTTTTTTAATCGGAGATGAAGTCTACAAAGAGTTTGTTTATGATGGGGGGACTCACAAGAGTCTTTTAGAGTACGAAGATATCCAAGAGAAAGTCATTGTGGTGGATAGTATTTCTAAGCGTTTTAGCTGCTGTGGGGCCCGTATAGGAGCAATTGTCACCAGAAACGAAGAGATTTACCAATCTGTTCTTAAATTCGCCCAAGCAAGACTTTGCCCTCCCACTGTGGAACAAAAAGCTGCTTTAGCTGCTTATCGGATGGGGATGGAATATTTTCTGCCGATAAGAGAAGAATACCAAAAGAGAAGGGACATTCTTTATGAAGGATTGAAAGATATACCTGGGATAGTCATCCAAAAACCCCAGGGGGCCTTTTATATCATTGTCAGGCTTCCTGTAAAAGATGTGGAACATTTTGTTGTCTGGATGCTAACCGATTTTAATCTTGAAAGAGAGACGGTCATGGTAGCTCCCGCCCAAGGCTTTTACTCTACTCCAAATAAGGGCAAAGACGAGATAAGGATAGCTTATGTCCTCAAGGAAAGTGATTTGAGGAGGGCGATCGATATTTTCAAGATGGGATTGGAAAAATACCAGAGCCTCCATTCGTAACCGATGGGATCAGGCCTTCAAATTTTTTAGTTTTGAATCAGCGGGATCAGGCTCTGCCATTATAAAGAGATCTGGAGTATATTTCTTTCTTTGTGCATTGTATTGTGATAATGCCTGACCCCCTCCTGATGCGGCTTGAATTTTTGGGGGATAGGGTGTATATTTTTCATTTATTTTGTAAGGAGTAGAAAGATGACAGAAAAATTCGTGTACTTTTTCGGAAAAGGTAGCGTAGAAGGCAACAAAGATATGAAAGATATCCTTGGAGGAAAGGGAGCGAATCTAGCCGAGATGGCAGGAATTGGCCTGCCTGTTCCTCCTGGCTTTACTATTTCCACAGAGGTCTGTAGCCTGTTTGCCACGGCAGGAGACAAAATTCCTCTCGAAATAGAAGAAGAAATCCTCATCAATCTCAAGAAACTGGAGGATGTTACCCAACAAAAATTTGGGGTGGAAGAGAATCCTCTTCTTGTGTCTGTTAGGTCAGGAGCAAAGATTTCCATGCCTGGAATGATGGATACTGTTTTAAATCTTGGTCTCAATGACCAAACTCTCAAAGGTTTGGTTGCTAAGAGCGGAGACAGAAGGTTTGCTTTGGATTGTGACAGGCGTTTGATTCACATGTTCGGAGACGTGGTTTTGGGAATTCCAAAGAAAAAGTTTGAGGACATACTAAAGGGCAAGAAAAAGCAAAAGAAGATTGTTCAAGATTATGAGATGCCAGAGGAATTTTTGGAAGAGCTTATCAATGATTATAAAATTTTAATCAAAGAAAAGACAGGTAAAGAATTTCCTCAGAATGTCACTGATCAACTCATCCAGGCCATTTCTGCGGTTCTTATGTCCTGGAATAATCCTCGAGCAATAACCTACCGGCGCTTAAATTACATTCCTGATGATCTAGGAACCGCGGTCAACATCCAGCAGATGGTTTTTGGAAACATTGGACAAAAATCTGCCACTGGAGTTGGGTTCACCAGAAACCCTGCTTCAGGTGAAAATGAGTTGTATGGGGAATATCTTTTTAATGCTCAAGGAGAAGATGTTGTAGCCGGAGTACGAACTCCAGTTCCACTTGAATATTTGGAGAAAGAAATGCCCTTGGCTTACAAGGAATTGAAAAAGATTACTACCAGATTAGAGAAGCATTACCACGATGTTCAAGATTTTGAATTTACGATTCAAGAGGAAAAACTTTACATGCTCCAGACAAGAAGCGGCAAAAGAACCGGTCTGGCTGCTATAAAGATTGCGGTGGACATGGTTGAAGAGGGGTTGGTTAACAAAGAAGATGCCCTTCTGATGGTTGAGCCTGATTCCTTAAACCAGCTTCTCCATCCAGTTTTTGATGCAGAGGAAAAGGAAAAACATAAAATACTTACTTCCGGCCTGGCTGCTTCACCAGGAGCTGCAGCAGGGCAGGTAGTATTTACTGCCGATGAGGCTGTATCCTGGAAAAAAGAAGGTAAAAAGGTCATTTTGGTGAGGGAAGAAACCTCTCCTGATGACATCCATGGGATGAGCGCTTCTCAGGGAGTCCTGACAGCCACAGGTGGAATGACTTCTCATGCAGCAGTTGTGGGGCGTCAGATGGGAAAACCCTCAATCGTAGGTTGCGGAGTGATTACGCTGAATGAAGAACAAAAATTCTTTAATGTCGGAAAGACTAAAGTTAAGGAGGGAGATTGGATCTCTATTGACGGAACATTAGGAGAGGTTTTTCACGGTCAAATCCCTACCCAACCTTCTGAAATCATCCAGGTCATTCGGGGAGAGAAGAAGCCTCAGGAATCTATGATTTACCAGGATTTTACAAAATTCCTTTTTTGGGCTGACCAGATTAGAAGGTTGAAAATACGAGCCAACACAGATACTCCAGAAGATGCAAAGACAGCACTTGCTTTCGGAGCAGAAGGCATAGGCTTAGCCCGGACAGAACATATGTTTTTTGAGAAGGAGAGGCTTCCTTTCATCAAAGAGATGATTCTTTCTGAAACAAAAGAGGAAAGATGGAAAGCCTTAAGCAAGCTTTTGCCCTTCCAGAAAAAGGATTTTTATGGGTTGTTTAAAGAAATGAAAGGTCATCCAGTTACTATCCGGACTTTGGATCCTCCCCTACATGAATTTTTACCCCGAAGAGAGGACCTTATGGTTGAGATTGCTGCTTTGAAGGCCTCTGCCAGTAAGAATGCGAAGAAGATTCGGGAATTGGAGAAATTACTGGAGCGTGTAAAAGCCCTTTCTGAGTTCAACCCTATGCTTGGGCACAGAGGCTGCCGTTTGGGAATTTCCTATCCTGAAATCATCGAAATGCAAGCTACGGCTATTTTTGATGCTGTTTGCCAGTTGGCCACAGAGAGAGAAAGAGTCCTTCCTGAAATAATGATTCCCCTTGTAGGTACTCGAGAGGAACTGACTAACCAGAAAAAGATAATTCAAAGAGTTGCTCAAGAGGTGATGGGAAAATATAAGGTCAAAATTGAATACTCAATAGGAACTATGATTGAAATTCCCCGGGCTGCCCTTACTGCTGATGAGATCGCTCAAGAAGCTGAATTTTTCTCTTTCGGAACCAATGACCTTACCCAGACAGTTTATGGAATTTCCCGAGATGATGGAGCTGGTTTTCTGGCCTATTATCTCACTCATGGAATCTGGAAGAGCAACCCATTTGAGACAGTTGATGTCAACGGAGTGGGGGAGTTGATGAGAATGGCTGTAAAGAAAGGCCGTAAAATCAGGCCTTCTTTAAAAATAGGGATCTGCGGTGTTCACGGAGGAGATCCCCGCTCTATTTTCTTTTGTAATGAAATAGGATTGGATTATGTGAGCTGTTCAGCCTATCAAGTTCCCATAGCTCGTTTGGCTGCAGCTCAGGCTACCATCAAGGAGAAGAAAGCAGAAAAAAGCTCCTGATTTATTTCTTTTTTGCTATACACTGAAGGTCGAGCTTTACTTCTTTGAGTACAGTCTCGTAGATAAGGGGGATTTGTTTGGGTGAATACCTGGAAGGAGGAATTTTTATTCCTGCTTTGTCAAAATATTCTTGAGCTTTTGTAGCATCCCCAACCTGGAAATAGGCGCGGCCTAAGTCAATCTGGACTTCTTTGTCCTCAGGATGTTGAGAGAGGAGTTCGTCCCAAATTTCTATAGCTTTTTGGAATTCTCCTCTGTTGTAATGGAGGCATCCTATATTCTTTTTTGCTCCTGGTTCTGCATCTGCAATTTTCTCAAAAGAAGCCAGGGAAGCATCTAAGTCTTTATTTTTATACTGAATATAACCGTCGAGGAAAGTAGTGATTTGACTCTCGCCAGAGATTTTTTTGAATTCATTCAACTTTTTAGTAGCTGATTTTAAATCTTTCTTTTTGAGGTAAAGGTCGATAAATTGCAGCGAAAGGCTGGTCTTGTCGTATTTTGATTTTTGAGCCTTTTTGAATTTTTTCTCGGCATTCTTTAAATCTTTTTTTTCCTTTAGGGTTAATCCTCGAAAGAAATAGAGTAGGCCTTTTCTTTCTTCAGAAAAGAGGAGACCTGCTTTTCTGTCCATCCCTAGCTGGGTAAACATGGCTTCATCTCCAAAGGGCCGGCTCGAGCCCAGCATCCTATCGATATCTTTTTCTGTTTTTTCTAATTCTTTAGAGGCTCTCTCGAGGTTTCTCTTCAGGTAAAAAGCAATGCCAAGGTAGAGACGAGCGTTGAGATTATCAGGTTTGGCTTTAAGCTCTTTCTCTAAGATATTGATGGCTTGGTCAATTTCACCCTTTTCGAGCTGTTCGCAAGCAGCTTCCTCTCGAGTAAAGAATTTTTGGGAAAACAGAGAGTGATTTTCGGGAAAGAGAATCAAGAATAGGCATAAAAAAATTAATGAAGTTAATATAGTTTTTTTTCCCATAGTACACCTCACTTCCGCTTAAATGTCTGTAATTTTATTATATTGAGAATTTCTAGGGGGGCTAGGGGGGTCAGGTCTTGCATTATTACATGCTATTAAACTTTGCTACAATATTGTTTTCCTATAATCAATCCTTTTATACAATAAAATGTAATAATGCAAGACCTGACCCCCTTTACTTTAGTCTTTTGATAAGGCTAACGTTTGCCGCCGATCTTTTGCAAAATGTTCTTCAGAATGTAAGCAGCCATGGCCGGATTAGCTGCCAGCCTTCTTTTGCAGTAGGCTGTGGCATATTTCCATTTTTCGGCAAACGGAACATAAAGGCGGACAAGAATGCCATTTTGAATGAGTTCGTCCTGAAAGGCTTGCTTCGGGACACCCATAAGCATTTGAACTTCATATCGATCCTTTCTCATATTCAGCTTTTCGGCAATGTCGAAGGCTTCGCTTATGACTGGTTCATCGTGAGTAGCTATCTCAAGATAATGACCTTCCTTAAACAAGACTTCAATCTGTTGAAGCATTTTTTTCTTCATTTCAGGCTTGCTTTGGAGGGCTATTTCCTTCGGTTCATTGTATATGCCGATACAGATACGGATGCGGGCGTTCAAACCTCTTATGGATTTTATATCATCATCAGTGCGAAAAAGACGGGATTGCAGCACCGTTCCAAGGGTTGGATGGTCCTTATGTAGGGCACGGAAGACATCTAGAGTCAGATCGGTAAGGGAATGGTCTTCCATATCTAGAGTTACGTTTATATTATGCTGCTCTGCTTTGGCGACAATTCCCCCGATAACTTTCGTGCAATGCTCAGTACCACGGTGGCTTCCCAGCTGGGTGGGCTTTAAAGAGATGGTCGCGTAATCCTGGCTGCCCAGTGCATCGATGAGCCTTTCGTAGACATCTACAGAGTATTGGACTTCCTCATCGCTTTCCAGTTCCTCGCCCAGCAAGTCTATGGTAGAGCATACACGTCTGTCTTCCCATGATTTTTTGGCGGTGTCTGTTGCCGCTTCGATGCTGTCACCCGCCACATAAGGGTTGGCAAAAAGCTTGACCAGGGGAGTAGGAGCGAGATTAATAAAGAATTTTTTTAAACCCATCGATTATTCCTCTCAAATCAGAAGATCCTTAATAATATTTTTCTGTATTTATTAAATTATTATCATATAGAATTTGAGAATGAAATCAAGCTAACTGCTAATCACCCATGAGTAGTAAACAGCAAGGTGTAAAGAGCAAAAATAATAAATCTGTAGGGGTTTAATTTATTAAACCCTAACTGGAAAACTAAGCAAACTAGACAAACGAGATAAACTATGTAGTTTACGAGTTTGATTTTTTTTGATATTTATTAACTTGCATGTTTCGTTTTTCAGACCTTTTTAGATTTACCCGAAGGAAAAGCTTTCCTTTTAAATTCATTTACAGTGATGATTATTGGGTTGACATAGGACAGCACATTTTTCCGGTGAAGAAATACAGGCTCATTTATGAAGCCCTCCTTCGCTCAGGAGCAAAGAAAGAAAATTTTCTTTCTCCTCAGCTTGCTGAGGATGAAGATCTCCTTTTAGTTCATACTCTTAAGTATCTGAAAAAACTGAAAACAGGAAGTCTTTCTCACTCTGAAATTTTAACCCTAGAGCTTTCCTATTCAATGGAGCTAGTAAAGTTTGCATGGCTTTTTGTGGGTGGCACTATTCTCTCAGCTGAAATGGCTTTAAAGGATGGATTAGCTGTTCATCTTGGAGGAGGATTTCACCATGGCTTTCCTGATCATGGAGAAGGGTTCTGTGTTTTTAATGATGTGGCTGTGGCCTTAGAGAAAATGAAGAAGGAAGGAAAAATCGAGAAGGCTATGATAGTCGATTGTGATCTTCATCAAGGGAATGGAACCGCTTTTATTCTGGCAAAGAAAGACTATGCCTTTACCTTTTCTATCCACCAAATGGATAATTACCCGGCAGAAAAACTTTCCAGTTCTGTGGATATCGGGCTCTGGTCTGGGGATGGAGATGAGAAATACTTGTCTTTGCTTCAATCTTGTTTTCCCCGACTTTATAATGAGTTTAAACCCGATTTAATTTTCTACTTGGCAGGGGCCGATCCTTATGAGGATGATCAGCTTGGAAACTTAAAGCTGACCTTTAATGGGTTGGAAGAAAGAGACAGGATTGTCATCGAGGAGGCTCGCAAACTCCAACTTCCAGTGGCTGTCCTCCTTGCAGGGGGATATGCCAGGAAGGTAGAGGACACGGTTTCTATCCACCTCAATACTACAAAAGTTGCCCAAAAAGTCCAGAGAAAATATTCCTAACCAATCAATCTAGTTCATCTCGTTTGTTTCGTTTGTCTAGTTTCTCTAGTTAGGATTTAATAAATCAAACCCCTACTACATTACTCCTGATTCTTCACGCCTTACTGTTTAGTTCTTTAAACATACAATCTTGAACATTGAACTTTTGATGTCTTGCTAGTTTTGTTTTTCCATATGTTCGATATTCTTTTTTTTCGCACTAGACAAACTAAATAAACTAGAAAAACTAGATAAACTAGGTTTATTTTGTTTCCTCAGTGATCCAGTTGAGATATTTTGTAAAACCTTTGCGTAAAGGAAGAGCGATAATTTCGGGAACGTCGTAA
>Ga0114921_10001172_pt1 | contig 11880 bp, 11 predicted proteins | sample BentaG_FD_87016 | JGI IMG/M metagenome (GOLD analysis project Ga0114921, IMG submission 87016) | Deep subsurface microbial communities from South Atlantic Ocean to uncover new lineages of life (NeLLi) - Benguela_00093 metaG | ecosystem: Environmental > Aquatic > Marine > Oceanic > Sediment ...
AGGTTCTTCGTAAAAAATACAAATTCAAAATACGACTGTATCATAATAAACCTACCGAGTCCGTCCACCGCACAACTGAATAGATTCTACACTGAAGAATTCTTTAAAGAGGCGAAAGAAATCCTCAATCCCGGCGGCATACTCTCTTTTAGCGTTACCTCTGCCGAGAATTATATAAGTAGAGAACTTGGACAATTCTTGAGTAGTCTACACAAAACTTTAGCTATTTTCGATGATGTCGTAATAATTCCTGGCGATGTCAACATATTTCTGGCATCAAATAAAAAGGGGATGCTCTCTTTGGACCCATGGGTGCTTGTTCATAGATTGAAAGAAAGGGGGGTTGAGACAAAATACATAAGGGAATATTATCTTCCATATAGAATGACAGAGGAACGGATTGCATACCTCCAGCAGAGAATAGCGGAAGAAAAAGGAGCGAGGATAAACAGAGATTTTTATCCAATATCTTACTATTATGATATGATACTATGGTCAACCCATTTTCAGACTAAGGAAAGGCAGATATTTACTTATTTTTTCAATTTAAATTTTAGACTCGTTTTACTCACACTCGTGGGCTTTGGGATAGTGATGTTCTGTCTCAGTTTAAAATTCAAAAACCTTCCAATCTTATTAGCCGTGGGAACAACAGGCTCAGCAGAGATAGTATTTGAAGTTTTGACGATGCTGGCGTTCCAGATTCTATATGGGTATATCTATTACAAATTGGGTGTGATTCTCACAGCGTTTATGTTAGGATTGACCTTCGGTGCAATATTCATTGTAAACAGAATGAAAAGGGTTGATTTAAAATTAAGTGATTTCGCAAAGATACAACTTGCAGTCTGTGTGTATCCGCTCATCTTATTCTCAGTATTTACTCTATTATATCATACAGGTCCTTCGAAATTTTCAGTAGAAATTATATTCCCTCTATTAACATTTATTGCTGGATTCGTTGGTGGGATGCAATTCCCGCTCGCAAACAAGTTATATCTGCAAAGGGTAAAGAAGGTCGGGCATACTGCAGGTATAACTTATGGAACAGACCTGTTCGGTTCATGTGTAGGTGCTCTGTTTGCCGCTGCGATTCTGATACCGATACTTGGCATTCCTGACACCTGTTTCACTGTAGCGATATTAAATGGGATAAGTCTATTATTGATAATATTTACCATATATAGAAAATCCCAATACAACCAAAACCAAAATCCAAAGTAAATCCAAATGTCCAAATCCCAAGTAATCTAAATTCTTTTCGTGACAGTTCGTGTATTTTGTGGGTAGCAATTACCTTGCTTTTTCTAAAGCATCCTTGATCTCTTTTACAACTTCTGGATCGGATTCGTTTTTGAGTGCCATTTCCAGACTTATTTTTGCCTCTTTTCCACCAATCTTACCGAGACTCCATGCGGAATGACCCCTTACTATCGGATACGGACTTCTCAGAGATTGAATTAAGACTGGAATTGCCGCAGGGTCACCGATATTGCCCAGTGCGATCGCCGCATTCCTTTGAATAGATTCAAAATTTATCCACCTCGCTCCCATCTGATTATGACGGAAATGTTCACGATATTCGACTTCACTCATCTCAAGCAGAGGAATTAAAGGAATGCTTGGACCAATATAGCCATATTCTGGTTTCCTCTCTTTCGGTTTGACCTTTCTGTTCAGCGGACAGACATCCTGGCAGGTAGTGCATCCATACAATCTGTTACCCCACATTTCACGAATCTCAACTGACATCGCCCCTTTCTGGTTTGTTATGTGTTGCAAACATTTTGAACGATCGAGAATATACGGGGAGACTATTGCAGATGTAGGACAACGTTCTATACATACACAACACTCACCGCAACTTCTTACAAGGGGCTCATCAACTTCGAGTTCAACATCGGTAAGTAATTCGCCAAGCACCACTAATGAGCCATATTTTTCGGTCATTATTATTCCATCCTTGCCATACCATCCTACCCCTGCCCTTTCAGCCATCGGCTTCTCCGCCAGTGGACCACAGGAGTAAGATTTGAAATGTGTTTGAACTCCTTTTCTTTTTAAAAATTTGGCAACTTTTTTCAGTTTTGTTTCGGTGTCATGATAATAATTTCGCCGGGTATATCTTGCAATTAGCCCGTGTGGATTCCCTGCGCTGCCAAGGTCTTCAAGTTCTGAGGTCAGATAACATTCCGCAGCCACCACCACAGATTTCGCTTCAGGTAGAACACTTTGTGGACTGCAGAATGCGTCAATGGCTTCTATCTTCCAGTATTCGTCTATAAAAGGGTCGCTTCGGGTCTGCTTTTCGATTCTCCTCGCTACTTCAATAAATGGTTCTGCGGATGTGATTTTGATGACATCGAGTCCTATCTCTGCAGCAAACTCTTTCAGATCCGATGTGAGCCGGCTCATTTACCGCTTTTCTGAATCTTCAGTGCCTTCTTCAACTGCTTCTTAGTTATGTATCCTTCCTCCACCAAGATTTCGCCAATCTTCCTACCTTTCTTGATGGACTCCTGATGTTCGAGAGCGACGCGTATATACTCTGGCCCGATAACGCCCATATCGATCAAAATCTCTCCTAAAAGTTTACCCATCTCCCCCATTGTATATATCATCGCTTTTCCCGTCAAGGAAAAAAGAACAGAAACACGAATAGCACGAACTAACAAATGACACGATAGGTCAACCCTTGTGGTTGCCCAAGAACAGGCATGCCTCTTCACTACATCGGAAGACATAGAGCCAGATTTTCAAATCCCACTCTTTACAATCTCTGTAGTTTAAATTTATGTTTATGGCTCACATATTACAAACATTTTTTGTGTTGACACTGAATTCAGCTTGTTGTATGATGTAAAGTGTAGAAGATGTTCATCGTTAGTGCATGTCTGGCAGGTTTGAATACACGATACGATGGGGAGAGCCGTCCAAATAAAGAGGTAATAGATTTAGTCAAAAAGGGTGAGGCTCTACCTGTATGTCCAGAACAGTTAGGGGGACTGCCAACACCGAGAAAGCGGTCTGAAATTGAAAACGGGAACGGAGAAGATGTGCTGGATGGCAAAACAAAGGTAATTTCAGAAGAAGGCAGAGATGTTACATCGAATTTCATTTGCGGCTCCCAGGAAACTTTGAAGATTGCAAAATTAGTTGGCGCAAAGGAAGCACTGCTCAAAAGCAATAGTCCTGCCTGCAGTGGTGTGACTGCTGCCTTGTTGAAGAGGAATGGAATAAAAGTAAAATGTACGGATGGACAGAAGAGAATTTTCAGAATGTTTACAGGAATATTACAGATGGCATTATTTTTCTTGACAAGATTTGAGTTAAAATTAATATAATAAAATCATAAGGAGGCAATATGGAAAAAGGAGAGAGAAAAAAAGTCACTGTGGCAACTTTGTATAAGATGAAAGAGAGAGGGGAGAAGATTACATTTTTGACCTGCTACGATTATCCAACCGCACTTTTAGAGGATGAGGCGGGTATCGATATAATACTGGTTGGTGATTCGGGTGGAATGACCGTTTTGGGTTATGAGACGACCCTGCCCGTCACTATGGAGGAGATGATAATTTTAACATCTGCTGTGACGAGGGCTGTGAAGTATGCCTTCGTGGTTGGCGATATGCCCTATATGAGTTATCAGATTTCAATCGAAGATGCAATTCGTAATTCTGGACGGTTCATGGCGGTGGGATGTGACGCCATCAAACTCGAAGGCGGTGCAAGGGTGCAGGACACAGTGCAGGCAATCGTAAAAGCAGGCATCCCTGTAATGGGACACATCGGACTCACACCACAATCCTATACCCAGCTCGGCGGATTCAAGGTGCAGGGCAAAACGGCGGATTCAGCAAAGGCATTGGTAGAGGATGCGAAGGCACTCGAAGATGCAGGGGTCTTCTCCATATTGATAGAATGCGTTCCCGCTAAGGTTGGAAAGTTGATAACAGAGAATGTCTCGGTTCCAACGCTTGGACTGGGCGCAGGCGCTGACACAGATGGACAGATAGTAATCGTTCACGATATGATTGGATTCTTTGCCAAGTTCAGACCCAAATTTGTCAAACAGTACTGCAATCTTACTGAAATACTACTGAATGCTTTCAAAAGTTATGTTGAAGATGTAAAATCCGGTGAGTTCCCGAAACCAGAACATTTCTATAAGATTTCTAAAGAAGAATTGGAAAAGATTGGTGTAATAGTAAAGGAGTAGGTATGAGTATACTTGTTGATAAATATACGAAGGTCGTGGTCCAGGGTATAACTGGAAGGGATGGTTCTTTCCATGCTGCCCAGATGTTGAAATATGGAACCAAGGTAGTTGCAGGATGCACTCCTGGAAAGGGGGGTAATGAGGTTTCAGAAATACCTGTTTATAATACGGTGAACGAGTCAGTTGAAAAAGAAGGTGCTAATACAAGTTGTATCTTCGTCCCCGCTGCCTTCGCACCCGATGCTATATACGAAGGGATAGATGCGGGACTCGAACTGATCGTATGCATATCAGAAGGCATTCCCGCAATTGAGATGGTGAAGGCTGTGAGGTATATGCAGGGTAAATCTGTACGATTAATAGGACCAAACTGCCCTGGTATAATCTCTCCTGACAAGTCGAAGGTCGGGATCATCCCTGGACGCATTGTCAAACAGGGACCTGTGGGGGTAGTATCGAGGTCAGGAACGCTCACATACGAGATCATTGACCATCTTACGAAGGGAGATCTGGGGCAGTCTACAGTGATAGGGCTGGGCGGTGATTCTGTGGTAGGTATGAAATTTATTGACTATCTTGAGTTATTTGAAAAGGATAAAGAGACTGAGGCGGTAGTTCTTATTGGGGAGATTGGTGGAACGGATGAAGAGGACGCGGCTTCTTTCATAAAAGAGAAGATGAGTAAACCTGTGGTCGCTTTTATATGTGGTTTGACAGCACCTCCGGGCAAGAGGATGGGGCATGCGGGTGCAATAATATCAGGTGGGACAGGGACAGCAAAAGAGAAGGTAGAGGCATTTGAGAATGCAGGTGTCCCGGTCGCCAGAGAACCGGAAGAGGTAGCAACATTAACAAAAAAAGTTCTAAAATAAGAAAATAGGTAATAGGACGCAGATAAACGCAGATCATATATTAAACACCGAAAATCACCGAAGCAACAAAAAATACATTGAAATAATTTCTTTTTCGACAGGATTAAATGAAATATTGGTTAAATCCTAAAAATCTGCATCCTATCAAATAAACCCCGCACCATGATTTGGTGCAGGGTAAAAATCCTGTCTATCCTGTTAATCTTGTCTATCCTGTTAATCCTGTCCATCATGTCTATAGGACTCTGGTGCGGTCTTCTCTAATCTTGAAATTGAGAGTGTTTTCCCTGTATCTGTGTCTATATCAACGATAACTCCATTCAATCTCACATCGTTGACTGCGGTATCCAATCTTATGGGTATCTGCATAAGAAATCTTTCAATCGCAATCTCCTTTTTCACCCCTATCACAGAATCAAATGGTCCGGTCATACCTGCATCCGTTATATAAGCCGTCCCGCCGGGTAGAATTCTCTCATCCGCTGTCTGAACATGTGTATGGGTTCCAATGACAGCGCTCACCTTTCCATCAAGAAACCATCCAATCGCCTGTTTCTCAGAGGTCGCTTCGGCATGTACATCTACAACTATTATTCTGGTCTCCTTCTGTATCTCTTCCAAAATACGCCCTACAGTGCGAAAAGGGCAGTCGAGTTCTTTTATAAATACTCTACCCGATAGGTTGATAACGCCTATTTTTACACCTTCTTTTTCAAAAATGTTGTATCCATAGCCCGGAACATTCTGGGGATAATTTAGGGGTCTCAAGAGTCTTCTATCGGTGTCAAGATATGGGATTATCTCTTTGCGGTCCCAGAGATGATTACCTGTAGTAATACAGTCCACACCGTATCTATAGAGTTTTGCAACTATGTTCTCTGTAAGTCCATTCGATGCGGCATTTTCTCCATTGGCAATCACAAAATCTATCTTATCTTCTTTTTTCATAATTGGGAGAACCAGGGAGACTATTCTTCTCCCTGGCTTCCCTATTATATCTGCAATGAATAGCACTCTTAAAATTCGGTCACTTTGCATATTCAATTGCTTTTACCTCTCTTATAACGGTAACCCTTATCTGTCCTGGATATTTCAATTCGGCTTCTATTCTGTTTGCAATTTCCCGTGCTAAATGTTCTGCCTCGAGGTCTGAAATCTTTTTGGGTTCCACCATAATCCTGACTTCCCTGCCTGCCTGGATGGCGTAAGCCTTCTCAACGCCGGTGAACGATGCAGCCACCGATTCTAACTTTTCGACCCTTTCTATATATGCTTCCAGGGTTTCTGTTCTTGCACCGGGTCTCGAACCTGATATCGCATCTGCAGCCTGGAGGATCACTGCGATGAGTGATTTAGGCTCTGCTTCCTCATGATGTGCAGCCACGGCATTAACAATAATATCTGACTCCCCATATCTTTCACACAAGTCTGCTGAAATTTTGGCATGTGTTCCTTCATGCGATTGGTCTGTCGCCTTTCCTATATCGTGGAGTAGACCTGCTCTCTTTGCTAAATTTGTATCGAGGTCCAACTGACTCGCTATAAGCTCTGCCAGGTAAGCCACTTCCTTTGAATGCTGAAGCACATTCTGCCCGTAACTCCTCCTATATTTCAACCTTCCAATATACTTAATCAGTTCTGGATTTAAACCTGCGATACCTACTTCCAATACCATATCTTCTCCTGTTTTCTTTACATCCTCCTTCACCTCTTCGCTCGCCTTCTTAACCACCTCTTCTATTCTTACTGGATGGATTCTGCCGTTGCTTATAAGTTTCTCTAAAGCAATCTTTGCAACCTCTCTTCTCACAGGGTCGAAGGCAGAAACTGTAACAGCCTCTGGCGTATCATCAACGGTCACCTCCACCCCCGTACTATTCTCAAAGGCTCTAATATTTCTTCCCTCTCTCCCTATTATTCTTCCTTTTATCTCGTCATTAGGCAGTGCGACCGTGGTCACAGTCGTCTCCATAACATGGTCGGTGGCGCATCGCTGTATCGCCATCGTTATCACCTCTTTTGCCTCGCGTTCCGCGGTCTCTTTCGCCCTATCCCTTATATCCTTTATCATCTGAGCAGATTCATGTCTTACCTGAGACTCGAGATTCGCTAAAAGTTGATGCCTTGCCTCCTCTGTAGTCATCCTTCCGATTCTCTGAAGTTTTGCATTCTCTTCATCGAGTAATCGGGTCAATCGTTCATCTTTTGCCACAATTGATTTCTCCTTTAAAATCACCTCCTTCTCTCTTACAGCAGTTTCTCTCTCCTTTCTCGCCATTAACTCCCCTTTTCTTTCAATATTTTTTTCTCTCTCTTTAATCCTCCTGAAAAGTCGTTCTGCTTCTCTCCTCTTGGCTTCTGCCTCCCTCTCAAATTTCAACTTCGCTTCCAGTTTTTTATCTCTGACTTCAATCTCTGATTCTCTTATTTTTCTTTCCGCATCTCTCTGCGCTTCTTCGATTATTTTTCTTGAAATTTCATCTGCATGTGATAATTTAGCTTCTCCAGATTTCTTTATGAAGATAATCCCTGCTATAAACCCTGCGGCAGCAGAAATAGCAATGGCAATTACATATAACATATTCATCACCTCTTTTTCTTTACATTCTTTATTCTCTCTCTTATTGTTTTTTCAAACCCTCTGGATGTAGGGGTATAATAGACCTTTCTTTCCAAAAGATAGTTCTGGTCTACCCATCCGTTTGGTGCAAGGTGTGGATACTTGTAGTCTTTTCCACGCCCGAGTTTCTCTGCACCTTTATATCCTCCCTCTTGAATCGAAGGCGGAATCTGCTGAGTAGGTGTCTTCTCCATATCTTCCAATGCCTTGGAAATCGCTTCGTAACAGGCATTACTTTTAGGTGCACTTGCCACATAGATCGTTGCCTCTGCAAGTGGGATCTTTGCTTCTGGCATACCGATTGACTCGACTATGTTCAAAGCGGCATTGGCAATTAATAAAGCGTTTGGGTCGGCATTACCAACATCCTCGGCAGCACATATCACGATTCTTCTTGCGATGAAACGCGGGTCTTCACCTGCGTGAATCATCTTGGCAAGCCAATAGATGGATGCATCAATATCAGAACCTCGCATACTCTTGATGAAGGCGGATATAGTATCATAATGCTCGTCCGCAGTATAATAGAGCCCTTTCTTCTGAATAGACTCTTCCGCAACCTTCATATCGAATACAATCTCATTCCGCTCATTCGGAGTAGTTGACAAAACACCTATCTCCAGAGCGTTGAGTGCCTTTCTGGCGTCCCCATCTGCTAATCTACATATATGTAAAATCGGTTCTTTATCAGCAACAACATTCAAGTTTCCCAGCCCCCTCTCTCTGTCTTTGAGAGCGTTCCTACAGATATGTTCAATATCGGACAGGGAGAGGGGCTTGAGCTCAAAAATATGCGAACGGGAGACGAGACCTGGAATGATCGAGAAAAATGGGTTATAGACTGTGACACCTATCAGTATTATATTCCCATCTTCTACATCTGGCAGGAGTGCATCCTGCTGAACCTTACTCCATCTATGTATTTCGTCAACGAACAGAATCGTCGCTTTTTTCTCTAATTTTGCGAACTTTTTAGACCGTCCCACGATCTTTCTAATATCGCCTACTCCTGAGGTTACCGCATTCAGCCGTTCGATTCTTGCGTTGGTCAAGTTTGCGATGAGATGTGCAAGCGAAGTTTTACCAGAACCAGGCGGTCCGAAAAGAATTAAAGAAGTAAGAGTATCGGATTCTATCATCCGTCTCAACAATGTACCTTTTCCAACGATATGTTCCTGTCCGAAAAATTCTTCGAATGTGAGTGGGAGCATTCTTTTCGCAAGTGGCTTCATAGTAAAAAAAGTTCCCCGCGGGTGCTGTACGGCTAGAGCCTCATTGAACCTGTCCTACAAGTGGGTGCCCTCTCGGATGCTTTATGCTTTCCGTAAACCGGACCTGCAAGCCACATCCGAAGTTAAGCTCCCCTTTCAAATTATTGGCTCAAGAGCATTAAGCCATCACGAGCACGGCAGGGAACTTTCCTTTTTTCTACTTATATATTAGTTACTCTAAAACTCTTGTCAAGGGAAAAATTACATTCCTTCGAAACTTTTTTTTAGAGTGTCGGTCAAATTTACTACCTTCGTCTGTAGTGTATCTCGTAGTTTGAAATATTCATCCGCAATTGACAGTGCAACAAGAATGGGTATTTTATCCGTTGATGTTCCAATCTCTTTAAGTTCTTTCATCTTCAAATCTACATAATCAGCAATTTTCTTAATGTATTCAGGGGAAGAGTCCCCTTTTATCTTGTACTCATTTCCAAATATACGCACGGTTATTATCTCGAAATCTTCCATGGAAGTCCCCAGCCCTGGCGGTTAGTCCAAGAATTCTAATTTTCCAAGAATCTCTTCAAGCCTCCTTTTTGCATGTTCCTTTGCCTGCTTCAGTTCTTCATTCTCCTTAATCAAGGTTTCGTTCTTTGTAGAAAATTCTTCGTTCTTCCTTTTTAAATCGTTGATGACCTCGCAGGCTTTATTTATCTTTTCTTCTAATTCATCAATTTCTTTCATTTCCATCGTTTTCTCCTTAGTTTATTACAGTTCAAATCAGAGTTTTTGTCGCCTAACCCCCTTTTTCATCAAATAATTATTCACAAAAGAATTATATCTATTTTGAAAAAGATGTCAAGCAAAAACAGAACCCACCCATACGTGCCGTATGGCAGATTAAAATAAAGAAGGGAGAAATATTTTTTCTTTTCTCCATTTCCCTAACCTTGTATTTATTCGTGATAATTCGTGTCATTCGTGGTTAACACATTATTTGAGATCATTTTAGTCGTTTAATCCTCTCTAACTTTTCTTTTGCCCTTTCAATATTCTTCTTCGCATTTTTATGTTTTGGGTCAATTTCAAGAACTTTCTTCCAGTAGAGAATGGCAGATTCAAGGTTACCCTTTGTATATGCGCCTATCCCCTTCAAGTAGAGTTCCGTGATGTCTCCCTTTGCTGCTTTTTCTACATACTCCTTTCTCTCTTTCTCTACCTTCATAAGATGGGTTCTCACCTCTTTCTTAAGTCTTAACCCTTGCGAATTACCCGGGTCGAGCGACAACACCTTCTTTACCTCCGCGGAAGCGAGCTCCCAGTTCTCTTGTTTTATGTATGTCTTCGCCTTTTGCAAACAGGCTAAAATTTCTTCTTCCATTTTTTCATTAGCCTTACTTATGTAATTCTTCGCCTCTATATGTTGAGGATCCAATGTCAAGACCCTTTTCCATTCCGATATAGCAAGCCTATACTTGCCTTTCGAATAGTATGTTATTCCTGAATTGAAGTATTTTATTATCTCATCGAACCTCGCAGTTTCTCTATCCGCCTTTGCCGCCTGGATTTCAGCCATTTTGCTCTTCGATGCTTCCAGCCACCCTTTTGCATTCGCATTCGTTGAGTCTAAAGAGAGAACATAAGAGAATTCGTATATCGCATCTACTAAATTATTCTCATTATAATCTTTTATCCCAATCTTCATCCTTTTTTGAACTTCTCTTTTTTCCTTCTCTCGCATCGCCCTTTTAAGTTTCACCTTCGCCTCTTTATAGTCAGGGTACCAGACCAATGCTAAATCGAAGGCATCCATCGCATCATCGAATCTCTTTTGCGAGAGATGGTTCAGCCCCTGTTTGTAAAAGCTCTTTGCTGTCAAAACTTCTTTCTGTCTCATCTCCTCTTCCATCTTTTTTGCAATCATTTCTTGTTTCTCTTTCTCCCTGCCCACATAATAGGTCAATGAAACCCGATGTGTCAATCCAAGAACCCCATAAGGTGAAAAGGCGTAGTCTAAATTGAAATCCTTTACCTTCGCACCGAATCCAAAGTTCAAACCCGCAAAGTCACCGGTCTCATCCAGTCCAGATTTGTAACCAAATCTGAATGATATGAGTTGAGCGGCTGTGTATTCTACTCCTGCTCTGTATTCAAATTCTTCTTTGAACGGTTTTAGAATATCCAATGCAATGTTTACACTGTTATCGAGCATTGAATAACTCATTCCGCATCCTATTAGTGAAGGAAGGCTCGAACCTTCTTCCTTAAATTTTATTGGCGTTCCAATATTCTGAACCGTCAATCCTGTCTTTAAATTTTTCACAGGTGGGAGGTATACGCACCCCACATCAAAAGCAATTCCGACCCCACTCTCCACATCTATCTTCTCATATATCGGTTTCAAAGCAAAGCCAAAAGATTTGTCAGTCCCAATCTTTTTGCTAAAAGAGAGATTAACGGCAAGATTAAATGCACCGAATGTACCTTCAGGCTTTAATGTCGGCCCTGTCCTCTTTTCAAAATCGCTTAAATACAAACTTTTCACACCAATCCCTATATTTCCAAACCCGACGGGTTGAGCAAAACCAAAATTTTCATATCTGATTCCTTGAAACCATTCTGCATGCATAAATGAGAATTCCAATCTTTTCAAAAATCCAACTCCTGCTGGATTCCAATGAATGGAACTTACGCCACAAGAATGAGAGATCCCTGTTTCTCCCATACCGATCTCCCTTCCACCAACGCCGAGTTCCAAGAATGAAGACCCTGTCTCACCAGTATCTGCGTAAATTCGGCACAATAGTAGTAAAAATAGGGTAGCTATTGATAGTCTCTTCATTTATTTTACGATTGCTAATTTCTTTATCACAGACCTCTTCTCCCCACTCTGTATTGCCTTTGCCTCGAGTCTGAATAGATATGCATCACTCGCAATTTTACTAATATCCCATG
>Ga0114921_10001173_pt1 | contig 11878 bp, 14 predicted proteins | sample BentaG_FD_87016 | JGI IMG/M metagenome (GOLD analysis project Ga0114921, IMG submission 87016) | Deep subsurface microbial communities from South Atlantic Ocean to uncover new lineages of life (NeLLi) - Benguela_00093 metaG | ecosystem: Environmental > Aquatic > Marine > Oceanic > Sediment ...
ATTTGAGGTGAATGGAGATCCATAGTCAAAATCCTATCAGCTCCGGACGCTTCCAGTAAATCAGCCACGAGGCGGGCCGAGATAGGAACTCTGGGTCGGTCTTTCCAATCCTGGCGAGCATAACAATAATAAGGAAGGACAGCGGCGACTCTTTCAGCCGAAGCTCGCTTAAAGGCATCAATCATTAAAAAAAGTTCCATTAAGTGGAAATTGGCATCGTAAGATCCGGACTGAATAACAAAGACATCTGCTCCTCGAACATTTTCTTCGATGTAAAAATGGATTTCTCCATCACTGAATCTTTCTAAAACAACTTTCCCCAATTCGGTTCCCAAGTATCGGGCAACTTCTTCAGCCAGGCTACGATTTGAAGAACCTGAAAACACTTTCATGGTTTTCCCTGTCTTCACAAATCCTCCTCGAATATTCTCTCCAAATAGAAAAGATTTTTATTTCTTTTTTTGCTGGGGTGGGAGGATTCGAACCTCCGAATGGCGGATCCAAAGTCCGCTGCCTTACCGCTTGGCTACACCCCAACATATAATTTATTCCAGTATTTCTCTCTTGATAAAGTTTCTGTGAGAAGCAAAGGGTATCTCTTCTTCAATTCTTTCAATCCTCTCTCAGCCTTGTCTCTTTCAGGAAAAAGCCCAAAAACGGCTGACCCCGTACCGCTGACTAAGGACAATTCTGATTCCAGGCCTTCGAAAAGGCCCTTTATGACTCTTAATTGAGGATGTAAGCTAAAAATTGTTTCTTCTAATCTATTTTCTAAAGAACCTAAATCTCTGTCGATCAGAAACTTGTTAATTTTACTGTCTTTGTCTCTTGAAGTCAAGGTAAACTGAAACTGTCCATAAACCAAAGGCGTAGAAATAGAAAAAGAGGGTAAAACCAAAAGACAAGGGACAGGAATAAGATCAGCCAAGCTCTCAATTTTATCTCCTCGCTCTAAGCCCAGACACAATCCACCTTCAAGAAAAAAGGGTACATCCGCACCAATAGTTTTTCCCAATTCCATCAAATCCTGCCTCCTCAACCGAAGACCCCAGAGTTTATTCAAAGCGTAAAGAGTCATGGCTGCATTGCTACTGCCTCCTCCCAAGCCCTTCCCAGGAGGAATATTTTTTGTAACATGAACATCAAGACCTTGGACAAGATTGAACTGCTCCTTAAGGAGCAGAACTGCTTTGAAAACGAGGTTACTTTCATCCCAAGGAATAGACTCATCATCTCCTTTTAAAAGGATTTGGCCATCTCTGGCCGGCCTGAATTCCAAAACATCATATAAATCTATTGTTTGGAAGAGAGTTCGAATCTCATGATAGTTGTCCTTTCTTTTCTTTACGACTTCTAACCCCAAGTTTATTTTGGCAAAGGATTTAATTTTCATTACCTAACAACTTCTCGATTTCAGCCCAAGTTTTAAGCTCATACTCTTCCAAAAAACGACGGGAAAAAGCTGCTGGCTTTTTAGGCTGGTTAAAATCTATCTGAAGGATTTTTAGTCGGCCTTCAATCCAGGGATGATGGAAGAGAAGAAGACGAGCAAATCGGGAATCTTTGAAAAATTCCTCAATCTCAAAACTCAGGTCTCCTCTTTGTCCCCTGACTATTCTGCCCCCTTCATCCCTCTTAAAACTCCATTTTTCAGGATCGCCTCTCACCTCAAGGCTTATCTCCTTCCCGTTCCATTCTCCGCTCAAAATACTTATCATCTCATACTGGTCTAAGCTAAACCCAAGAGTTTTGGAGATTATCTCTTCCACATTTCCCTGCCAATAGACTTTTTTGGAAGGGAGCACAAAAAAAGACTTTTCTCGATCGATAAGGATGTAATAAATAGACCTTCCAAGAAAATTAAAGGATTCAATTCGTCCCTGATGGGGGAGGAAAAACAGGAATGAAAACCTTATTTTTGAGGTTCCCTGACTCCCCGTTATCCTTAGAGAGCCATATCCTTCCATGCTTTCTATGCTTGAAGGAAGAGGAGGAAGGGAAAGTCTTGAAGGCCAACAGGCAATAAGAAGAATAAGAGCAGCAATGACCACTCCAAGAGATACAATTCTCCCCCAATGCCAATGTATTCTATTCTCTAAGAGCCTTTTCAATTTTCTTCTTCACTCTGTCTTTGTCTTCAATATTGGCACCTAAAGCCTTTTTCCAGTAAATGACTGCTTTGTCTTTTTCCTTGAGTTGGAAGTAAACATCTCCCAGATGGTCATTAATGATTGGGTCATTTTCCAATCTCTGAATAGCCTTTTTAAGATAAAATTCTGCCTGCTCATAATCCTTCAACTTATAATAGGCCCAGCCCAAGCTGTCGAGGTAAGCTCCGTTTTCCGGGCCTAAGACCAAAGCTCTCTTTATTAACTTCACAGCTTCATCTATCTTTTCTTCTCTTTCCACCAACATATAGCCCAGATAGTTTAGAGCCTCAGCACCATTGGGATTGACCTCAATAGACTTTCTCAAATACTTCTCTGCCTGAATAAATTTCTGTAGTCTTTCGTAGAGAATACCCAACCGAAAATTACAGAAAAAAACTTTCTCCATCGAAGACTTGACATCTTTTCCCAGAAGAGCTTCATACACAGAGATGGCGCCTTCATAATCTCCTTTGTCTTCAAGAAAAAAGGCGAAACTCAGGAAAACCTCTGAATTGCTTTTATCTGAGTCGATTAATCCGCGATAGATACTTTCGGCTTTTTCACGCTGATTTGTCTCTTGAAGTATTCTCGCTTTTGTCAAAAGAGCCTGAGAATTGGAGGGATCAACCTGAAAAACCTCCTCGAGTACAGACAGGGCTTTCTCATATTTTTTCAAAATATAAAGGCTAAAACCTAACCTATTAAGGAAAAATATCTCCTGATGAAAATACTCCAACGCGTTTTCATACAAAGAGGCAGCTTGATCCCAGAGATTATTCAATTCGTAAGATTTGCCAAGAATAAGATACCCTTTATAATTTCTGGGGTTAATGCTCAAAACCTTTAGGAGATTCTTCTTGGCCTCCTCAAACTTCCCTCTCTCCAGCTGAAGCTCTCCTAAGATTAAATAGCCAAGATCAGAAAAAGGATTGAGTTCTGCATATCGAGAATAATACTGCTCCGCCTCTTCAACCTGGGACAGAGAAACAGAGATTCTTCCCAAGGAATAATAGGCCTCTTCATTTTCTGGATCGAGGGCAATGATTTTTAGGAATTCCTCTTTAGCCCGCTGGGCTAAATCATCCTCTCCGGCTTCTTTCGTCTTGATAGAGAAGGCCCGCGCCAAGTATATCTTTCCTAAAATCTCATGAGCTTGGACATTATCAGAATCAAAGGAAACAGCTTTATGAGCTGCAGCCTCACTTTTATCCCACTTCCACATCTCGAAGTACAACTCGGCCAGAATAGAATAGATATCAGAAGGATTTTCGCTTCCCTGAATGGCCTTCAGATACTCGTTCTCTGCCATCTCGAGTTGTCTCTCAGCCCTTAAACGGGCTCCTCTCAAGACATGGTAATAGGAATCTGCCTTGGTCGCTTCTCTCTGGCCTAAAGCGAGAGAGGCCAAGATGGAAACTAAAAGAGAAGAAAAAAGTATTTTTTTCCCCATTAATTAATCCAAGCGAAAGCCATAATCCTCTGTCTTTTTTGCCTTCTTGCTCTCCTTTTCCTTATCCTCTCCTTTACTACTTTTATTAACCAAGCGAAAGCCATAATCCTCTGTCTTCACCTTCCTTTTTTTCTTTCTAAAAAGAGGATACAGAGGCGATCTAATCCGTTTTCCGAAACAAGTCAGTTGAGGATTGAAGAACATGAGGAGAACAAAGAGGCCAAAAATGATTAATATTCCGTAGACTCCCCAATTCATTTTATAACCTCTTTCCTTAGATTGTTTTTCCTTTAAAGACTCCTGAAAACAAATTTCAATCTTATTATATGCACGCCCCTTATATTAGTCAACGAACCAAAGCCAGCTTTCAGCAATTGAAGTTAACAGAAAGCCAGGAGAATCAACAAAAAAATGCTGAAGACGTTTTGCAGGAAAAATAAGAAGAAAATAGGAATTGTCAGCTAAAGATAAGGCATCAAACCTTCAGGGTTTCTTCTCGATATCCTCCTGAAAGTTTGGAATTTTATCCTTTACTTTTTCTCCACCAATATAAAGGCCTACAAAGAAAGCAGAGGAAAAAATAAGGAGGGTGAATAGCGCCTTTAAGATATCTTTCATCTTAACCTTCTTTTTTAATTTTCGTCTAAAACAGGAAAAATGTCAACAATTCCATACCTAAAATTTAGCTTATCAAGAAAACATCTTTTTTTCCGTGACAGAGGTAAGGTTGGCCAAGATCAACAAGGGATAAAGCTGGGTGATTGAGAAAATTATCTTTTATCGCGGAAGAAAAGATGATTCCTCTTATCAAGCTCTGTTTGATTTTTTTTTCTTTTCCTTATATATTTTAAATGAATAGGTCAGAAAGCACAATGGAAAGAAAAATATGTCTCTCACTCTTAATCTTTCTCTTTTTTTGGACATCTTCTGCCTTTCCTCAAGGGGTAAGAAAACCTGTATATGAGGGGATATGGTATCCAAAAACAAGAGAATTTCTTTCCTCTCAAATTGACCGTTTCCTGCAAAATGTAAAAATCAGCAATCTTCCTTCAGGAGAAATCCAAGCCCTTATTATTCCTCATGCTGGCTATATCTGTTCTGGACAGATAGCAGCTAACGCCTATAAACTGATTCAGGGAAAGGATTATGAAACGGTCATAATCATTGGGCCTTCCCACCGCTACGGCTTTGAAGGATGTTCCATCTATCCTCAAGGAGGGTATCAGACTCCTTTGGGTGTAACAGAGATTGACCGAGCCCTTGCTTCAGAACTCTCCAGAGCCTCAGGCTTCAGATATACTCCTCAAGCCCACCAGGCTGAACACTCTGTAGAAGTCCAAATTCCTTTCATTCAAAAAACCCTTCCTCAGGCTAAAATAGTTCCTATAGTCATGGGATTTCCCCAGCAGAAAACCATGCTTTCTCTGGCCAAAGCCCTGACAAAAGTCGCGCGTGAAAAGAAAGTGCTTGTTATCGCTTCAACAGATCTGTCTCATTTTGAACCAAGAAAAAGAGCCAATGAGATCGATTCCAACACCATCTCTCTCATTCAATCTTTCAACACGAGCACTCTCATCAAAAAGATTGAAAAACATGAAAACATCATGTGTGGAGGAGGCCCGGTTGTGGCCACTCTCCTTTATGCCAAAGAACAGGGGAGACCAAAAGTCCAAATCCTCAAATACGGAGATTCAACTCTATGTGGAAGCTCTCCTTCTGGAGTTGTAGGGTATTTAGCTGCTGCCATTTACTCAGAGGCCAAATCTTCGAAATCCTCTCTCTCATCAGAAGAAAAAAAAGAGCTAATCCATCTCGCCCGTTCGGCTATCATCCAGTTTGTCAAAGGAAAAAAAATCATAAATTATGAAACTCAAAACCCTAATTTTACAATCAAAAAAGGTGCTTTTGTTACTCTGAAAAAAAAAGGACAACTGAGAGGCTGCATAGGAATTGCAGAGCCTCTATTTCCGCTCTACCAAATAATTATCAGAACATCGATTTACGCAGCCTTTGAGGACCCAAGGTTTCATCCTGTCTCGCCTGAGGAACTAAATGACCTGGACATTGAGATCTCTGTTCTTTCTCCTTTAGAAAAAATCAACGACCCTCGCCGCATTAAAGTCGGAAAACACGGCCTTGTCATATCTAAGAAGGGAAAAAAAGGGCTTCTCCTTCCTCAAGTTCCTGTGGAAAATCACTGGTCAAGGGAAGAATTCCTCGGACAAACTTGCTTAAAAGCTGGCCTGCCTAAAGAAGCCTGGAAAAAGGGAGCCGAAATATATATATTTGAAGCCGTTGTCTTCCACTGACCCCCCCAATTATCCTTTTTTCTTGATTTTTCATCTATTTATGGTATAATACCTTTCAATTTAGTGACAGGGGTATTATTAAATGCCAATTTATGAATACAAATGCCTAAAGTGTGGTTCCGTGTTTGAGATTTTTCAGAAAGTAAATGATATCCCTCTCAAAAAATGTCTAAAATGTGGAAATCCAGTTAAGAAAATACTATCTCCTCCAGCTCTCCGATTCAAGGGTAAGGGCTGGTACGTCACAGACTACGCTAAAAATACAAAACCAGAGAAGGAAAAAAAAGGTGAAGAAAAATCCAAGGACCTAGAAGATAAGTCCCCCGAAAAGAGCCGTCACTCCACTCCTACTAAATAACCAGACGTCTTTCTTCTTCTACGGTTTTCTTAGGCAGGCCCTCTTCGTTCGAGACAGCCGAAAAGAAAGTCGATTAACTTAATTGCCCTCTCCTTCCTTTTTTTGACAAGATATTTTTTTGAGAATAAAATTATATCGATGAAAATTGTTGTTCGGGCTCCAAACTGGATCGGTGATGTCATCCTTTCCTACCCAGCCTTAAAGAGCTTGAGATTGAATTTTCCCCAAGTTCAAATATGGATAGCTGCGAAAGAGTGGGTTCAAGATTTATGCAACTCTTTTGATTTCATCGAGGGCACTATTTCACTTCCTAAGCTCAACAATCTTAAAAACATAAAGAAGGCAGCTCAAAGAATAAAAGGGCACAATTTTGACATTGGCCTTCTCCTGACCAATTCTTTCTCTTCAGCTTTTCTCTTTTACCTGGCTAAAATTCCTCAAAGATGGGGATATTCACAGGATAACAGAGGTTTCCTCCTGACTAAAGGAGCAGCCTTAAAAAAACTTGATGATTCCTCCTCTCATCAAGTAAATTACTATTTGAATCTCATCTCCCGCCTGGGCCTTCAGACTTCTCCTCCTGAGTTAGTCATCCCTCTATCCTCTGAGGAAAAGAATTGGGCCAAAAGGGAGTTGACTTCCTTGGGCTATGAACCAAGCAAGCCCCTTGTCATCCTTAGCCCTGGTGCTTATTACGGACCTGCTAAAAGGTGGCCGGCTTCTAAATTTTCTGAGTTGGCATCGATGCTTCAGAAAAAAAAGAGGGCAGAAATTTTGATCGTGGGCTCACCTGATGAAGTCCGATTGGCCGAATCAATATCCTCATCCCTGGAAAAAAACCCTATCAACATGGCCGGCAAAACAACTCTTCGCCAGCTTTCAGTTCTCATCAGCCTCGCCAACCTCTTTATTACCAATGACTCAGGCCCCATGCACATAGCGAACGCTCTAAGAGTACCAGTTATTGCTATTTTTGGCCCCACAGATCCTCGGGTTACAGGTCCTTTTCATCAACCCTCTACTGTCATCAAAAAAGATGTTCCTTGCTGGCCTTGCAGCTACAGAAAGTGCCCCTTTGATCATAGATGCATGATGGAAATTGAACCAGAAGATATTTTTCTAGAAAGCCAAAATTTCTTATGATGAAAAAGCGTGCTGTATTTCTCGACCGAGATGGAACCATCAACGAGGATGTGGGCTATCCCGGCCATTTCAGCCAGATAAATATGTTCCCCTACAGCTTCGATGCTGTAAGAAAAATAAACAAAGCAGGATTTCTGGTCGTTATCATAACCAATCAATCTGGGATAGGAAGAGGGTTTTTTACAGAGCAAAATCTTCATGACCTTCACCACAAAATTAAAGCCGCGTTCTCCAAGCACAAGGCCTATTTTGATGCTATATATTATTGCCCCCACTATCTCTCCTCCTCCAATCCCCTTTACAGAAAAGACTGCTCCTGCCGCAAACCAAATCCCGGGATGGCTCTTCGAGCGGCCGCAGATTTAAATATTGATCTAAAAAACTCTTATATGATTGGGGATAAGGTCGAAGATGTACTCTTCGCCTTGAACGCCAATGTCTCCCCCATCCTTGTTCTAACTGGCTTTGGCCAGAAATCTCAAGCCAAGCTTAAGGAAAGAGGAATACAGTCAGCTTATGTAGCCCAAAACCTCCTTGAGGCAGTTGACTGGATCCTCCAAAGAGAGAAAATTGATATTCCCACCTCTGATTGACAACAATCTTTTAAGGAGCCATGTCTAGTCAAAATGATAAGATTTGATGAAATTCTCGAAAAAATCTCCTCTTCCTATGATGAGAAAGAAATTACCCTCCTGAAAAAAGCTTATGTTTTTGCTGCTAAAGCTCATAAAGGACAAATACGGCGTTCCGGAGAGCCCTATCTAAGCCATCCTCTTGAAATCACCAACATGCTTGCTGAGATGAACCTGGATAAAATAACTTTAGCAGCTGGACTTCTTCATGATGTTCTGGAGGATTCCGATGTGACAGCCTTGGAAGTCAAAGAGGTCTTTGGTAAGGAAATTGCAGACTTGGTTGAGGGAGTTACCAAAATCAGCCGTGTCCAGGAATCTTCTCCAGAAGCGAGACAGGCGGAAAGCATTCGAAAAATCATCCTGGCTATGACCGATGATCTGAGGATTATATTTATCAAATTGGCCGACAGAATCCATAATTTAAAGACTCTAAAATTTTTAGCAGAAGATAAACAAAAACAGATCGCCCGGGAAACCCTCGAAATTTATGCTCCTATTGCCAACAGACTTGGAATGGGAAAAATAAAAGCTGAATTGGAAGACCTTTCCTTTCGTTATGTGAATCCAGATGATTACTTCAGGATGGCTTCCCTTGTGGAACCTCAAAGGAAAAAAGCAGAAAAGGAACTCAAAAAGATTAAGAGAATATTCGAAAATTTAATGAAGGAAAATCACATCCCTGCTGAAATTCATTATCGCATCAAAAGGCCTTACAGTATACATACTAAAATAGAAAGCAGAAATATAGATTTTGATCAGGTCTATGATTTCAAAGCCTTAAGGCTTATTACTGATTCTGTTAGGAACTGCTATGCAGCTCTGGGTATTATTCATCAAAAATGGACCCATCTTCCCCGTCGATTCAGAGATTTCATCTCGATGCCGAAACCAAATCTTTATCAATCTCTCCATACCTCCATTATCACCGAGGAAAAACAGACTTATGAAATTCAAATAAGAACCCAAGACATGCACAATTTAGCCGAAAACGGGATTGCTGCGCACTGGAAATACAAAGAAGCAGATACGCAACACATCCTAAGAGAAGATAGAAGGCTCCAGTGGTTGAGAGAAATGGTTGAACTTTATAAAGAACAGAAGAGTCCTCGAGAGTTTTTAAAGATCCTGAAAAAAGACCTCATTCCTGAAGAAATCTATGTTTTTACTCCCAAGGGAAAAGTTATTAATCTCCCTTTAGGGACATCTGCCTTGGATTTTGCTTTTAAAATCCACACTGAAATAGGCTATCACTCGGCTAAAGCAAGAATTAACAGAAAACTGGCTCCCTTGAAGATTATCCTTAAGACGGGAGATATCGTGGAAATTATTACCTCTCCTGAAATTGAACCCAAGCGCGATTGGTTAAACATAGCTTTCACCTATTCGGCCAGACAGCACATCAAACGATGGCTCAACCTCCAGGATAAAATAAAAAATACTGCCCTTGGAAAGAAACTGTGGGAAAAAGAGATCAAGAAGTATCGCCAAATTCCCCCTGAATTTCTCGAAGAAGAAAAATTGCTAAAGAGATTGTCCAAAGTCACAAACTTCAAAATAAAAAAGAAAGAAGATTTCTTTTCCCTAATAGGTTTTGGGAAAATCATCATCAATAAAAAATTTATGGAACATCTCTTATTTCCAGAAAAAATAGAAAAGGGAGAAGAAACCCTCATTAAAAAAGTTTTGACAAAAGTGGCTAAAAGGCCGAGATCAAGAATTCAAGTTAAAGGGGAAAAGGAGCCTCTGGTCAATTTAGCCAAATGCTGTTTTCCAATCAGAGGCGAACCCATTATTGGATATATCACTTCAGGCAAGCGAATAAGCGTTCATTCTCTCCGCTGTCCCCTGGTGGCTAAAGAAATTCTTAAAAGTGAGGGAGTAGTTGAGGTCTCTTGGGATAATATTTTAGAAGGAAGCTCTGTAGGAAGACTCTTGATTAAATCCGAGGATTCACCTGGAGTTTTGGCCAAAGTGGCTTCTGCTATTGCCCAGCTAAAGGGCAATATCACCAAAGCCCAGGTGAATACATTTCCTGATAAAAAAGCCCAGATTAAACTGAGCGTTTCGATTCGCGACATAACACATCTTGAGGCGATTGTAAAAAAAATTTCAAGAATAAAAGAAATATTTTCAGTGGAGAGAGTTTGAATATCTGTCTAAAGAACCTTGATAATTAGGTTATTGTACACTATTGTTAGATTTTAAATGAGTAAATAATACCTTTTCGGGTTAGATTTTAGGTGAGTCAAATTCGTATGTTTGAAATTCCATCCTTGACAAATATATAAATCCTAAGTGTGTTAGTTAGTGAAATTTGAACAAAAAATAAAAAGAAATCTTTCAACCAAAAAAAGCGAACTCCTGTATTTTCGAGTCAATGAAGGAGGTTTGACATGAAACCGCAAAAGTTACTTGTATGGCTGACGCTGATTTTTGCTACGAGCGCCCAGGGTTGTTTCTATGTTGACTACCAATCAGTCCGTGGCTCTGGCGATGTAGCGAAGGAAGAGCGCAAGGTTCGGGGCATCAGTGGCGTCGAGCTGGAGACCTTCGGCACTCTCTACATTAAGATTGGGGACGAAGAGAAGCTGGAGGTTGAAGCGGAGGACAACCTGTTATCCTACATTGAGACCGATGTGATGGGCAACAAGTTGACGATCCGGACACGACGTAATGTTCGTTTGCGTCCCAGAAAACCTGTCAAGTATTACTTGATGGTGAAAGCACTGGACACCATTGCCCTCACCAGCAGCGGGAATATTGAAGCTCCCAACCTTGAGGCCAAGCGGTTTCACATAAAGAGCAGCAGCTCTGGAAGCCTGAAGGTGGGCAATCTGGATGCCACTACGGTGGAGGTGAGGATGAGCAGTTCCGGCAGCGTGAATATGGGACAGCTGCATGCCAGAGACATCGAGGTGAATATCAGTAGCTCAGGCGGCGTGCATATTGCAGGCGGAGAGGTTGAAGAGCAGAGCATCACTATATCGAGTTCCGGCTCCTACAGGGCTCGGAACCTGGAGAGTGCCGAGATAAGCGTGCGGATTACAAGCAGCGGAAGTGCGACAATTCGCGTGAGCGATTACCTGAAGGCCTCCCTCAGCAGTAGTGGCTCCGTGCACTACATTGGCCTTCCAAAGGTAGAATCGCATGTCTCGAGTTCTGGACGAGTCAGGCAGGTAGGTAGATCTCTCTAATTGGTTGAGTGATTTAGGCGAAAGGGAAGCACCAGTTGCGCTGGACAGGGCAGCTCAGGGCATACCCGCGTGTGCTGCACCTTGTGCCCTGATCGCTAAACAATAGCGGTAATGACCAGTTTTTGCTATTTTGGACGCAACCGTAAAGTCAATAGAAACTTGGGGTTCGGAAACCTGCCTAAACCGCCTTGGTCACTCTTCCGGAACGAAGGCATCTCGTACAAACCCAAATCCGCTTTACTTCCTTATTCTTTTGAGCTTTAACTCGCTGTAAATTGGGCTTCCATTTTTTCTTGGAAGCCTTGTGGGAGTGGCTTACAGAGTGACCAAAAATAGGGCCTTTCCCACAGATTGCGCATACTTTTGGCATTTTTTTCTCTTCTTAGTGAACTTTTATACCATAATTCAAAGAAAATGCCAACTTCTTTCGGTAAGCCTTTCTTTTTCCGCACCAACCAACTATTTGAAGGTCTTTGGGGAACGGATGAAGCGACCTTTAAAGATTTAACCTTAACAAGTCGGTCTTTGAGGGAAGTCGACTGTATCGACCTCGGGGTCAGGCCTTGAGGTTATGCTTTGGGGTCAGGCTTTATCATGAATAGATGTTCAGGAACATGAATGAAATCCACTGCTATTCTA
>Ga0114921_10001174_pt1 | contig 11874 bp, 9 predicted proteins | sample BentaG_FD_87016 | JGI IMG/M metagenome (GOLD analysis project Ga0114921, IMG submission 87016) | Deep subsurface microbial communities from South Atlantic Ocean to uncover new lineages of life (NeLLi) - Benguela_00093 metaG | ecosystem: Environmental > Aquatic > Marine > Oceanic > Sediment ...
ACTATCACGCGCCGGTCGGCCAGGGTGCACGGTGGGCCACCCGGCATCTGCCCTACTACGGGCGGTGGCTGCGGTTCGTGACCTGGTGGCCGATCGCCGACGCGCTCAACGAGCAGATCACGATCGACCCCGATTGGGACAATGGCGGGTTATCGGTCAGTGCAGGCAATCACACGATCCGTGAGGTGTTCGTCGCGTGGATGCAGGCCTTCACCGCCGACGCGGATCTACTGGCCAAGGTCACGCCGGACTATCCGCCGATGGGCAAGCGCACCCTGCAGGATGACGGAACGTGGCTGACAACGCTGCAGCGCGACGACGTCGAGTTGGTCACCGAATGCATCGCCGAGATCGGCGCACATGGCGTCACCGATGTCAGCGGCCGGCACAGGCCGGCCGATGTGGTGTTGTGGGCCACCGGCTTCGACGTCAATCACCAGCTCGGGCCGATCGACGTCCGCGGGCTGAACGGCATTGGGTTGAACGAGGCATGGGGCGATGCCGCTTACGCCTACCTGGGGGTGACGGTGACTGACTTCCCGAATTTCTACTGCTTGTTCGGGCCGGGCACCAATGCAGTCAACGGCACCAGCCTGATCTACAACTCCGAGTGCCAGATGCGTTATGTCCTAGGGTGTATCGACCTGGTACTCACCTCCGGAGCCGCTGCGGCCACCCCGAGGGCCGATGTGTGCACCGACTATGACCGGCGCAGCCAGGCTCGCCTCAAGACCATGGTCTACGCGCACCCCGCCGTCACGAGCAGCTACTACAAGAACTCAGCCGGTGAACTGCCTACGCTGTTCGCGTGGCGCATCGTCGACTACTGGAAGTGGACACATCGCCCGAACCCGGGTGACTACGAGCTGAAAATGATGTGATGACAGGAGAAGTCATGCCTGGACGGTTGGACGGCAAGGTCGTCTTGATCAGTGGGGGAGCCCGTGGCATGGGCGCATCGCACGCCCGCGAGATGGTCGCTCACGGCGCGAAAGTGGTGTGCGGCGACATTCTCGATGCCGAAGGCGAATTGGTGGCCGAGGAACTCGGTGACCGAGCGCGCTACGTCCATCTCGACGTCACCCGCCGCGAAGACTGGGATGCTGCGGTGGCCGCCGCCGTTGCCGAGTTCGGCGTAGTCGACGTGCTGGTCAACAACGCCGGCATCTTGAACATCGGCACGGTGGAGGATTTCGAGCTCGCAGAATGGCACCGCATCCTCGACATCAACCTCACCGGCGTCTTCCTGGGTATCCGAGCCGTCGTGCCGGCGATGAAGAAAGCCGGTCACGGGTCGATCATCAACATCTCCTCGATCGAAGGGATGGCCGGCACCGTCGCCAGCCACGGCTATACCGCGACGAAATTCGCGGTCCGCGGGCTGACCAAGTCCACCGCTGTGGAATTGGGGCAGTTCGGGATTCGGGTGAACTCCGTGCACCCCGGCCTGGTCAAGACGCCGATGGCCGACTGGGTGCCCGAGGATATCTTCCAGAGCGCGCTGGGGCGCATCGCCCAGCCCAAGGAGGTCAGCAACCTGGTGGTGTACCTGGCCAGCGATGAGTCGAGCTTCTCGACCGGCTCGGAATTCGTCGTCGACGGCGGCACGCTGGCGGGCCTGGCGCACAAGGACTTCTCCGCGGTCGACGTAAATCAGCAGCCTGATTGGATCACCTGACCCAGCGGTTCGGCCGGCAGGTCAGCCAGTGGCGCGTCACCGTATCGCGACGACGACTTTGCCTTTCGCGGTCCGGTCTTCCAGCGAGGCGATCGCTTCGGCCGCCTGCTCGAGGGGGAACACGACCGGTTGGGGCGCTGACACTGCCCCGGATGCCAGCAGCGGTTCCAACTCGGCCCACTGCTCCTGCAGGTAGCCGGGATGGCTCAGGGTCCAGGACCCCCAGCCGACGCCGACAGCGTCGACATTGTTGAGTAGCAGCCGGTTCACCTTGATCGTGGGAATCTCACCGCCGGTGAACCCGATGACGAGCAACCGGCCGGCCGGGGCCAGCGAACGCAGCGAATCGGTGAATCTGTCGCCACCGACGGGGTCGACGACGATGTCCACACCCCGGCCGTCGGTCAGTGCTTTCACCGCGTCCTTGAACCCCTCGGCCAGCACCACCTCGGTCGCCCCGGCAGCCCGGGCGACCTCGACCTTGTCCTCGCTGCTGACCACCGCAATCACCCGGGACGCGCCGAACGCGGACGCCAACCGAAGCGTCGAGGTGCCGATACCGCCTGCGGCGCCATGGACGAGCACCGTCTCGCCGTCGCGCAGTCGGCCCCGGTTCCGAAGCGCGAAGTGCACCGTCAGATCATTGAACAACAGCCCGGCACCGGCCTCGAACGACACCGAATCCGGCAGCTTGAACAGTCTCTCCGGTGGCAGCGCGACGACTTCGGCCATCGCCCCACACAGCATCGTCAGTCCGGCGACCCGGTCGCCCGGCCGAATACCTGCTGCCTCGGGTGCGCTGCGGACCACCCCGGCGATCTCCGCGCCCGGGGTGTAGGGCAGGGCCGGCTTGTACTGATAGAGCCCGCGGGACTGCAACGCATCGGGAAACGCCACTCCCGCGGCGTGTACGTCGACCAGAATTGTGTTCTCCCCGGCAGCGTCCTCGCGCGGTTCATCGATCTCCACGACCGCTGCAGCCTGCGGTCCCTCGAGTACCGCTAGCTGAATTGCGCGCATCACAGCCTCCCTAAAGTGTTGTCGCGAATAGATCTCACTGCACCGTAGTCGGCCCGCGCGAGTGGTACGCGGCGGTACAGTCTGCTACGCGGCAAAGTCGCCGGACCTAACGAGTGCACAGGGGGAGCGCATGGCACGAGGTGGTAGGGGCCGAGGGAAGGACCTATTCGCCCCGGCCCACGCTCTGCCCGAGGGGCGTGCGGTCGATGTGCGATCCAAGGACGGCGTACGCCTGCACGCCGAGGTGTTCGGACCGCCGGACGGATATCCGATCGTCCTTGCCCATGGCATCACCTGCGCCCTGCGGGTCTGGGCGTATCAAATCGCCGACCTCGCCGAGCATTACCGGGTGATCGCCTACGACCACCGCGGTCACGGGCGCAGTTCCGTGCCGCCGCGCCCGCGCGACTACAGCCTGGACTACTTGGCCGCTGACCTCGATGCCGTGCTCGAAGCGACGCTGAAGCCCGGCGAGCGCGCTGTCGTCGCGGGGCACTCGATGGGCGGCATCGCGATCACGTCGTGGTCTGAGCGGTGTCCACAGCGCGTCGCGCAGCGTGCTGACGCGGTCGCGCTGATCAACACCACCACCGGTGACCTGCTGCGCAACATCAAGCTGCTGCCGGTTCCGCCCCGGGTGTCCGGCGCGCGGGTCCAGGCGGCGGGGTCGCTGCTGAGGATCTTCGGGTCGGCGCCGCCGGTGCGGGCAGCCGATATTCTGACGCATCGCTTCGTCTCGACGCTCGCGGTGGGCCGCGAGGCCGACCCCGCCATCAGGGATTTCATTTTCGATTTGTTCAACGGCACCCCAGCGGTCGGGCGGGGGGGCTGGATCCGGGTTCTTGTCGACAACCTCGGTCCGCAGCACATCGGCCTGCAGAATCTGAGCGTCCCGACTCTGGTGATCGGTAGCCACAAAGATCGTCTGCTACCGATGGCCTCATCCCACTACATCGCGACCGAGGCACCCAACCTCGCCAAGTTGGTCGAGCTCCCCGGTGGGCACTGCGCGATTCTCGAACGGCCTGCCGACGTCAACTCGCAACTGCGATGGTTGGTTGATTCGGTGACCGGCGGGGCCAGCGCAGCGACCGGACAATACGGTGAGCCGACCGAAGGTGATCAGGAGAGTCGCATCAGCTCCTGATGCACCTCGCCGGCTGCCCGAACGCCGGAGCGAACCGCCCCGTCCAGGAAGCCCGTCCACTCGTCGGCGGTCTCGGTGCCCGCCCAGAAGATGGTGTCGACGGGCGTGCGCAGCGACTTCCCGTACCCCGTCCAGGAGCCGGGCGGCACTGCGGCCGTCGGCCCACCGGGGGCGAATTCCTCTGTGCCCCAACAATGATCGAGATAATCGATGGGCTTCGACGCGGCGTCGCCGAACAATGCGGCGAAACCGGCCAGCGCGACGTCGCGTCGTTGCCGGCTTGGCAGCGGATCGAACATTCGCGCGTCGGTGAAGCCCAGCAGGATGCCCGGGCCCGATTCGTTGGGGCTGACGTCGAAGGTGATGAACACCGGCCCCTCGTCGGACAGCGCCGCACCCGAACATCCGTTGTCTCGCCAGAAGGGCCTCTCATACGCCGCGTAGGCCTTGCTCAGGTGGCCCTGTGGCCAGTGCCCAACCAATTCCTGGTGCTCAGGCGGCAGTGGGGGATCGAACTGAATCCCGGAGCGGTGCTCGGGTGGGATCGCGACGACGACCGCCAGTGCGGTGAACTCGTTGTGCCCTGCGGCGACGGTCGTGGTTCCGTCCTGCTGCCGGTGGATGCGTGTCACAGGCGCGTCCAGCACCACCCGGTCACCGAGTTCGTCGGCCATTCGCTGCGCGATCTGCTGCGTTCCCGCGGGAAAGCGGTCCTGCTGGGCGCCGCCTTCGGTATCGAGCATCCGGCTCAGACCGCCGGCGGCTTTGACGTAGCGCACCGCGTGCAGCATCGAGACCGCGTCGGGTTCGCATCCCCATGTCACCCGCGCCATGATTGCCATCAGGTCGCGCGTAGAGGCGCCCGCGTGCATCGACCGCAGCCACTTGTCGAGCGAGATGCTGTCGAGGTCGGCGGCGATCGGGGAGGTCCACGGTTGCGCGACGGGGACCTTCCTGCTGATGCGATCGAATCGCCACTGGACTCGTGACACGTCGACCAACTCCAGGATCGACAGCCGCGGGATCGTGCTGCGGTAGGAGCGCACCCGGCCACGCCAGCGGATCAGGTTCTTGCCGCGGCCGTAGGTCGGCACTGTTTCGCACCCCAGCTCGGCGGCCAGCGCAAGCACCGCATCCTGCGTCGGGCCGACGAACGTCCCGCCGAGATCGACCGGAACTCCGGCCAGGGTTCCGGTGTGAGACCGGCCACCGACCCGGTCGCGGCCTTCGGCGACGACGACGTCGTGCCCGAGCCGGACCAACTCGCGCGCCGCCGCGAGTCCGGCGAATCCCGCTCCCACGACAACGACGTCGGCCATGGCTTCATCTCCTCTAAAGTTCGGTCGCGTCCTCGGCACACACAGACACCTAGCTTCGCATTACGCGTACCCAACCTCGCATTGCGCGCCGAATCCACATTAGGCTCGCAGGTTGTGCGGGTGATGACGGCACTCTTCGGGCCGATAGATGCGGGGGAGCGAGCGCGGGCGCTGCGTGATGCCGGGGCGAGCGGCGTCTTCACCTTCGAGGGCCCACACGACGTGTTCACCCCGCTGACGCTGGCGGCAGGCGTCGGCGGGCTGGATCTGATGACCAACGTCGCGATTGCGTTTCCACGTAACCCAATTCACCTCGCGCACCAGGCCGTCGATCACCAACTGCTCAGTGGTGGCCGGTTCACGCTGGGGCTGGGCACCCAGATCCGAACGCAGATCGAGAAGCGCTACGGCGCCGAATTCGACAAACCGGTGGCTCGGATGGCCGAAATGGTCGGCGCGCTGCGGGCGATCTTCGCCACCTGGACCACCGGGGAGCGGCTGGACTTTCACGGGGAGTTCTACCGGCACACGCTGATGACGCCGACGTTCATCCCCCGGGCTGAGTTCACGCCCCCGCCGATTTTCGTGGGCGCGCTGGGTCCGCGACTGACCCGGATGACAGCCGAGGTCGCCGACGGGCTGCTGGTGATGCCGTTCGGGTCGAAGCGGTTCCTGCGTGAGGTGACGATGCCCAATGTGGACGCGGGGCTGGTGGCGTCCGGCCGCAGCCGGGACGGGTTCGCGGTGGTGCCCGAGATCATCGTCTCGGTGGCCGACCAGGACCCTGGCCACCTGTCCGCCCGGCGCCTGCTGTCGTTCTACGGTTCCACCCCCGCCTATCGGCCGGTGCTTGAGCTGCACGGCTGGGGCGATCTGCAGCCAGAACTCAACGCGATGTCCAAGCAGGGCCGCTGGCAGGACATGGCGCGCCTCATCGACGACGACGTGCTGCACACCATCGCTGCGTGCGGCACGCCGAAGGAGGTGGCCGCCCACATCCGCGATCGGGTGGACGGCATCAGCGACCGGGTCTGTCTGTACCAGCCGGGGCCGATCGCAGTGGATTCGTTGAGCGAGATCATCGACGCGCTGAGCGGCTGAACCCTATCGTGGTAACCGAGCCGGCCACAGGAGGTTGCGCATGCAGGAGAACCAGCCGGAGTACTCCGACGTTCTGATCATCGGTGCGGGAATCTCCGGAATCGGAGCCGCCTATCGCATCCAGGAGGGCAATCCCCAGCTCAGCTACCGGATTCTTGAGCGCCGTTCCCGGATCGGCGGCACCTGGGACCTGTTCCGCTATCCGGGCATCCGGTCTGACAGCGACATCTTCACGCTGTCGTTCCCGTGGGAGCCCTGGCAGCGCCCCGAGAACATCGCCGATGGTGACCACATCCGCGAGTACCTGGCCACTACGGCACACAAGCACGGGATCGACAAGCACATGCGGTTCGACACCTACGTGAAATCCGCGGAGTGGGATTCGGCGACGGATACCTGGACATTGCAGGCCGAGCAGGACGGCTCAGCGCGCACCTACCGGGCCAGGTTCCTGTTCTTCGGCACCGGTTACTACAGCTATGACGATCCTTACCAGCCGGATTTCCCCGGTATCGAACGGTTCGGCGGCGAGGTGGTGCACCCGCAGTTCTGGCCTGAGGACCTGGACTACTCGGGCAAGCGGGTGGTGGTGATCGGCAGCGGGGCCACTGCCATCAGCCTCATCCCGGCATTGGCCGAGAAGGCCTCTCACGTGACGATGCTGCAGCGGTCGCCGACCTACATGATGTCGATGGCGCGAATCGACCCGATGGTCGACTTCATCCGCAAGATTCTGCCGCGCCGGTTGTCCCATTCGGTGGTGCGCTTCCGCAACGCGGCGTTCCACGTGTTGACCTACTTCATGTTCTGCAAGGCGCCGCGGTTCGGCCGCAAGCTCATCCGCAGCCGGACGATCGCCGCGTTACCCGAGGGCTATGACGTCGACCTGCATTTCAAGCCGAAGTACGATCCGTGGGACCAGCGGATGTGCCTCATCCTCGATGACGACCTGTTCAACCAGATCAGTGCGGGGCGGGCCGACGTGGTGACCGACACCATCGACCACGTCGACGCGACGGGCATCGCACTGGCGTCGGGCGCCCGGGTGGACGCCGACGTGATCGTCACCGCGACGGGGTTGCAACTCCAGGCCCTCGGCGGCATCCGCATCGTCGTCGACGGCACCGAGATCACGCCCACTGACCGCTTCGCGTACAAAGAGTTCCTGATCGAGGACGTGCCGAACATGGCGTGGTGCATCGGGTACACGAACGCGTCCTGGACGTTGCGCGCGGATATGACGGCCAAGGCGTTCGCGAAGCTGTTGGCGTACATGGACGCTCGTGGCTATACCCACGCCTACCCGCATCGGGGCGAAGGGCCGATCGACGAAAAGCCGGCCTTTGATTTGCAGGCGGGCTACATCAAGCGGTCGCCGAATGCGCTGCCGAAGTCGGGCACTCATCGGCCGTGGAACGTGCGGCACAATTATGTACTCGACGTCATCGACCACCGGTTCGACCGGATCGAGGAGTCGATGGTGTTCGGCAGCGCCCCGGTAGGGGAGTCACGCTCGGCCTGACCGACATTTTCTTCGGTGTCAGCCTCGATTCTTCCCGCGGGTGGGCTTCGGGGGTCGCTGGGCCTGGAAAGTCGTTGGGCGCTGGCCGTTTTGAATCTGGGGGCGTGTTGTGGTTTCCCGTGTCGCCGGCGCGGGCGGGCGAGTCAGGGGGCCGCCGCTTCGTGCGGCGCAGCAGTCGGGCCGCGCGGGTTGCACCGTTTACAACAGTCACATTGTTAACATCGCGCGATGCAGGACAGTTCGGAAGATACCGGCCCAGGGCGGTCACGCCCGGTTTCCCGGCGTGACGCACTGCGCTACGCCACCGCTGCATCCGCGCTAGCCGGGGTTGGGTTGGCAAGTGTCGGCACCCGCGGCGCCGCGGCCGCCGCTCCCATGCTTATCGACTACGCCATGCGCCAGATTCCCGCCGGGGACATCCGAGCCGCCGGCTATGCCGGGGTGATCAACTACGTCTCACTATCGCGTCCCGGTTCCTCCTTCGGCGCCAAGCCGATCACCCGGCCGTATGCCGAGTCGCTGACTGCCGCGGGGTTGGTGATCGTCAGCAACTACCAGTACGGCAAACCGGGCGGGACAGCACCCTCGGATTTCACCCGCGGATCGGCCGGCGGTGTCGCCGACGCCCGCACCGCCTGGCATTTGCACACCGCAGCAGGCGGGGGCCAGAGTGCGCCGATCTTCTTCAGTATCGACGACGACATCAGCCGCGATACCTGGAACACCCTGGCGCTGCCGTGGTTTCGCGGAATCAACTCCGTTCTCGGGTTGCAACGCACCGGAGTCTACGGGGGCATCGATGTGTGCCAGTGGGCCGCCGCCGACGGCGTCATCGGCAGCTCACGCACCCCCGGGCGCCGGTGGGCTTGGCAGACTCGGGCCTGGTCCGGCAACAAGGTCCACCCCGCCGCAGTGCTTTACCAACGCATCGTGGCCACCCCGTCGAATCCAGGCCCGCTGGTCGGCGGAGTCGAAGTCGACGTCAACGACGTCCTGGCCCAGGACTGCGGCCAGTGGAACTTCCACCCGTGAGGTGGGCGCGGACGCAAAATCAAGCCACTGCGCCCATGGAGCGACCCTGGCACCGACGGTCGAATTGTCCGACGCGATGTCCACTGTCGCGGCGCCGGTGCCCTCGCGTCCAGCCCAGCCCGAAAGCCACGCTGTCCGACCAGGATGCAGCCCTGCACGAGGCCGGGGCGCTGTAAGTCAGGGCGCCACGGTGAGCCAGTCGGCGAAGCCCGACGGGTCGTGCCGCCCGAGGGCGCCATGCTCGAACAGTCCCCAGCCCTCGCGCTCGGTCCCGTCGGCGTCGCGACACACCGCGCGACCGACGTGGTCGATAACGCCGAATCCGGAGCGCCCGACGATCGCCGGGTCGTTCATGTCGTAGGTCAGTCGTTCGGTGAAGTTGTCGCCCTTCCACATTCCGTGCAGCCAGTCGGGGTCGCCGCCGTATCCGCCGCCCACGTGGATGGGTACCGCCAGCTTGGACTCCACATCAATATGCAATGGGCTGCCGTCGAATGCGGTTGCATCGATCGTCGCTCCGGTGGGGATACGGGTACCGGACCGGTAGTGGATCTTGATCCGCGGCCATCCCAGTTGCTCGACACGACCGTCTTTCCAGATCCGGGTGCAGTCGTTGAGCGACCGGAATCCACTCGCGTCCTCCTGGATGATGACCACGATCCCGAAATCGTCGAATGCCATGGGCACATAGAGCCACCACATGCCTTCGAAGGGAGGGTCGTCGGGCCGGCCCGCGGGTTCGGCCTCGCCGACCGGCCGGATGCCCCAGGACCGGTCGCGGGTGCCGATCCAGCGGGTGGGGTCGACCGCCACGTCTTCGCCGTCGATCGACAGTTGGCCGCTCCAACTGCCCACCTGCGCGAACCGTTGCGCGTCCAGGGTGACCCGGTTTCCCCTGCGCATGACGTGGGGCTGCTCCTGGACGACGTCAAAGAGCCCTTCAAACGTGAGATCCGCTGCGATTCCGTCGGTTTCGTCGAGAACGATGCGGAGTTTGCGTAGCGGTTCGACGACTTCGATGCGGTATGCGCCGACATGCTGATTGAGCCTGTCCTGGTCGATCGCTCCGGACAGGTGTACCGCGGTCTGCGTATCACCACTTCCGCCGAATCTGCCGTTGCCGCGGCGGGACACGAGCAGAAACGCGTCCTTCACCCCGAGGTTCGGGTAGTAGCCCATGCCGGTGATGACGAAGATGTCCCCGGTGCGGTCATGGGCGTTGTAGTACGACCGGTCGTAGAAGTTCCGGTCCGAGGAGCCGGGCCAGGCGATCGGCTGGGGCATCTGGTGGACCGGATATTCGTCTATGGGTCCAAGCATCAGTTCGTCTCTCCGATCAGTCTTTTCAGCAGTGGGGCATGGTAGAAGAGGGTTTCGATGTCGTCCGGCTTCTCGATCTCCCCGAAGCGCACGCGACGTGCCCCGGTGCGCATGAACACGCAGCACCAGATGACACCTGAGTACACGTAGAACCACTCGAGGTCGCCGACCTCGATGCCGGCCAGTTCCCGGTAGGTGGCTCGCACGTCATCCTCATGCAGGAAGTCGGGCATACCCGGCAGCCCAGCTAAGTTGGCCAACTCCTGGAAGACCATGTGCGCGAATATGATCCACGCCACATCGAATTCCCGGGGCCCGACGGTGGCCATCTCCCAGTCCAGCACGGCGGCCGGCGTGAATCCTTGGTAAATGACGTTGCCGATGCGAGCGTCACCCCACACCAGGACGGGTTCAGCGGCGGCGATGTCGGCCGGGAAGCGGTGCTCCAGCCAGGCCAGGGCTGCTTCGACCAGCGGTGAGCGGCCGATGTCGGGGACGCTGAACTCATACCAGCTCTTCAGCCAGCCGAAGTGGCGGTGCAGTGCGGTCTCGCCGGGGGGATCGACATCCTGAAGGAATCCGAAGGTCTGCTGCGCGTCGGGAATCGAGTGCAGCTTGGCGAGTACTTCGATGGTGCTGTCCTGCAACTGGCGCTGCTGTTCGACCGGGGCGTCGTAGAGCCAGTTGTCGCCGAAGGTGTAGGGCATCACGTCGGGCGGGACCCGTCCATCGACGCGATCCATCAGAAAGAAGGGCCGACCCAGCACCTCGCCGGTGGACTCAAGCCAGCGAACGCGCGGCACGGCGACGTCGGACAACTCGGCGACCAGGCGTATCAGCTCGTGTTGGTGGTCGAGGCGGTAGTGCTCGAACACCGGCACGTCGGCCTCGGTGGGAGCCACCCGGGCCACCCAGTGTTGTTCGACCGGATTTTCGCCGCGCAGCCAGCGCCCGGACAGCAGGATCGTCTCTGAGGACATGCCGTTGGAGTCGACCCCGCTTTCCACGGCGATCTCGGGTGTGCTCCCGTCGACCAGAAGCGTGGACAGCCAGTTCGACAGGCGTTCAGGAACATTCGTCATGTCACGACTGGAGCGCTGCAGCCGTCCCACGTCGCCGACGGCTGGTTCATTGGTCACGAACTGGTCCTTTCCGACTCACAGTTACGCTACCATGAGTAGCGTTATGAAAACAGAAGTGTTTCCCGTTGACAAGGCCCCCAGTGCCGGACGGCCGAGGGACCCGCGCATCGACGCCGCCATTCTGCGAGCGACCGCGGACCTGCTCGTCGAAACTGGGTATTCGAATGTCACGATGTCAGCGGTCGCCGAGCGCGCCGGAACCACCAAGACCGCGCTGTATCGCCGATGGTCGAGCAAGGCCGAGCTCGTGCACGAAGCAGCGTTCCCGAATACGCCGACGGCCATCCAGGCACCGCCAGGGGATATCGCAGCCGACCTGCGGGCGATGATCGAGGCGACGCGCGACATCTTCACCAGTTCTGTGGTTCGGGCGGCGCTGCCGGGGCTGCTGGCCGATATGTCGGCGGACAGCGACCTCCGCGAGCGGGTCACCGCCCGCTTCGCCGACCTGTTTGGTGCGGTGCGCGATCGGCTGTGGGGCGCGATCGATCGGGGAGAAGTGCGGGCGGGCGTTGACCCCGATCGGCTCGTCGACCTGATCGGCGGTGCCACGTTGCTGGCGCTCCTGCAAGCTCCCGACGACCTCGCGAAAT
>Ga0114921_10001175_pt1 | contig 11874 bp, 7 predicted proteins | sample BentaG_FD_87016 | JGI IMG/M metagenome (GOLD analysis project Ga0114921, IMG submission 87016) | Deep subsurface microbial communities from South Atlantic Ocean to uncover new lineages of life (NeLLi) - Benguela_00093 metaG | ecosystem: Environmental > Aquatic > Marine > Oceanic > Sediment ...
AGTAATCAATTCTCAACATAAGAAACTGGGACTGGATCATTCTTTTCTTGAATATTAACAAGTTTTCCATCTTGTAACTCTATGATTGCATTGGCGAACTGGATCATAATCGGATCATGACTGGCATAAACTACTGTGACTCCGAATCGTTCAGCAATTTCGTGCAGCAGACGAATGATGGTTGCGCCCGTATTACTATCGAGTTGTCCAGTGGGTTCATCAGCCAAAAGAATTGAGGGGCGATTTACCAAGGCGCGTGAAGTGGCAAAACGCTGTTGTTCTCCCCCCGAGAGCTCGTATGTCCGGTGCTTAGCACGATGTTCCAGAGAGACGAGTGAGAGAGCTTCTGCAACTCGATCCTGACGTTCCTTACGAGGGGTATTCACCAAACATAGCGGGACTTCGACATTCTCTTCCACTGTTAGATAAGGCAGCAATCCGAAAGTTTGAAAGATGAAGCTGATTTGTTTTCTTCGATACTGAATTATCTCAGAACCAGTCATATCCGTTCCAGAGAGATTGCCAACTCGGATCTCGCCGTTTGTTGGTTGATCCAAAGCTGCGATTAAGTTCAGTAATGTTGTTTTTCCAGACCCAGATCTGCCTCTAATCAGAGCCAGCTTTCCTGCACGGACATCAAAAGAAACATCTTTCAATGCGTGGATATTTTCACCCCCTAGTTCAAATACCCGGGAAATTCTTTCTACTTTTAGAGCATTACCTTTCGAACTGATTACATTGTTATATTGAGGCTTGAAATGGGCGACTCCAGGCGCTCCCAATTGGATAAATTCCTTGACTTTATGCTGCGGCCAGACGGTTACGTGATCCTCTTCCAGGCGAACTTTGACCCTTTCTTTTAAATCAAGTGAATCCACATAAGGTCTTGGAAGTTGTAGACACCCGGCCTGGTCGAGGATTACCCATTCTTCTTCATCGATATCACCACTAATCTCATCACGACGTCGCCGAATTTCGGTGCTGGTACGACCATCACGAATTGCGAAAACCTGATCAACTAAACTCGAGACGAGTGGATCATGGGTTACTAAAATCACCATGGTGTTGAAGGTCTCATTCACTTTACGCAGTGTTGCGAAGACATCGGCCGCAGATTCGGAATCGATCTGCCCTGTCATCTCATCCCCCAAAAATAAGGGGGGATTATTTGCCAGAGCAACAGCAATCGCAACTCGTTGTTGTTGTTCACTAGACAGGCGATCGGGTTGGAAATCTGCTCTGTCTGCTAAGCCAACGATCTCCAGTAATTCCATTGCCCTCCTTGATCTTCTGTTTCCAGCGGATTTATTCAACAGCATTGGTAGTTCAACATTCTCTTTTGCAGAAAGGTAAGGTAGGAGATTACGGGCAGGTTGCTGCCAGACAAAACCCACCATTTCACGCTTATATTTAACTCGTTGACTGTCCTTCCGGGCCAATAGATCATATCCGGCAACATTCACTTTTCCAGCACTGGGTGCATCCAATCCACCTATCACGTTGAGCAATGTAGATTTTCCTGCTCCCGATGGACCTACCAATGCCAGCATATCACCTTCTGAGACGGCTAAGTCCAGTCCTTGAAGAGCAACAACCTCCAAATCGGCAATTTTTTAGATTTTATCCAGGTTATCGCAATTGACAAATAACTTGTTTTCAGTATTCATTCATCACCTATTCTTAATATTCGATGAACATCTGTTTTCCATAATGTAAATATAATAAGCCCTGCCGCTAGACCATAAGATATGGTCAATAGTCCGGTTATGAAAGCAACACTCTGCCAATTGATATTGATCTGATGGACCATCATCCCTGGTAGAGTCCTTGAAACAGCTAATGATATATATGGGCGCATTAATCTTGTCAAACTGAAACCCAGAAGCAATCCGGAAAACAGCCCCAGCCCAAGAACTAATATTCCTTCTCCGATAAGTAATTGATTAGATTGATTCCGAGAGAGACCAAAAGCACATAAGATGCTGAATTCGTATGCAGGTTGCCGGAATGAAAAGTAATTGGCTAAGATTAAACCAACAAGACTTATGGTGGCTAGTATAAAGGCATCTAATCCAAAAGCGCGAACAGTACCTAGAGTGAGAATATTGCTTCGAATAATGTTGAGGATTTTCTTGGCATCAGCCAATACAGCATTTGCGATAAATGGAAGGGATGCAATCTGATCATGGTTTTGCCCCTCTGTACTCACCCAAACTTCGGGTTTATAAAGTTGAGCTGAAATTGAGCTGCCTGCAACTGCCTCGAAGGTCGCTAAATTGACGATAAGAAAATCAGAGGCAAGGGTTGGGAAATCAGCGATGATGCCGCGTATTTCAAAGGTTAATGGTTGACCTGCCATCAGTAATTCTCGATGATCTCCAATTTGTCCATTTTTTGGAACTGTTGAATAGGAGAAAATGGCCGGGATAGAGTCATCTGTAAAATCTGTTCTGTGTTGGGAAACGGTCGCAAAAGATAGCGGATCAATGGCCAACAAGGAAAAATCAGGCATGTTGCGGTAAGAACGGACATTTGTTCTTCCACTGCCTCGCCAAACAGCACTAGCACTGGTGACTTGTGGCATGGAATTGAAAGATGATAAGGGGATGAAAGATTCATACGATAAGCGAGCTTCACCACCCGTAGAATAACGTGCTCGTTCTTTTTCGCTAAGACTTAATGTAGCGTTGAGCCCGATAGCTAAAATTCCTAGTGCCATCGCTAAAGTAAATAACAGTACCAGCCTCGTCACGTGAGTAGGATCACGTGAAGTTTGCCAAAAAGCCAACGCAGCGGTTAGCCCCCGCCCTCGTGCAGCAAGATTTGCCAACACCCGGAATATAGATGGGAATAATCGCAAGAGAACTGTGGCCGAACCGATTAACAATGCTAGAGGTGCAAGAAGTATCAACCAATCTATACTCCCACCATCTGTTCCTGAGATCGAGCCATAGAGGCTTAGACGCCACAAAGCAACCAAACCGATAACTAACAGCAAGACATCGATGTAATACCGGTGCCACCATGTTTTCTTCGTTCTGCGAGCTATATTTCGGCGGTGTTGGACTACACTGCTTCTCAAGATCGGAATCACCGGAATCAGAAGTGCAGTAAAGCAAGCTAACACACTGATTCCAGCTGCAATCCAAGATGCTGTTGGGAGGCTAACCATCCAATCCAATTGACTAACATCTGAGATTGGACCAATTCTTGCGTAGCTCCACACCAACCCATAAGCAATTAATGGACCGAAAATAAAAGCAGTTATGCAGATCAGTATAGCTTCGAAGATCTGCATTTGGAAAAGCTGACTGATTGATGCTCCACGACTGGTCAATGTGGTTAGTTCTCCTTCAACCTGTCGAACCGATAATGCCGCAACCATAACCACATAATAAAGTCCCAGGAATAAAACCTCGGCTAAGCAGATATAACGTAGGCCGTATAGAGGAGGCTTGAGAATCATAGCTTGCTAAGAATTCATCAAGATTTGTTTCTAAGGTAACCCGGCGTTCAAACGAGGAGAGATTTGCTCTTGTGGATTCAATCCCATTGATTATTTTGTTTATATTCTCCGTTTCAATTTGAACAGGATCGATAACAGCAAGCCAATTAAGGATCAAATTAGCATTCGGAAAAAAAACTTCTGTAACAAAATGAAAATCGTTTTCCGGGAGCACTACACTGAATTCAGCTTTATATCGTGTGTTGGTAGTTGTTCGAAAAGGATTGTGATCTATGATCCAAAATGGGTCACGTGCTTCAAGAGGCTGAATGATTCCAGAGATTTCTATCCAGAAGGATGGCTCGGTCTCATTGTTCTTCCTACTTATTGGTAAGCGATCACCTACCCCAGTGTTGTAAGCCTCAGCCATTGGTTCGAACATCACCGCTTGAATTAGATCCGGTTCCTGAGTGGGATTCTCTGGCCAACCTCCTGATATAAATTCAATCCTATTTTCAATACCACCATAAAATCTAAAATTAATTCTTTTATCGGAGATCAACGAATCTTCTTGCCAGGGAAATACCCACGGGGTTCCAATCGAATTGACTACTTCGGATAATTCACTAAAGTTTTTCTCGAGAATGTTATTGATAACTGCAATAAGATCTCTGTAAACCTCTGATCGCTGGTTATTGTATGTGGTTAGGTATATCGTACCGTTTTCATTAAGGGAGGAGCGTAATTTATGCGGCAGTGCAAAATCCATGACCGTATTTACGATTAATGGTCCACATGTCAGAAAGGCAGTGGACACAAGGACGCCAAACAATACTGTGGATAATACCTGCCAGTGCCGTCTTGCTCGGTTGATGAGGAAGGATATCACCAAATCAGTTTATCAAAACTATTTAAAGATATTATGAAGATAATGCTGGGAGAACCGGTGATTATAAGGAAGAATTTAAATATTCAATTGGTCTTCGACATCTTGTGAGCGGGGGAGCGGGTGACCTATGTATTTTTGAATAACTTGTTTTGAGGGGATTGTGTATAAATTCAAGGTTCAACAACCGAGAATACTGATGAAATGGCACTTATCTGTGGATTGTCAATCGATTCTGCGGTTACAATCCAGCTCTCTCCGATATCTGCACTCATTGGAATAAATAAATCAATCGCAAAGGTTCCGTTGATCTCAGTCCATGTTGTTGAACTAATTAAAGAGGATTCTTCTTCCAATCCAAAGGTATAAAGAATCTCATGGTTAGATGGGAAATTACTCCCGACAACGGATAGCGCAGTCCCAGGAGGACCCTCGGGAGGCCAGATTGTGAGAATCGGTTGGAGTAAAGGTTGTTGGCTGGTAACAGTGAATTCATTCGATCTGGCAATTATCTCACCGCCAGTTGCATCTGATTCGATCGCGACAACGGTCCATATATCACCCGGTTGCGCACTAAAAGGGATTATATAGTCAGTTCTGAAGAAACCATTTACATCTGTAGTCACAGCTCCTTCAATGCTGTAAATTACTGTTTCGCGAGATAAACCCAGTGTTACAGCTGAAAATGGTGGAAAACCCAAACCTCCTACCTGAATAATTGTGAGTTGGGGACCGCTGATGGGAGTGATGAGGATATTTTCTCTTTGTCCTGGTATGATGATCTTTTCGCCGATATCCAGTTGATTTGGATTGCTGATTTGTGGGTTTACAGCCAGTAAGGAGGCCACCGTTTGGGTGTACTCGGCCGCAATGGCATTCAGGGTATCTCCCGGTTTAACGATATAAAGTGAGGTTTCCTTTGGATCTTTTGGCTGCGTAATGATAAAAATATTTGATGTCGAGCGAACATTCAGGAAGCTGCTGGTCCCTGCAACCACCACCCAATACTCACCAATTTGAGCAGTGCTGGGGATGGTCAATTGGGTTTCGAATGTTCGGTTCGGATTTGATGAAGTAGTTCCTACTTGCTCATAAGAGACCAAATATTGTCCCATACTTAGATTGATGGTCGTCACTGGGGGGAAACCAGTTCCATTGACCTGAATCTTAGTCTCAACTGGTCCGCATATAGGATTAACAGTCGTCACCGGGGTCCCTGGTTCTTGTGGAGGGATATATATTAATTGACCTGAGTTTATCCGGTTGATTGCAGTAATTTGGGGATTTGCTACCAGTAATGATTCTAAATCACGGTTGAATTTAACAGCAATTCTGAATAATGTATCTCCTTCCTGGGCGATATATGACGTACCAGCATTCGGATCTGGAGCAAGCGTGATAACAGAAAACTCGTTTGACACACCGATGAACTTTGCTGAGCTGATCTGTACTTCTCCTGTCACAACCCAGATGGTACCTGGTTGTGCTGAAGAGGGGAGGCTCACTGATGTGTCAATTCTGCCAAATTCATCGCTAGTTGTTCCGTCGATTTCAACTGGATCAAATCCTTTTTGCCCAATACTCAATTGGACATTAGTATTTACTGGAAATCCACTCCCGACGACTAGCAGACTTGTTCCAGGTATTCCACAAGCTGGGGCGATGGCGATGATTGTTTCTAATACTGATTCTACGTCCGGGATTCTGATGATCTGTCCTGGATATAAATTGTCCGGGTCAGTGATCTCTGGGTTGATTTTACGAATTGCATCGACAGTCGTGTCGCACAGCTCAGCGATTCCTTCAATCGTATCGCCAGGTAAAACGATATAAGTAGCACCACAAGGACTTTGAGCAGATGCATAAAAAATGAAATTATTTGATCCAGTATTGAGCAATAATATAGGGATCAGTAGAATAAAAACAATCACCCTGTGTGGCTTGAATAGTCCGTAGACTTGTGGGAAGAAGTAAAGATATTTCATTCCAATGTTAGTCGAGATTCTGCAGCTGCCTCAATTTGTTCTCTAGTCCACAAGATCGAGGAGTATTTTCCTTCACACCAGAGATCAATTAATCAAATAATGATCTTCCCATTCTTATAAAAACTCTCGCCATCGATCCTGATTTCACTTTCTGCCATATCACACAACATATCCCAATGGATTGCAGATTCATTCACACTACCGGTTTCTGGGTAGCCGCTGCCCAGGGCTAGATGAATAGTACCACCCATTTTTTCGTCAAATAAAATGTTTTTCGTGAACCGTTGGATTCCATAATTAGTTCCGATCCCCCATTCACCGAGGAACCGTGCACCTCCATCGGTGTTGAGGGAGGTAGTCAGTAATTTTTCTCCTTTGGAAGCCTTTTCTTTAACAACTTTTCCGTTCTCAAACCAAAGTTCTACATCAATAATCTCTTGTCCTTCGTAAATCGCTGGATAGCTAAATCGAATCCAGCCATTGGCAGAATCCTCAACAGGACCGGTAAAGATTTCGCCATCTGGAAAATTGTATTTACCGTCAGCTTCTTTGAACCTCCGATCTTTAATCGAGAATTTCAGATCGACATCTTTTCCTTTGATTTCAACCACATCCTTTCCAGTCAACCATTCAATCACCTCTTTTTGTCTTTTTCCTTCATTTCTCCAGGTTGAAACTGGATCAGGGTCATCTAGACGACCAGCACCGAATACGAATTCTTGATAATCATTCAAACTCATATCAGCTTCCTGGGCGCTTGCGTGGGTGGGAAACTCCGTATAACACCAACGCAGCTCCAGATTTGCTGCGCGCTCTAAGAAGATCTTTGTTAGAGGGGTACTTGCTTTACGAACACGAGAAATTAGTTGAGAATCGATCGCTGATAATTTTCGGGTGTTGTACTCAGCTCCAATCACAAGCATAGCATCGAAGGTTTCTGTGATCAGCCTTCGAACTGGTGAGACATAATCCAATTGATCAACTCCGGCATATTTATAAAAGAGCTCTTCCCCTCCTTGGAGGGAGATGCTGTTTAAGACATGAGCACCAGCTATCAGAGCCTCCTGATATACAAGGCATGCGAGTTCCTGAGCTAAAGGATTGGTGCGAATCTCAAGCTGATCACCCGGTTTAATTTCTAGTGAATAATGGACCAGTATTTGAGCGAGTTTGGTCAGGTGTTGGTCGGCAATAATATCGATCCTTTCTGTTGCCAATGAGTTCGTGGGGAGATAGCTAGATTTTACCAGACTCAGACAACGATCTTATGGATAAGAATGTGATGATAAAATAAATTACGCCCTCATTAATCTATGAAATCACCCATGGAGGCAGCAATGCTGACCGCAAAGCAAGTCGCTGATTTCGTTACATTGCTTCGGGCTTTCCTCGGTTTGAGCTTGGTATGGCTAGGGTTAAACGAAGGCTCACTAGGTCTGCAAAAGGCGGTTCTGATCATGATTGCTGCATGGACGGGGGACACGATAGACGGGAAAATCGCCCAGCGAAGTAAAAGCTATTATCATACCTGGATTGGTGATCACGACCTCGAAATTGATATGGCAGTTTCCTGTGGTTTGTTAGTGTATTTGATCACCTCTGAATTTATCAATGTTTGGAATGTATGTTTCTATGTATTGTTCTGGGCGTTCATACTTTGGCGCTGGAAGAATTTCAAGGTATTAGGGATGCTATGCCAAGCTCCAATTTATGGTTATTTTATTTGGGTCGCTATGACTCGCCTACCCAATGTTGGCATCTGGATATTGGTTTGGATGGTGGTGGCAGTCATCATTACCTGGCCGCAATTTCCTCAGCAAGTTGTGCCTGGATTTCTAAAGGGTCTGCGTGAGTTTTGGATTAATAGGGAAGAAGTTGGTGAGGACTGATGATATAATCCCCGCTCATTAAACACCCCATCAGTGGGGGAAAAATCTCCAGGGAGATACATTTGTCGGTTCTCAGTGAAAGATATTTAAAAGTAGAATATCCGAACACGAGCTCATTAAATTTCCATCGAAAACTCAAGTCCTTGGGAAAAAAAACACTCCGTTCCTCGGTATTACAAAGGGTTCAGCCAGTCGCACAAAGAATTATCTCAGTGACTGAACCATCAGGTCGCATATCCATTATGGATGATCCTGAAAATCATAGAGAAAGAACTACTGATGAGCATATCGCCATCTTGACAGCAAATCTCTGGCACGATTGGCCACGCCAGCGAAGGTTTAGGGAGAGGTTGGAGTGTTTTGTTGAGCTGGTCCAAAAGGAAGCGGTAGATATTCTATTACTTCAGGAATTGGCTCGCACAAAGGATTTCAAAACTGATGAATGGCTCGCTGATCAGTTGGGTATGGCTTACGTTTATTCACGTGCTAATGGTCAAGCTGGCGAGATCGGATTTGAGGAAGGGCTAGCGGTTTTTAGTCGATTTCCAATAAAAAAGCCACGACTGGCGCAATTAAGCGATCACAAAAACCCTTTTTTTAGGCGGATAGCCCTGGGCACATCGATCGAGATCGATGGGGGAAATCTCCTTGCTTTCACCGTTCATCTTGGTATCAATGGACGCCAGAATGAGTCCCAATTTTGCCGCTTAATAAACTGGGTCGAAGAACAATCAGGAAGTGTACCAGCTGTGATTGGTGGGGATTTCAATGCCCGTGAAAACACGTCTCAAATTCGCAATGCACAAAATTCTTGGCATGATTCTTTTCGTGAAATCAATCCAGATGATGATGGTTTTACCCATGAAATCCAATGGCCGTGGGGGGGGACTCTCACCCGTTCAAGATTGGATTATCTCTTCTTAAGGAGGGGAGATTTTCCTTGGAGAGTTGACGAAGCTCGTCATGTTGAGATAGATGATTGTTCAGTTTCTGACCACACACCCGTGTTGATCAAAGCTCGGATTCCAACCGGGAGGAATCAGCCAAGTTCAGAAAATGATCCCCACCAATGATTGATCTCTCCTCTCCTCAAATTAAGCATATCCTTCTGGCCCGTGGGAAGTATTGATAGTTTTAGATTTTGGCTGAGATACTTCCTGTAGTATCAATACTCCACTACTGCTTAATTATTCATAAGTTCCTTTGTCTATTACTAACCGACCATTTATTCCTGTCCGCTCATCTAACACCTGGATAACGGGACGGATTGGGAACCGTCAAGATCAGATTACACCTCAGGGGAATTAATCAATCATCCGAGTTACCGCTGAAGAATCTGTAACAAACTTCAGCAATCGACGTTATCTTATATTGAATCTAAATTACGATTTTCCAGGGGTGGGGGCTAGTTGGGTGGGACCCGCCCTGTTGTATTCTCCCAGGGGGTAAAAAAAATGCCCATCTTGCCTAGTTGGGGGGGACAACCAGGCAGGATGGGTATCGTTATTATCCCACAATATTTAATTCTTTGCAAGAATTATTTTCAATTGATTTGGTATATCCAACTAACTCCCTTGCAGAAATGACAACCCATTTTCACCAATTTTTAGGTAAAATCCTTTGTAAATATTTATTGCGATAAATAGTAAAAATACGACAAATATTGAATTTATATTCAGGATGATTATAGGTAAATTGATGCGTAGCAAGATAAGTTCATAAATTATGGTTGTAGAACAAACAAAAAAAGCAAGTAGGATCTGGGGTCGCCTGCGAATATCCAATCTATCAAATCGAAAGAAATTTTTGATAGGTGTGACTTTCGTCGCATTATACGGTTTGATAATCTGGTATCTAATCTCCTATTTGGAGAAATTAGTGGTCACAATGACTGTGATCCCGGCGATTGGATTTATCTTTTTATTTGGATTCTGGGGATATATTGCAGCTAATCTGAGTTCGTTTCTTGTGCTGTTGCTGACATTATATTCTTATTATGGACAGCTCACCACAGAAATTATAAGCTTGACTGAGATCTTTTACATTTTAGTTCTAGTCATCGTTGCCGCGCTAATCAGTGAACAAAAGGAATTCATTCAAAGGCTTTATAAACAAATATCAAAACAAAGATCTGAAGAGAGCAAGTTGATCGATAGCCGAGAAGGGTACCGGAATTTAATTTATCGAATTCCAGTTGGTTTGTATCGGTCAACTCCCGATGGGAAAATATTAGAAGCCAGTACAGCACTTGTTGAGATGTTAGGTTTTCGGGATTTTGAAACCCTGTCTTTAGTTAACATCAGTGACGAGTTATTTGTAAATCCGCAAGACCGGGTGAACGAACATAATCTGTTACAAAGGGAAGGCGTTGTTCGAGATTATGAATTGAGATTATTCAAGCGAGATGGGGAAATGATTTGGGTCCGAGACAATGTCCGGGCTGTTCACGATGAGAATGGTCAAATATATTGTTATGAGGGTAGTTTGGAAGATATAACTGAGCGCAAGCTTATGGAGGAAGCTGAACGTGAACAACGTGTACTCGCAGAGGCCCTGCGGGATACGGCGGCCGCTCTTTCTGGGACGTTAGAATTTGACGAGGTTTTGGATAGGATATTAATAAATATGGGGCATGTTGTTCCACATGACGCGGCAAACATCATGCTTGCTGAAAAGGGTTTAGCGAGAATTGAACGCAGTAAAGGTTATATTTACGATTGGGAAGAGGAAGTGCGTCAGGTAAGCAGATTTCTTGTTGAAGATATTCCCACATTAAAGCATATGCATGAATCTGGGAAACCGTTGGCGATCCCCGACACACATGAAAGCGATTTATGGGTGAACCTACCACATACCGAATGGATGCGTTCCTATGCTGGAGCACCAATCCGATTGAAAGGGAAAACGATTGGGTTTTTGAATCTTAACAGTGCTACTCCTGGGTTTTTTACTCAGACAAAAGCTGAATGGCTGCAGGCGTTTGCAGATCAAGCTGGGGTGGCAATCGAAAATGCACGAATGTTCGGAGAGATCCATGAGAATGCGCGTCAAACTGCATTATTAAGTGCGATAACCCAAACGACAATCATGGCTCCCGATCTAGAGGGGATGATCCAAATCTTGGCTGACCGGTTTGGAGAATTGATCTCCGCTGATGGAGCTTATATCACCCTATGGGATGATGAGAAGAGCAGAGTCATACCCGGTGCTGCTTATGGCCCGCTAAGAGATAGTTTCTCGGAAATCGAACTTGAGGCTAACGAGAATACAATCACATCATTGGTGCTCGCGGAAGGAAAATCGCTGGTCTTAAAAGATGTTGAACTTGCTTCCTTACAGATAAAAATATCACCTCAAAATTGCCTTGCAAAATCAATTCTTGGTTTACCATTGATTGCAGACGGGAAAAAACTTGGGGCTGTTTTAATCACATATGATCAGCCTCATCATTTTTCTGAAGCTGAAATCTCAATCAGCGAACAAGCAGCTAGAATTATCGCATTGGCAATATATAAAGCCAAACTCTTTGAATCTGAGAAGGAGCGAACAAAAGAATTGGCAAGGGCGAATACAATTATCACTGCCCTGGGCAATGCGGCTACTCAGGTCGAAGCGGCAAAAAATCTAGATCGCATGGTCGAGGTTTTAGGTGAAGTACTCGCAGTTTTG
>Ga0114921_10001176_pt1 | contig 11873 bp, 14 predicted proteins | sample BentaG_FD_87016 | JGI IMG/M metagenome (GOLD analysis project Ga0114921, IMG submission 87016) | Deep subsurface microbial communities from South Atlantic Ocean to uncover new lineages of life (NeLLi) - Benguela_00093 metaG | ecosystem: Environmental > Aquatic > Marine > Oceanic > Sediment ...
AGCCGGGAGGCGATGCATCACCATCGCATCGCGATTGGCCAACGCCACGAGATCAGCGTTGACCTGATACGGGCCGAAACGCAGCAGACGTATGCCTCGTTCGCCCTTCTGTCCCATACTGACCCAAACATCAGTGTAGATTATATCAACTACATCCACCACAGAACGAGGGTCAGTGTCCAGTATTACTTTGCCGCCCGTCTCCTGAGCAAACGCTTTCGCCTCGCTCACGACCTCCCGTAGCGGTTCGTCACCCGAAGGGGTGGCTATTCTGATCTCCATCCCTACCTTGCTGGCTGCGAAAAGGAGAGAATGAGCCACGTTATTGCCATCGCCCACATAGGCCAGTCTTAACCCCTGCAGACTGCCCCTTTTCTCATAGATGGTGAACAGATCACTCAGAGCTTGACAGGGATGAACATAACCTGAGAGGCCGTTGATGACCGGCACCGAGGCATGAGCGGCTAACTCCTCCACATCGCTATGAGCAAAGACTCGGGCCATGATGGCATGCACGTATCTGCTTAGCACCCGGCTTACGTCAGACACGCTCTCACGTTGGCCTAACTGCATCTCTTGGGGCGAGAGATAGAGAGCCTGGCCCCCAAGATGTGACATTCCCACCTCGAAAGAAACGCGGGTCCGTAGGGAGGGCTTTTGGAAGATCATACCCAAAGTCTTGCCTGCAAGAAGAGGCTTGTTACCCCCACCCTTCCACTCTTCCTTCAGATCCGTGGCAGAGTTCAGAATCTGCCAGATTTCATCTCCGGTGAGGTCCGCAATGCTGAGAAGATGTCTCACTCTTCTCCCCCTTCTGCTTACAGTATACCACAAGATGATGCGGAAAAAAAGAGCTCATCCTTCGACCACCGTATTTGTCAGGGTGCCGATGCCTTCTATCTCCACCTCTATCCTGTCACCTGGCCTGAGTTCCCCAACCCCTGCCGGCGTCCCAGTCACAATGACATCTCCCGCCTCTAAGGTCATCACCGCAGAGATGTGGCTGATCAAATGCTCCACCGAAAAAACCATCTCGTTCGTTGAAGCTTCTTGGCGGACCTCACCATTCAGCCTAGTGCGGATTGTGAGATTACTGGGATCGATGTCTGCAGCGATAACCGGCCCCAGGGGACAAAAGGTGTCAAAGCCCTTGGCCCTCGTCCATTGCGGATCCGTTTGTTGCAGATCACGAGCTGTCACATCATTGGCACAGGTATAGCCTAAGATGTAGTCCCGGGCCTCGCGAGGAGCGATGCCCCTCCCTGGCTTTCCCATGACTACTGCCAATTCCCCTTCATAGTCCACTCTTTGGGATAGATCAGTGGGATAGACTATCCTCTCTCGGTGAGGGATGATCGAACTAGGGGGTTTAAGAAAGAAAATGGGCTCTTTGGGCACATCAGTGCCCACCTCCCTGGCATGAGAGAAGTAATTCAGACCCACGGCTATGATCTTTGTCGGCTGGCAAGGTGCTAGGAATCTGACGCCGGCAAGGCTGACCACTTCTATCCCCCGCGTCCATGTACCGAAAGGATCACCATCCAGCCAATATATTCCGTCCGTGTCGAACATCACCCATCTCGTCTCGCCAGCGGAATACAGTCTCATCAACTTCATCTTCTCATTATCCTTCTAGCACCGAGAACAGCGCTCTCCTGATCAAATCAGGTCGCAATATGTCTTACCCCTTAGATAATCAGGGAAGCTATAGATGCCTGTTACCTGAAGGTAACGTTCGATTGTTTCTTGCACATCTACATTGCTATGCCCAATAGTGTAGATGACCATCAGCCCTCTTCCCACACCGGTCTCATGCCCACATGCAGGCCTCCGTCTCGTTCTCCCAACACTGCCAGCGAAAACCAGTCAAGGACCCCAATTCGTCTCCATCCGTTCCCCTCAATGCTCAAGCATCTCCCGACGCGAATTTCGCGGGATAACCGCATGGCCCGGTGGCCTGGATCTTCGGCAGTCCCCATGGGACCAATTGCCTACTGCGCCAGCATTATATCACTACTATGTACACAGGTCAAACGGATGAGCGCTCGCCAAAAGAGTTGGAAGATGGTGACAGGGTGGGCAAGGGCTTGAGTCTGCTGTATAATGTCTGTGCAAGCTGCCCTAGATGATTAGCATCTGCAAGCCACTTGAGGCCACGAAATGGAGGCAAGCAAGAAGATGCAAAGCGATGAGTATCCCCGTCCTCACAGAGATAGCGGTTGTGGCACGCATTGGTTTCCAACCGTAACCCAACGCCGCGAGTTCGCTGGCGACTTGATCAATATCGTCCCTCCCGAGGGCCAAATGAAAAGCGTGGCCATACTGCTGGCTCATCTGCTTCAGGAACTTGGGCTCTCCATGGAAAGCATCATCGGTCATAAGGAGACAGTAGCCACCCAGTGTCCGGGCAATCAATGGCTTGCGGGCAAGAAGTGGATGAACATGCGCCCGCGAGAGGTTCAAGCGGTGACTGATGCCGTTCAGCACTCCCCAGACAAGCCGATCAAACCTTATGTACTGTTCTACAGTTATGATGGGGCCTTGGGGGCGGCAGGACAACCTGAACGCACTTAATCTCATAGCCAATTTCCGATCCACCCATGGCTTCTCTCGAGAATGCCTTGCACGGCGAATACGTGATTATCGTGGGTGCACCACTGGAGGTCAGCTATGGAGACAGAAAGCGTTTGAGGCGGTCTGGCTGCAAGGTGAGGCGTATCGGCGGCGGTACCCTTGAAGAGACCGGGCAGAAGCTTAATCAGCTAGCGGCCAGTGGAGCCGATTTCGGGGGGGGTCTTGACGCATGGCGACAACTTATCGAGTAGTATTGCCCGCCTTTGAGGGTCCTCTCGATCTGTTGCTGCACCTAATCCAAGAGAGAGAACTGGATATCACCAAAGTGTCTCTGGCCACGGTGACGGACCAATACGTGGATCATATCAGCCACCTGGAAAAGCTGGATGCTGAGAATTTGGCCGATTTCTTAGTGATCGCCGCCAAGCTCCTGCTGATCAAGTCCCGCATGCTTCTGCCCCAGCCGCCCCCCGACGAGGAAGAGAGGGGAGATGTAGGCGACGAGTTGGTAAGGCAACTGATCGAGTACCGCATGTTCAAGACCGCAGCTCACGAATTAAGAGCCAGGGAAGAGGAGGGGCTGCGCGCCTATTCTCGCCTGCTGCCCCTGCCCGAACTAGAAAGGAGTTTCCGCCTGGAGGGTGTCACCTTGGATGATCTGGTGGAAACAGTTCGGCAAGCGATGTTGGCTCAAGCCACATCGTCTGTGGATGAGATGGTCGCCCCCCTTCATATCTCGCTCCCTGAAAGAATCGCTCAAATCGAAAGATTGGTGACTGAACAACGCCAACTCAGTTTCACGCACCTACTGGCTCAAGCTACAACCCGCACGGAAATCATCGTGACCTTCCTGGCTCTACTGCAACTCATCAAACGGCGCAAAGTGATCGTCGAGCAGGAAGCACTATTCGGAGAGATTGTGATCAGTATAGCCGGCTAGCTCTTTGCAGTGATGGTCGCTCGGACACGGGGATGCGGAAGCATGTGTCAGGCTCACCCAAATACCCGGTGGTTTGAACGCTTCCTGCGTCCCTTCGTGATTCAATTCCTGATCTCTTGGGCATCATCGGGTGCTGATCCCATTTCTTCTTCCCTAGAAATCAGGGAATTTTATCAGCACGAGATCCATGGTCTGCTCATCCGATGTCAGCACAAGCAACGCCTGCGGGCCTGTCTGGTTCAGATAGGTCACCTGGCCTTCCCACTGCCATTTCTTTCGCTGTGATTCATCAATGATCCCAGAACGAGCTCCGGCTCGCTACATGAACGTCACGTAGAAGGAGAAGAACTCCTCGGCGTCGATTGTCGTATCCCAGGTTGTCTGCAGAACCAGGGCATACCGGTCCTGTTCCTCTGTTCTCTAGAAACAGGACGCGATCTCCCTCCCAACCTTCACCCGCCATAAGAGCTTCCTCGCGCTCCAGCTCTCTCTCAAGATAGACGCGGATAAGCAATTCGCCAAGGACATCCCTTCTCAGCTCCACCCACCCGGGCCCCGGTACGCCGAGCACATCCCTCACGTCAGGGATGTCCACGCCCTCACCGGCCACGCATTTATCGGGGTGCATGATTTGCTCCGTGGTCTGGGGTAGGTTGCGAAAAGCCTGATCTATTTGGGGCCACCCACGCCGCTCCACCAGGGCGGCAGCGAAGATGACTCCCTGATCATAGGGAAACCACACAGTTTCGCGCACCACGCCAGGCGCATCCTGATACTCGCCCTGCTCCATTTCTTGGATGGCTTCCAACAGATCACGATCAAACTCCGCCCCGAAAAGGTATTGGAAAGCATACTCCGTCATCACCAAGGTCGCATCTCCCTCAATCAGAGCCTGAAGCGCCAGTCTAGAATCAGTGGTCAGAGCCTGTCCCTGGAGTGAGTCGAGATCGAAGTGCTGATCCTGCAAAGCATGGGTAAACTCATGAGCAAACGTGACTTCCAGCCACAAATCACTCGTATACCGATCCAGGATGAGATGGATCTCCTCCTGTTCGCTATCATAGAGACCGGCCAATCCTTCCCGCTGCGTCTCGATTAGCATCTGTACCAGATCGTAATCCTCATCTATCAAACTCAGCACCTGATACATCCCTCGGTCACCCCCAACTCCTGCACATACTCCTCCCGCTGATAGAAATCAGAAAGATAATCCTGCGGGCGATACCGAGTGAAGGTCACCATTTGAACGTCCCACAAGGATTCCAGGCCTCTGAGCTCCGACACCCTACCCTCGATCTCATCGTAGGCCCCCTCATTGACAATGGGAAACCCTGGCATACGGGCATCAGGCACCACCAAAGCATTGGTAGGCATAGGAGTTCTGGAAGGGGTGGACGTGAAAGTTGGAGGAACGGTGAGGGTAGAAGTAGGAGTAGGGGTGTCGACGGGAACCTGGGCAGCATGGTGGTTGGCTGCGCTTGTAGAGGATCCGTCGTGACCACCATTCTGCCCAGCAATAGCGCCAAGCCACGCACCGCGAAAGTGAGCAACGCCAAGACACCAAGGCCGAAGTACATCGCGTAGGTTCGACCGGTTGCACGGGGCATGGCCTCGGCTGTGGCCGGCGATTCCCCCTCTAGCGGAGGTGGGGCTTCCCCTGAGAGCGGCTCCTGATCCAACATCTCCGGCGCCTCTCGAGCTACGGTCACCGTATCGCCCAACAAGGCGTCTAGGCCCAGTCGGGCATACTCATTGTTCGGGTTGATGGCCAGAACGTTCTCGAGGCAGACGATCCTGTCCTCATCGTCCGCGATGGCGCTCATCCAAAGCCATGCTTTCTCGTTGTGACGGGCCAGGTCAACCACCTACAACAGCAGTTCTCAAGCCTCTTCAACTCTCCCTGCCTTGACGGCAGCGATACCCTGCCCGAGTAAGAGCTCATGGTGTGACTCTTCTGCAATCATCAACCCTCATGTGTGATATCAGATCAGGGAAACTAACCGAACCGCTTTCGGACGTAACACGCTCCGATTTCCATCAAATTATAGCTTGCCGAGGAGGTTTTGTCAAAGGAAGGAGCCACCCTGATCCGCTCTAGTCGGTCGTCCACCGTGATATTCGGTCTCCAAACCTTAAAGTTTTTCAAACAAGCCCCAATCAGCCCTTTTTCCTCCCTCTTCCTATTGCCAAATGGTGAAAAATGGTGTATAATGTGGGTGATTGTGGGGAGAAGTGGGGCATTCGATAGACGTGTGCCCCTGAAACAGGCTTGAAGTGGGGCATGGTAGAACAAATGTTCCTTGGCGAATATCTTCATAGCATTGACCCTAAGGGCAGGTTAACCCTGCCAGCCAAGTTCAGGGCGGAACTCGCCAAAGGGGTGGTAGTGACCCGGGGGTTCGACGGCTGCCTGGTCGTCTACCCGGTGGACGAGTGGGATAAACTGGCCCAGAAGCTTAACGGCCTGCCGCTCACGCAGAAAGACGCCCGCACCTTGACCCGCCTGATATATTCCGGAGCCAGCGATTGCGTACCCGACAAGCAAGGACGCATCCTCCTCCCGACTTACCTGCGCGAGTTCGCTGGCGTGGACGGTGAGACGATGATCATCGGTCTCTATGCCCGCCTGGAAATATGGAATCCCGAACGATGGCAGCAAGTCAGGAGCGAGGTGGAGGAACAAGGAGACATCATCGCTGAACATTTCGCGGAATCAGGTATCTGATGGGCACTGAACCGTTCCACGCGCCTGTGCTCTTGCAAGAAGTGTTGGATGGACTACAGATCAAGGCAGGTGGAAGATATATAGACTGCACCCTGGGAAGTGGGGGACACGCCAGAGGAATTCTGGAGAAATCAGAACCTGACGGCAGATTGTTGGGCATCGATTTAGACGCTAGGGCGATCGAGGTCGCTAGGAGGCGGCTTGCCCCATACGAGGGAAGAATCACATTGCTCCATGACAGCTTTGCTCGTCTGAAGGAGATAGCTTCTGAGCAACGATTCATTCCTGCGGAGGGCGTACTATTGGACCTGGGAGTATCATCCCTGCAACTACAACAAGGAGAGCGAGGCTTCTCCTTCCAACGAGCGGGGCCTCTAGATATGCGGTTCGATCTCGATGGAGAAGTCACAGCGAGCTACTTGATCAACGAACTCAAAGAGGCGGATCTGGCCGACATCTTGGCCAAATATGGTGAGGAACCTAGGGCCAAAGCGATAGCACGGGCCATTGTAAGGAACAGGCCCTTCAAGACAACTTCGGAACTGACCAACTTGGTGGTTCAAACGGTAGGACGACGGCGGAAGCTACATCCCGCGACCAGGACTTTTCAGGCGCTGCGCATGGCTGTGAACGAGGAGTCAAGAGCCTTGTCTGAGGTGTTGCCCCAGATATTAGATGTCTTGGCTTCAGGAGGGAGAATGGCCGTCATCGCCTTCCATTCTTTGGAAGATCGTCCGGTAAAGCAGTTCATGGCACGGGAGTCGCGAGACTGTATCTGTCCACCGCAGCTACCGGTATGTGCCTGTCAACACCGCCGCACCCTGCGGGTCCTGACCAAGAAACCCATTCGACCGTCATCTGCGGAGGTCAAGGAAAACCCCCGCTGTCGCAGCGCCAGATTGAGAATGGCCGTCCGCCTATAGAAGATGAGAAGGTTTCTGTGAATACTGATCCTGTGTACTTACCTAAGATTCGTATCGAGAGGGGCGATGGAGGAGAATCCTCCTGGAGGTTCACTGGCAAGACCATGGGGCTCTTTCTCCTCCTGCTCATCCTGGGGAGTCTGATGGGCTCGTTCTATCTGAATCAAGCCAGTCAGGCAGCGACCGCTGGACTGGAGGTTTTACACTTAGTGGAGCAGAGAGAAGTTCTGCGGCAAGAGAACGCTGAACTCCGCAAGCAGATAGCCGAAATGGAGGCCCTGTCGAACATCAGAGGAAGGGCTGAGGAACTCGGCTTTAGAGAGAGGGAACGTGCAGAATACCTCATCATAGATAATATCCCACTGGAACGCCCTGATCAGGAGACCTCAGCCTCTACTCCTGCAGGGGACGGGAACCTGGACGAACCACGCTCCATGTCTTCAGAACTGGCACGCTGGTGGGAGGAACTGACAGCCCAGTTTGAATCTTGGATGAACATAGACCCCTAGGTAACATCCCTGTGTCCTCGCAGCCGAGGAGGAAACCTGTTGAAGGGAATAGCAGCATAATGGCAAGACCTGAGCGACCCGGGCACGGATTTGAGAGACGGCTCATGGTCCTCTGGATGGGTACAGTCGTAGGTGTGTTGACCCTGGCCGGTAGGCTATTCTATTGGCAGGTCGTGCGCCACCAGGATCTACAACTTATTGGTGAGGAGTTGCGGAGCCAAGATACGTCCATACCTTCCTTGCGGGGAACGATCATGGACCGACATGGATTCATTCTGGCTATAGATCAGTACGAATTCAAGGTCTTTGCCACCCCCAGGGACATAGATGACGCCGATGGACTAGCTGCTGAGCTAGCCCCCATATTGGGTATGAATCCGGGTGAGCTTGCCGAGTTGCTTTCCCAAGAAGACGAGTCCTATGTACCCCTAGCCCAGGAAGTACCGCTGGAAGAGGCCAGGCGCGTACAAGAGGTCAAGGGTGACCTGCATGTGGCTGGTCTTGGCATAAGTGTGTTTACAAAACGTGTGTACCCTGAGAACGAACTGGCGTGTCACCTGTTGGGCTTCGTAACCCATGACCATGAGGTGTTCTATGGAATCGAAGAGTTCTATGACGAGAAGTTGCGGGGCAGAGATGGTTCTTGGGGAAGTACCGGCGATATCCCCGGCTTGGAAATAGATGTCGTGCCCGGCAAAGTAGTGTTGCCGCAGGATGGTCTGGATGTGCTGCTGACTGTGGACCGTACGACACAGCATATGGTGGAGGAAGAACTGCAGAGAGCGATAAGCGAATATCGAGCTGAGGAGGGTACAATCATCGTCATGAACCCGCGGACGGGTGCTATTCTGGCCATGGCCAGCTATCCGGGCTATGATCCTAACCTGTACTTCGAGGAAGCGACGCGTGAGGAACCCTTCACCAATCCGGCAGTGAGCGCGGTTTTTGAACCAGGTTCGATCTTCAAGGTGATCACCATGGCAGCAGCGCTGGATTCAGGCCTTGTCGAGCGACACAGCACGTATAATGATCAGGGACAGATATATGTGGGCGGCCATCTCATCCAGAACTGGGACAGGAGAGCTTATGGGGCCACAAGCATGACCGGACTATTGAGATATTCCCTCAATGTAGGCGCGGCCACCCTCAGTACAAACCTGGGCGCACAACGATTCTACGACTATTTGCAGCGATTCGGCCTTGGCGAGGTGACTGCGATAGATCTGGCTCAGGAGTCGCCTGGGATCATGAGGGTAGCTGGAGACGGCGATTGGCGCGAAGGTGACCTGGGGACCAACTCCTTTGGTCAAGGGATAGCGGTGTCTCCCATACAGATGATCACAGCTGTTGCAGCAGTAGCGAATGAGGGCATACTGCCAAGGCCTTATGTCCTACAGCGTATCGAACAAGCAGACCAGATCATCGAGGAGTTTCATCCACAACCAGGCGGCCGAGTCATATCCGCCTTGGTGGCCAGGGAACTGACGGAGATGCTAGTGGAAGCCGTGGCAGGAATGGAGAACCTCAGGATGCCAGGTTATGTTATCGCCGGTAAGACGGGCACGGCGCAGATCCCCGTAGCGGGAGGGTATCATCCGGAAGATACGATAGCCTGCTTCGTGGGTTACGCCCCCGCCCACGACCCTCAGTTCATCATCTTGGTCAAGTTGGACAGACCCCGAGAGTCTCCCTGGGGTTCACAGGTGGCTGCCCCAGTGTTCAGGCGAATAGCCGAGAGATTGATCGTCTATCTCGGCATACCACCTGATGACGTCGCAATGGCGAGCAGATAGCGCGCCATCAGACAGAGGTCACTTTCACAAAGGTCTTAGAGAAAAAGTAAAGACAAATGCTAACTCTGGCAGAAATCTGGCAAGGGATAACAGGACAAGAGGTAGGCGATTCGCAAGCAGCCGAGATTCGTTTTCGAGACGTAGTCATTGATTCCCGGCTTGCCGCGGAGGATAGCCTATTCGTGGCTCTACGGGGTGAGAAGGATGATGGTCACGATTATGTCAAACACGCTCTGGAGCGGGGGGCCGCAGCGGCTATCATAGATAGGAGGGTGGATGATGTCCCTCTAATCGTAGACACTGCCCAACGCCACCTGCCCTCGCCACCCTACTCTCTGACACCACCCCTCTGCCTTCTGGTTGAGGATACCTTGAAGGCTCTTCAGAATATGGCCGCCTATCACCGTCGGCGATTCGATGTCCGTGTCGTCGGGGTCACGGGCAGCATCGGCAAGACTACCACCAAAGAGACCATATATTCGGTGCTCAGCAAGAGTTTTCCTACTCTGAAAAGTGCGGAGAACCTCAACAATGAGATTGGTTTGCCTCTGGCCTTGCTTGGCTTAGAGGAGAGCCATACACGGGTGGTACTGGAGATGGGGATGTATGCGTTGGGCGAGATCGCCCAGTTGGCTGACATAGCTCTCCCCCAAGTAGGAGTCGTTACTAATGTGAGCTATTCCCACTTGGAACGGTTGGGCTCCTTGGAACGCATAGCCCAGGCCAAGGCTGAACTGATTCTGGCCCTGCCTCCTGATGGCACAGCGATATTGAACGGCGATGACCCTTGGGTAAGGGCCATGGGCAGTATGAGCAAAGCCCCGGTGCTTTACTATGGTCTGAGTCCTGATTGTCACCTGCAAGCTAGCCACATCGAGAGCCGAGGACTGGAAGGCATGCGTTTCCGTATGCATTACGATCACGAAACTCTCCATGTTAAGATTCCACTGCTAGGGCGTCACAGTGTGCACACAGCGCTGGCGGCTGCCGCCGTGGGCCTGACGGAAGGGCAACCCTGGGGTCGCATCGTGGCCGGATTGAGGGACATAGCGATGCAATTGCGGCTGATAGCGACCCCGGGAGTGAAGGGTTCGACCATCATAGATGATAGCTACAACTCCAGTCCGACCTCAACCCTGGCGGCTTTGAACCTGTTGGCCGAGTTGAAGGGGCGGAAGATCGCTGTTCTGGGGAGCATGCTCGAGTTAGGTTCCTATGAAGAGGAAGGCCACCGCAAAGTGGGACGTCGCGTGGCAGAAGCGGCCGATAAACTGGTGGCCGTTGGCACTTTGGGGGCAATAATAGGGCGGGAAGCGGTTGCCATAGGCATGGATGAGGATAATGTCTTCTTTGCCGAGGACAACCAACAGGCCGTTCAGTTTCTACAAGACATCGTGGCCTCCGGCGACCTGATCCTGGTCAAGGGGTCTCGAGGAATGCAAATGGAAGAGATCGTCGCCCTGTTGGGAGAGAAATAGTGGTCTTTGCTCTGACTCTGGGAGTTGCAACTTTCTTCCTGGCGTTGCCGCTTGGCTCGTTTCTGATCAAGTATCTCAAAGCCCACGGTATCGGGGAAGAAATTCGAATAAACGGGCCCAATTCACATCAAGTTAAGACCGGAACGCCCACAATGGGGGGCATCATGATCATAGTACCGGTGGCGATCATGACCGCCTTATTCAACTTGATCAACCATGAGTCAATGCTCCTGCCTCTGGGAACCACTATAGGGTGTGGTATCCTGGGCACCATAGATGACTGGGCAGGACTTAGCAGACGCAGGGCGAGGAAAGCGAGAGGAGGCGCGAGGGAGGCCAAAGAGGATAGGAGCGGCCTCACTGCTCGCTACAAATTCGCGTGGCTGGTTGTCATCGCTGCGGGAGCGACAATGGTATTGCACTTCGTCTTTCGTTTGGAGAGTCTTGCCTTCCCTTCCAACCCAACCAAGTTTCCGCTGGGGCTTTGGTATCTACCAGCCGCTATATTCGTCATCGTGGCCAGCGCCAGTGCGGTCAATCTGACAGACGGGCTGGATGGTCTTGCCGGCAGTACGTCAGCTATCGCCTTCACGGCCTATGGAGTGATTGCCCTATTGCAGGAGCAGTATTACCTGGTCGCCTTCTGCTTCACCATGGCTGGAGCAACAATGGCCTTCCTCTGGTATAACGCCTATCCTGCTCAACTCTTCATGGGTGACGCGGGATCTCTGGCCCTGGGAGGGACATTGGGGGTGGTGGCTATGATGACCGGGCAATGGCTATTGCTGCCCATAGTAGGCATCGTCTTCGTGGCAGAGACTCTATCTGTGATATTGCAGGTGGGGTACTTCAAGTTGACAAAAGGGAAACGGTTTTTCAAGATGTCACCTCTGCACCATCATTTCGAGCTCATAGGATGGTCTGAGGTACA
>Ga0114921_10001178_pt1 | contig 11864 bp, 13 predicted proteins | sample BentaG_FD_87016 | JGI IMG/M metagenome (GOLD analysis project Ga0114921, IMG submission 87016) | Deep subsurface microbial communities from South Atlantic Ocean to uncover new lineages of life (NeLLi) - Benguela_00093 metaG | ecosystem: Environmental > Aquatic > Marine > Oceanic > Sediment ...
CGTTTTCCAAATTTACGGATATGCTTTTCTTCCAATCTAAATACTTTCTCAAATTTTAAGGCTTCTACTAAGTAGTAGATGCTAAAAATCATATTGACTATTGTCAAGAAAACAATAAAGTCTCTTTCTTTTGGTTCTAAGGCGATGTAAGGTTTTAATACTATTGAACTGACTAAAAAAGTAAATGAAAAAATGAATTGAATCGCGGATAATGAAATTAATCCATCACGAAAATATTTATAATCCATTTTTAAACCAAAATTAAAATTGAAATTTTATTAAAGATAAAAACAAAAAATGTATTATTAATTAATATATAATTGTGTGTTTTAAATGAGTTATTTAAGCGAAGAAGAGATTGAAAATTTAAAATTAACACATCCCAAAAAACGATTATTACGCTATGTATTTCTTTTTACAGGCTTATTTTTAATTCTTTTAGGTTGTTTATTCACATTTATAGGATTTGATTTTGAAATAACTCTTAACGGTTTCAATCTCTCATTACTTATCAATGTATTAATCATTATATTCGGAGGAATAGTAACTTCAAAATTTTTTATTACACCTTACTATATACGGGAAAACTCTTTAACATTTAAAAGAATGCGAGATTTAAGGGAACCTGTTGAAAGATATGTTAAATTCAATTCTTTTACCCTAACGAGACTTGCAGCGGCATTACTTTTAATAATAAATGGAATAATTTCTTATATTATATTCGGAGATGATGTTGGTCACAAAATAGAATTCGGAAGTGCCATAGTTCTTGGGGGGCCGTCTTGGTTTTACGTTACTGGTCTGCCCATGTTAATAATTGGTTTTAGTTTGTTAATCTATTTTATATTGAGCACGTTTCGTGGTATTTTTTCTAAGTCAAAAAATTTCTTTTTCTTCTGCGAAATTAGACCCGGATTTGCTTGGTTAACAGAAATTCCTAAAAAAGATATCGAAATGTTTCGTTATCAAAATAATCACACGGGACCAAAGTTAGCTTGGTTTATACTTATACTCCCATTTATTGTCTTACAACTCATGACAGCAATTCCCTTGTTTGCTGCAGAACGAGCAAGTCCTGAATTTGTATTGTCATGGACATTTATAATATTATCTGTTCTGGATATCATCGCCTTACTTATTTTGGTTTTCTTTCAACAGAATTACTTTGAAATCGCTACAAATCAGAAGCTCTATGAGATGTGGTTTTCTCCAATTAAATTAAGAAAACAGTCTCAATTCAAGGAGGATTTTAGCGACTTTTTAGATTGCGCCCCAGATTTACGAGATAATGAGGATCTGAACAACAGTACATTATTTTCAGAAGTAAATACGACTAATTTTCAACTATTCAAATTATTCTTTGGATCGTTTTTAATAGTAATCGCTATAGTAATGCTAACGCAGATGGTGTTATTTGGTCCTTTAGTATGGTGGATTGCTTTAATGTATGGTTTAATGCTCTTGGTAAAAGCCTTATCCGATGATTTTAGTAAAAAGGGAGGAGATACCTTTCAGTTTAACGAACATTCAAAGAATTTTAGGTTTAAGCGAATATTTAGTTATAAATTTCATTATTTAGCTGCGAATAATGTAGAATCTATTAATGTGAGAAAATGGTACAGAAAATTAGATTTCTTTGATATCTTCGGAATATGTGGATTATTAGTTTTCTTAACACTTCAACAATTGGAAGGGTGGTTAATAGCAGATACACTAAATTTAGTACTTGATAATTTGATAAGTACCTTGTTATGGATAGCGATAATTATAGTTATTGTTTTCTACTTATGCCTTCCCGTAGATGTGGTTGAAATTAAAACCGCAACCATTACTTATAGAATACCAATTACGCTAAAAATAAAAGATAAAAACCTCCTTTCTAAATACTTGAATAATCTAAAATATTTCTCTAAAGAAGTTCTAAAAACTGACATGAAAAACATGTTTTTAGCGAGAATGAGTGCGGTAATTCTTCTCATTTTTGGAGCTATGATTTATGTAGCAGCTTATTTTGTTTTTATCTTCTAAATCGATTTTGATAGCAGAATAATAATAACTAATTAATTTCAGTAGAAATTTTATAATTTATGTCAGCTGATCAACTTAAATTACTATTATATATGAAAAATATGTTTTCAGATTTAATTTATGTAAACAGCATTATTGCTACTGAGTTAGTTAAAATAACTGAAAATTTAGCCGCTATAAGGCACGGAGAAGATTTCTTAGAAAAAAGCACTTGTCTAACAGAACACAATGAGTTAAATCAGGAAATAATTAACATATTAGATAAATATAACAAAACTTCAGAAGAGGTTGTAAGACTAGAGCGTTTGAAAAAACACATTTTAAAGCATCAGGGTGAAATAAAGTAAAATGCCTCAAAAAGAGGAAGATTTTGACCGCTTTGTTGAACAACTTCAACAAGAGATAATCGACAAAGAAGTTAGCGATTTTAACGAACATATTGTAAATTTGTTTCATAACCCTAAAAATTGGGGTAAGCCTTCCAGATATACTATCTCACATTCATATTTAGGACCGCGTAATGATACAATGGAATTTTATTTAACAATTGAAGATGGAATTATTAAATGCGCAAATTTCTTTACTGATGGTTGCGGAGCTACTGTAGCAACAGGAAGTCAAACTACTTTATTAATTGAAGGAAAAACTGTTGAATATGCAGAAAAATTAAATCCAGCTGATATTGACCGTGCGTTACTTGGTTTACCAGAGGATCATAAGCATAGCTTAGAATTAGCAGTTACGGCTTTAAGGAACTTAATTGAAAAATATAGAAAAGAAATAAAATAGGTTTTTTGTTTAAGAAATAGAAATAAAAAGGATTAAAATTTGGATTTGAATTTATAATAAAAATATAAGAAATGGAGTAATAAGTTAAATTAAACAATTTTAAAACAATTTTGTGATATCTAATGGAAAAAATCTTAATTGTAGGCCCGGCAAGCCAAATACTTGGCATTAGAATTGCTCAAGAATTAAATATTAGATACTTTAATACCGAGTCAAAAACCTTCCCTGATGGAGAAAACTATCTTAGGATCAACTTGGATAATGAATCCTTAATCGAAGGGAAAGAGGTAATAATTGTACAATCAACAGGACCAAGCTCAAGCGGGAATCAAAACGCTCGTTTATTTGAACTATTAATGATGATAGATTCCGTCAAAAGGATGGGTGCTGAAAAAATCGTTGTTGTCATCCCCTATCTTGCATATGCTCGTCAAGATAAGATTTTTAGACCTGGTGAGAGCAAGTTTGCTAATTTAATTTTTAGACTCATTGATTCTATGAGAATAGATGAAGTTTGTGTTGTAGATGTACACGCTCCGAAGATTTTAGAAGAGATTCATTGTAAATGGATTAATATAGATTCTATGAAAGTATTAGCCGACTATATTAAATCATTAGATGTTAAAGACATTGTGGTTGTTGCTCCCGATAAGGGTGCCGTTGAAAGATCCAAAGCATTTGCTAAACATTTCGGAGAAGATGTTCCCGTAGAATATTTTGAAAAGATAAGGGATGTAAAAACGGGAGAAATAACAATGACTGGCAAATTAGATTTAAAAAATAAAGATGTAGTCGTCTCAGACGATATTATTGCAACAGGAGGAACAATGGCTAAGGCTATAAAACTTTCAAAAGATAGTGGAGCTAATCGAGTATTTGCTGTTGCGACTCACGCTTTATTATTACAAAATGCAAAGTTTAGAATTGTAAAAGCAGGAGCTGATGATATAATTGGTACTGATTCAATCGATAATGAAGCAAGTAAAGTCTCCTTATCTAAAGCAATTGTAGATTACTTGATATAATATCCTAATAGTTTTTAATAATGTTTAAAATTAAATCACGCGCTATTTTTTGAACTTTTTTTACTGAGAAGTTATTATTTACTTTATAATTCGCGCTATTAATTACTTCATTTAATCCAAAAGAGATTTCACGCTGGTCTCGTTCTCTTAGGTCTTCTAAACTTTTTGGATCGTCTGGTCGTGCTCTCCTCGAAAGCCTTTCATATCTTATATTATCATCAACCATTACCGCTACAATTGGAAATTTCCAATAATTTCGAAAGACTTTAACTTCAGCTATAGATCTCAACCCATCTATGAAAATAACATCAGTTTCTAAGTTTTTAATTAACACCACACATTTTTCCGCTAATATATCTAGCCCGAACTCATCTCGTAATTCCTGAGCAATTTTTCCTAAATTTTCGTCTGTAGGTTCAATACTTCTTTTTTGTGTCTCGTTTCTTATTATGTCACCCATCGTTATTATAACACCTAGATCTTCAATAGCTTTTAACACTGTCGATTTGCCAGAACCAGGTAATCCACAAAATCCAATTATTTTCATATCTGCGTAATAAATCTTGAAGTGATTTTAAAGTTAGAACTTTCTTATTTGTTAAAAAGATTGATAAATTTAAAAGTTTTAAATTTATCCAATAATATAGTTGAAACTATTAAGAATTTAGAAAATCATTTGATTGTTTAATGAATGGAAAAGAAAGTAACAGTAAGGAAACGGAAAATAACGTCATTGAACACGATGAACTCGAGAAAGAAGGAATAGATACAACGACATCAGAGTCAGATGATTTTATTGAAATATCGACTAAGGAACATTTTATTCGAAAATATGGCATTAATCCGGCCGAAACGCCTATTTTCATTTCATATAATGCCTATAGGCGCATCGTTGGGTATGCAATGCGATATGGAAATGACGAACTAACTCAAAGAAATTGGCGAGAAGTTTACGGTATTTTGATAGGATCGATAAAAGACAATAAGGATGTAATTATTAAGGACGCGATCCCCGTAATGGTAGGTGAGAGGGCTTATGTTGAATATAAAAGTAAGCATTATGTAGATACTGCTCAATTTAACACCGCAATATATGAAAGAGCAATCCAGGATAATAAAGTAGACTTCTTTGTAGGATGGTGGCATACACATCCAGGTATAGGTTTTATTTTTTCGCCAAGAGACATTGAAACTCAGTTGTTTTATCAAGGTGTAAACCCTTTCGCTATAGCATTAGTATTCGATCATTGCCAAAAAGGATCAAAAGCATATTATCTAGGAGTTGCGGGAATAAGGTTAAAAAATCCTGATCGGGGTATGTTTGCTACTTATTCGAACACTATCGAATTGAAATTTGAATTTCCACAGGAAGAAATGGTCAAACAAGTCGAAAAGGATGTAAAAGAAATTAATAAAAACATTAAAAATGCTTTGAAACAAATTAAATACATTGATGAAGTATTACGGAAAAAAGGATTAGCTCAACTCCAAAGGAACTTCGGTCTCATTATGGTTTTAAAAAGGGACATTAAAATTACTGATGACGAAATAGAAGCTGAAGAGGATGACTACTTCTTATATGAATGGGATCCTGATATTGACAAAAAGATTTACAGAATTCCTAAATTTAGAGAAAAAATAGAAAAAGAGTTAAAAAAATGCGAAGAGATTTTAATTGATATAAAGAAAACGATTCAAACAACCAATTTTCAGAAAAAGAGAGAGAAATTTCGCAAAAAAATAAAGGAGATGTTGGTAAAACCTAATGAATGGTATAAAAAAATAATGAACGATTTTTCTAAAAGAATTGAAATTATATTTCCATTTTTTGATTATTTAGATACAGATGAAAGAAAAATTATTGAACATTTTGAGGAAAGGAGCTCTGAATATCGAAAGATATTAGACGATCTAAATTCTCGTTCAGATTTTAACTTATGACATTCTAAATATATTATAACTCTTAAGACAATTTCATGGCTTTAATTATTCCATTATAAGCAGTATTGCTTTTTAATGACCATATTACTGAATGAATTTAAATAACTTTTATATTGCTTGGATAACTTTTATATTTTAGACTGCTTTTAAATCAAACTTAGCAAATAATATGGTAATGAGGTTCTTTCATGCCTAACGCCACAACACTTATAGTTAGAAATCGTACTGATCGAGAAAAAACAATTAAAGATGCTATTTTTGCCTTTTCAGGGGGAACAAAATCATTATTGATAAAAGGCGAAGGAGAAGAGATTTCAACCGCTGTTGAAGTTGCTGAAATTTTGAAAAATCGCCTTTATCCTGGCGTAGAAATTGCTAATATTTCACTAGGTAGCCGCCCTTATTTCGAAAGAAATCAACGTAGAAATTATAAGAGAGACAATCAATCTAATAAAAACAAAAAAGATTTAATTTCGAAAATCGAGATAACTATCTCTAAATCACAAATATAAACTTTATTTATGACTTTTGATAATTTAGGCCCATTATTAGGGGAAACTAGAACAGTTGCGTTATGTCAAATATGTGGTGATTATATTTACAAACGAATTTACCACGATGATAATTCAAAAAACAGTGAAAAAATTGTCTTCGTTTGTAAAAATTGTCTGAGAAATAACAAGAAATAATATTCACTGGAATAAATTAATTGGACTACAATAGTTTCTTCTCTATTCTGTTTTTAAGATATTTTTCCCAATTAAAACTTAAAATAAATTGCATAATAGCTAGCGTAATTATTAACATTAAAGCTTCCGTTATTACACTCGAAATATCATCAATTTCGATTCCAGTAGCTCCAAATCCAAGCGATATCAATATAGGAAAAATAACATAGAAGACGGTGGTCACATTTTTTCCTAACCAAGCCCATAAAATACAGATAGGAAAGTTAATCTTTTTATCAGACATTCCCAAAGCGATCCATAAAGGATCATCTGGTATGGGTAGAGCTGCTGCAATGAAAATATATAGATGCATTGATTTTGGGTGATCTAGAATAAGTTTTCCAAATCCTTGTACATTTTCGAGTGTTCTTGATTGAAACTTACCTACTACCTTTTTTGCTCCAATACCTATTAAATAACCTACAAGCTCGCCTAAAGCACTTCCAAGCCCTCCAACAATTGCTATTCCTAATACTTCTAACCAAAAAGGACCATTCAATAGGATTTCACCAAGATTTAATCCAAGACTTGAATATCGGATGAAAATAGAATTAGATAATGAGAAAATAACGAACGGATAGGGTATCGGAAAACCTACACTAGCGTTTCCTAAAAGGCAAATAAAAAAAGCGATTAAAAGTGCGAATAAGTAATTAGATCCTTCCGTAAGTCCTGCAATATTTTGTCTTGATTGAATTATCGCGTTTTGAACGGCTGGGACTGTTAGAAATAAAATTAAGTAAATTATAACTCCTAAGTAGAAAAAAGTAAAAACCACGGTCAATTTATTTGAAATAGCCATTTTAATCTTCTTAAGATCTCATTAATTACTAATTTGCTTTAGATATTTTAGTATTCAAGCCATTCCTAGCTTTTAATAGTATTTCTATGTTATCAGAAACTTTCCCTATCCTATTAACTTTATTAGGCATTTCAGCATTTTCCAGAAGTATAATCAACTCATCAGTTTTTGGATTATAAATAATGTCTCCTTTCTCAACGTTTTTAATTGATTTTGGATTATGTCCTTTATAAATTTCCATACCGGGAAGCGTCCAATATGTTTTTGAGCCGAAACTAAACCTACCTCGTAAAATAATAGGTAATTTATTAATGATTGCGTCGGCGGATAAAGGTGCGTAGTACCGCAGTAGTTCACCATTAATAGTTCCTATTCCAAAGAGATCAATTTTTATTTTTATGGACATTTTCTTTTGGAGGTGTGTTTTTTGATTTAAAATTCATTTTGAGGAGTAATATTCGAATCTATTAAACTTTCAGTTATTAATGGGGTGAATATATTACATTAGTTAACAATAACATTTAAATAGTCATTTCACCATCTAAATATTGGACAATAGTTTAAATCATTGGTTTTTGATACAGAATTACAATTTAAACAACGAGCTTGTTGTTACAAAATTTATAAATGATTCATAAGTTCTGGAGCATTTTTTTTTCTACCAGAGTTAATACTTACGCCTTGATTTCCATACGGTTTTATATAATTACATTCCTATAGTCTTGAATCCTAAATTACGAGTAAGATTATTATTACTTTAGGAGATTTCTAATATTTATAACGCTGGAGCAATAATTTTGTAGAGAGATGCAATTAAGTTAAAATTGACATAAAATATAGTGTAAATTGAAGCTATTTTGCTTGATCTCTTGTTGAATTTAGCACTTTTTTGTTTGCTACACGAGACATTCAAACTTTAATTGTCTTTCAAGAAAAATTATAAGCTTCTTTAATAGAGCTTTGATCCAGATACGATTCATCGGAGTAAGAGTTTGATTTCCTTTGAAACAAGTTTTCTGAGATAATCGGAGCTACTATTGTCCACCTTTTTTTTTTTCGTTCAAATTTTTTAAGTCTAGATGAGTATCGATATCATAAAAGTTATACTCAGGATTAACCGATAAAGCTAGAAAAATCTTGTTTTTCTTGATCATCAAATTAATTACTTCTCTTATATAACTAAATTTGATTGAACTGGCCAAAACCTGAATTTTTTTCACATAAGCGTAGTTAAAAATAAAAATTGGTATGATTTGATTAATAAATTCTTCGTTTGAAAAAAAATTCAGTTGCTTTTGAGATATTTCTTTAACAGTCGCTTTAAGACCTTTTTCCTCTATTTTTAAGTAAGAAATCGTTATTTCTTGATTAGGATAATATTTTTTGAGCCTTTTTATTAAGACATCCGTCCTTATCTTTCTATAAAACATTATAGAATTATGCATAATTTGGGAAAAATTCTCTAATAAAAGGTCCAGAACTTCTTTTAAAAGCTTGTTATCAAAAACTGTATCTCCTGGAAAAACTATAAATATTTTATCGTCTTTAAATATCTGCTTATTTATTGTGATACTTAGAAATGAATGTAAAGGACCTAACTTGTATCGAACTCCGGAACTATTAATTAAGATAGTATCATCACCATACTGATTTTTTATTTGAGGCGAGTTTACAAAGTCTTTAATTTGTTCCCCTAAATGCCCCGTTACCACAACAACTGGATCAAGCTCCAATTTTACCAAGCTAGCTATAATTAAGGAAAGAATGGGTTGATTATTTAAAGATCCAACTTTAAAAAGGGATTTTGGAACATTGCTAGCAATGCTTTTAGCGCGTGCTCCTTCACCAGCACATAGAACGATACTTGTGAATTTTTCCTTAATTTTCTTTGAGTCTATCATTTTGTTGTAATAATAGGATTTCCATCCATATCGAGTATGATTGTATGTTCCTGTTGTGCAACTGGGGCACCAGTTATCTCGATTAGAATAGGATAATGATCGAGTATCTTTTTTCGCTTAAATGTATCGATTATCCGTTGTATCTTGTTTTTTGGGATGACATTGTGTTTTTCTAGTAATCGTGGCGAAAATGGTAGGTTTTTGGTTAAACCCTCTATTTTCTTCATATAGTTTATTTCTTCATAGGGTAAATTTTTCTTTACTCTTTTAGCAAATCGATAAATATAAGATTTTTTACCGTTGGTGACTAAACCTTCACCTGAAGTAGCAAATGGCTCGCAAGCGTAGGCATCCCCTGGTTTTAAAACTTCTTTATGACTTAGATCTTTTTTATTAGGAATAAATGGCCCAGCGTGTAATTTATATCTTTTTAACTCATGACCCCCAAGGTTAGTAATTGGTCTTAATCCATGGTTATAAATTTTTTTTGCTATAACTTCACCTAACTCATACAGCTTTGTACCAGGCCTAAAAATCTCAATCGCTGCTTCAAGCGCCTCTTGGGCAGCATCAATGTAATTTTGAAGCTTTGGATCGTTATTTATATTAAAAGTGATTGCCGAGTCAGCAATATATCCATTATGGTGAGAGCCTAAATCAATTTTTAACAGTCCCTTATTAGGTACCACAGTTGGATCATCGATAGTTGGACTATAATGAGCAGCAAACTCGTTTAGCGACATATTAATCGGAAATGATAAATCACAACCTTGATTTATTATTTCATCTTCGCACTTAGTGGCAATTTCTAAAAAGGATACTCCTGGTTTTATGAGCTTATCAGCTAACTTCTTAGCGGCTATAACAGCTTTTCCAGCACTTATATATGACTCAATCCATTCATCTGTCATAATTATTAAAAAGATAATATTTATAAAACTTCTAAGGTGTCAATCGTTCGGGTGTTCTCGGATACATCACAGCTTCGCGGATATCATCAAGACCACAAATATATGTTATCCAACGAGCAATTCCTAACCCAAAACCTGCATGAGGAGGCATTCCAAAATCATATGTGATAAGATGGGATTCAAAGGAAGAAGCATTCAAGCCCTTGTTTTCTATGGCATCCTCTAATTGTACTCTATTATGGACTCGAGTACCTCCTGACGTTAATTCTAGCCATCCCATTTGAAGATCAAACGATTCACTATACTTGTTATCTTCTGATGGTTGAATATAAAATGGTTTTATTATCATTGGCCAATGAGTTATGTAATAATATCCGGTAAGTTCTTTTCCTAATTTTCGATACGCTTCTGTAGAAATATCTTCTCCCCATTCAATTGAAATTTTATATTTATTTTCGAGTAATTCAAGAATTTCATCGTATCTATAGCGTGGAAGGGGTAATTCTGGAACGATTGTTTTATTTTCCATGTTAAGAATCTTCAGATCAGCCTTGTTATTCTCTCTAATATTCGTTATTACTTTATGGACTAATTCTTCTAATGTTTTTAAAACGTCATACATATCAACGAAGCTCATTTCCACATCTAATGTAAAGATCTCGCATATGTGCCTTTTTGTGTGACTTTTTTCCGCTCTGAAAGCAGGACTTATTTCAAATACCCGTTCATATACTCCACTTAATTGTTCTTTATACAATTGGGCAGATTGAACTAGGAATGCTTCTCTATCAAAATACATAATTGGAAATAACTCAGTACCACCTTCTGTCGCGGAACCTATTATTTTTGGCGTTGTAATTTCACTAAAATCTCGTTCAAGTAGAAAATTTCTAATGGATTTTAAAACTTGTCCACGAATCTCAAAAATTGCTTGATTTCTTATAGATCTTAGATCTAAAGCTCGATTATTTAGCCTAAGATCAAGCTCTGATATAGTTTCTCCTGTCATATCGATAGGAAGTTTTTCCGGGGTTTTGTTTAAAATTTTGATTTCTGATGGTATAATTTCAATTCCACCCGGTGCTGTATCAAATTTCTTTACTTTACCTTTAATCATTAAGCAATATTGGTACCCAAGCTTAGCTTTTTCAAATAACTCATCTGATACAACTCCTTTTTTTAATGTAATCTGTCGTTCTCCATATTTATCTTGTAAGTTTATAAACTTCAAACCTCCGAGATCTCGAAAATTTCTTACCCATCCCCCAAGAATTACCTCTTGATCATGTAATTCTGGGGTAACATCTCTGGTATAATGAGTTTTCCTCCATCCATCCAATTCATCAAAAGACATAATAACCTTCTAATTTTATATTTTTACTTAAATTAAATTTGTAAAGGAAATTAAGAATAAATTTTTTGCCATCTTATAATCGATTAATAATGCCGAATCTAAATTGGAAGGACAAAGATAAATTTCGAATGTCTATCACCAATAAGTCTCAACATGTGTATCCTTTCCATATAAGGGAATTGAATAGATACCCATTAATTGATAATATTGGATTGCATAACGAAATAATTAAAAAAAAGATGGAAGAATATCAAAAGAAAGAAATATCTTCCAAAGAATGGATTAATTGCTTAATCCAAGGAGATAATAAAGATATTATGAATTCTTTGCTCCAAATTTACTCGAAAAAAATCAAATTAATCTATATCGATCCACCTTTTGCGAC
>Ga0114921_10001179_pt1 | contig 11860 bp, 9 predicted proteins | sample BentaG_FD_87016 | JGI IMG/M metagenome (GOLD analysis project Ga0114921, IMG submission 87016) | Deep subsurface microbial communities from South Atlantic Ocean to uncover new lineages of life (NeLLi) - Benguela_00093 metaG | ecosystem: Environmental > Aquatic > Marine > Oceanic > Sediment ...
AAAAAATCCAGCATTCCGCACTTGCAAAATACTGGACTTAATTTCTCCTTCTCAAGCACGGAAAGCACACCAATTTCTCAGCGCACTCTATCGGCCATCCATCATATCTTTCAGACTTAGGTGAAATGGCTCGGAGAATATTTTTAAATTATCTTATAAGAATCCTCTCCTCCTGTCAAGAAAAAAAGGGGACAGGCTACTTTTTCTATTTTCAAACTTATATCGCTCTCCTTAGCCGCATTGCCCTGTTCACAATCAATGCACCCACCACAATCTTAACTGCATCTCCGGGTAAAAAGGGCAGAGCTCCCAAAAAGAAGGCTTTTACCAGATTCAGCTTAGCCACCCACATCAACCAGCCAACTCCCGGTAGATATATCGCCAGAAGTCCCACCACCATAGCCAGAAATATTAATCCCAATGGAGGCTTCTCTCTTCTCTCCAATATCCACCCCACAAGGAAAGCAGCAGGGACAAACCCCGCCAGGTACCCACCAGTGGGTCCCAGAAGAACACCAATTCCACTTGAGCCTTTAGCAAAGACGGGAAGTCCCACAACTCCCAAAAGAAGATATATCAGTTGACTTAAAGCCCCCAGAGACTTTCCTAATATAGCCCCTGCCAGAAAAGTGAAAAATGTCTGAAGAGTAATGGGAACAGGCGTGAAAGGTAAGGGAATAGCTATTAACCCTCCCACCCCAGTCAAAGCTGCAAACAGAGCACAGAGAATCATCCCTTTTGTTTTCATTGACACTCTCCATGACTAAAGTCGAGAGATTCTTAAGTGGTTGACGCCCTCTGTCCGTTTCCGTTTCGGGCAACCCTTAAGTTCGGGGCTGTGTCAGGCAGCCCTTCCCGAGAAGGATATACAATCCCGGGCAGCGATGCTGTTACCACATCGCCAGGTTGTCGGTTTGTTATATTCATTCCACCGATTCTATCAGCGTGTGACTTATAGCCACAGGCTCGGCAATGGAAATAAATTCCATTGCGATTAGAATAATCTATATGATGGCAAATTGGACATTCTTGAGAAGTATAAGCAGAATCTATAGAATTAACAAGAATGCCTTGTTCTCTTGCTTTATAGATTATGAATTGTTTAAATTGATTAAACGGCCAATTATGAAGTGTGTTGCCTAATCGTTTTCTTTGTTTACGACTGGTTTTTGCTGTAGTTCGAATATGTTTTAAATCTTCAAGATTAATAATACCTGCTTTAATTTTGAGAGCCAAATTAATAATCTTGTGAGAAAGTTTATGGTTAAAATCTTTCATCCATCTACGTTCTTTATCTTTTGATTTGCGGATAGCATAAAGTTTTTTGATTTTACCCAATGACTTTCTTCTTGAAGCGTATTTGGTTCTGCGGTATCTAATTTCTTTACCAGAAAAGAAAGTGGTTTTGCCTTGTTCTTTATCATAACAAACAGCGATATTATTTAAACCAAGATCGATACCTAAAATATTGGTATTAAATACTTGTTTAGGTTCAGGAAATTTGATACTAATAATAAAATACCATTTTCCTTTACGTTCAAGAAGTTGACCATTACCTGATAAAACTTGTTTCTGGAGTAGTTTGTCTAATACATCTTTCTGTCTTGGGGATAACACTAATTCAAAATATGGCTTTGAACCATTAACAGGAAAACCTACGAAATATTTATGACCATCTTTTTTAACAGACCAATTTTGGTTATTAAAACTGATAGCCATGGTATTTCTAAAATGGGGAGTAGAAGTTTCAATATGTCGTTTCCTCTGCTTGCAGAAAGTTATCCATCGTGAGCGTATAAGTCTTACTGCTTCGTTGAGAACTGAAGATGGGATAACTAATTTATTTTTAAGATAAGTATAGAGTTGAGAATGACTAATTTTATTTGGCCATTGCATAGAAAGATAGTCTATTCCTAAATTACAAACTTTGAAATATGTTTTACGAATTGTCTTAAATTCTAATACGTTTGGCTGTTTGATTTTCAGTAGAATGGTTTTGATTATCATGTTTTACTTTGTGCCTGAATATACCTTTAAATAGTCTGGTTACTTACATTGCCAGCCGTTGATACAAAATATGAATGTGTCCATAAAAAAGGAAGTCTTAATAAGTTTTGTAGACATTATAGTATTTATCAACGAACCCGTCAAGGCAAGAAAGAAAAAGCGATGGAAAGAAAAAGCGATTCATCGCCACGGTTAAAACCGGGTGCTTTCTCGCTTAAAATTTGGTAACATCTTTTGCTCCGGAAAAGCAAAGCTCTTCTCTTAATCGAAATCTTCTTAAAACTGTAATTTAATCCCACTGTCAAACGAAATTCCGGGCATAACCACTCCTGATATCTCTTCATAGGAGACATCCAGGATATTGGTAGCCCCCAGGTAAAATTCCAACTGCCCCACGGTTTTGGAGAGCCGAGCATCGAGAAGGAAATATCCTCTTTTATGACTATGCTGTTTATATGTCCCTTTTAAACTCTGAAGAATTCCCCAGGGAAGAGGAGAGCCAATTCCTAAAGAGACCTGATGTTGAGGATGGCTCGGAGTATACTTCCAAATATAATTTTCCACCCCTCCCGCCTCCGATTTAAGAAAGGTATAACCAAGAGAGAGGCGAGTTGAACTGTTCAATCCCGCTTCCCAGAAGGACTCCACTCCATAAGTGTAAACTTTTCCAATGTTCACCGCTTTCCACTTCGACAGAGAATCATTCCACACCCAGTCAATGAGATTCTGTCCATTTCTGAAGAGGAGAGTAGTTCTGGAATGTAGCCAGGTATTTAAGCCAAAAACTCCTCCCAACTCATACGACCAGGCCTGTTCAACTACCAGGTTGGGATTACCTTCATTTTCGGGACTCCAGTAGTAAAGCTCCGTATAATCAGGAGCTCTAAACGACCTTCCCCAAGAAGAGTGGAGCCTCACCTGTCGGGAAAGATGGTAACCTATATTCATTGCTGGAGAAGACTGCCAGCCCCATCCCGAGTGGTAGTCTACTCTAATTCCTGGATTGAGGGTGAACCTCTTGCCTAAGGAGATTCCATACTCTGTGTAGATTGCTGTTCTGACATTCGAATGGTCGCCCAGCCGGGTGCTCGTTAACTCCTCTCTCGCCACCTCTGTGCCCAGCACAAATGCTCCTATTCTTTCTGCTTGAGTTCGGAATTGGACTTCACCTCCATAAAGGTAGCTAGTGTGATAGTTCACGTAATCAGGGTTAGTGATATCTCCAATATATTTGTCGTCGTGCTGGCGGTAATATAGTCTGGACTCAACTACCAAATTTTTCCATTTTTCCGTTTGTGCTCTTATGCTTCCCAATATAGTATTCGTCCACTCCTTAGAAGGCCAATTCCCATAGAAATCGTTTGCTCCGAACTCCTTATCTAAATACCCAAAGGAGAAGTCAATAGAGCCCTGGGAAAAATCTAATGTAGAATTATTGAAAATGGAAAAGTATTTAAAATCGGTATCAAAACGGTAACCATCGGACTGCTTCCCTCCCAGAGAGAAGCAGGTGCTAAAATTCCCCAACCGATCAGAGAAGGAAAAAGTCCCACCTGCTGTTCGGTTGCTACCAACGAAAGACTCAAAACCCACTTTACGATGTTCCGGAGCCTTGGTGATAAAGTTAATAACCCCTCCAAAAGCATCAGCGCCATAGAGAGAGGAACCATGTCCGTGAAGGATTTCAATCCTTTCCAGGTCTTCCATATTTATCGGCAAATCGAGATTATGATGGGCCGTCTGGGGGTCATTCATACGCACTCCATCGAGGAGAACCAGAACCTGATGGAAAGTAGCTCCCCTTAAGCTGAGGTCAGCCTGTACCCCATAAGGACCTCGTTGCCGGAGGTCAACGCCAGGGGCGTATTTTAAAACCTCTATAGCCGAGTGGACAGGAGAGGAGTTAATCTCATCAGGGCCAATGATGCTCACATTTCTCAAAATAAGAGAGGTAGGCCGGGGAATCCTTGTGCCCGTGATAACTATTGTACCCAGATCACCAAGATAGGATTCCTCTTCCAGAAGAGAAGCTAAAGGGCGACCCCGGCTAAATAAAAGCAGGAGAAAAATTAGAAATATTTTCTTCATTTCCACCAGTCCTTCTTACGTAATCCCTGCTCACAAAATCCCAATTCCAGCCACTCGCAGCCTTTACAAATCGTAGATAATTCTTCTGGCTGAACTCTTTTCTCCACCAAATTCAACAAAATTTTCGATTCTACTTTTCTCCCCATATCTATCTCCAGCCTACCAACCATTTCCCGGTCAAACTCTTCAACGTTACTTCCCGGCTTACTACATCTATTTTCCACATTATGGGGACACTTTGAGCAGATATCATCAACACCACTTACCAACTCAATCTCTATCGAAGGATTTTCTCTTATCCTATCTGCTATTCCCTGCATATTCTCCACAAATTCCTCACTATACCCCAAACCATGAAATCCATAGAGACACAGAAGATGGTGTGGTCGCAATTTTAGGTTATCCCTTTTCAGCGCTTAACCTCCTCAATATATCCCAGTATGCTCCACGATATCCCTTTTTGATCGCCTCCACTAAAACTTGATTCTGGTTATAATTGTATCCGCTCTCCTGGTCATCCCTTGTGGTAAAAAAGAATCTCCTGTCACCCTTGATTAATTCAGCTATATAAGAATAGACATCTTCGCCAAGTTTTTTAGAGACATAGAATACAGGTTCAAAGAAATCATTATTCCCTTCAACCTTGCCCTGTAAGTTTCTGTTCTCCTCCATCCGACCTTCTTTTAAAACCATATTACCCAGCTCAGTTCCCGCATATATTCTTACCCCCACCATTACTCCCACTCTATCCGGCTCAGTTTCTCTCATCAGTTCGATTGTCTCTTTGACCGTTTCCCGAGTCTCACCGGGTCCTCCCAGAAGCAGGTCGAACATAAATGTAATACCATATCTGTGGCAGAGTCTTGCCGTATTTTTTATCTCATCTTTTCCAAAGTCACGACCCAAATTCTTCAATATCTCCCTATTTCCATTATCTACACCAAAGTCAACTCCCCTACAGCCTGTTATCTTCATCAGTCTTGCCAGCTCTTCAGAAAAGGGGCTGGGGCTACAATATGCATACCAGTCTATTTTATTGTCGATTCCTCGCTCGATTATCTTTTGACAGACCGCTTGAGCATGCTCCTGAGGAAGGTTAAACTCACTATCGCAAAAGTGGAAATAATTGACCCCCTCATCCAGCAAGGCCTCCAGTTCATCCACCACTTGCTCTGGATTCCTCAGACGAATCTTTCTTCCTTTCGCCACAGGGTCAACACAATAGATGCATCTCTGATTACATCCCCGTTTTGTTTCAATGTTTCCCTGTCCCCCTTCATTAAAATATCTTCTGTTATCGATGAGCTTTCTGCGCCTTGAAGATATTTTATTCAAATCGAAGTGTTCCCGCGGGGTACTAACAAAACCTCCAGAGTCCCTATACACCAGTCCCGGAAGGTCTGTATAATTCCTTCCCTCACCAATTCTATCCAGAAGAAGTGGCAGAACTTCTTCCCCATCTCCCCTTATTCCCAGGTCCAATTCGCAATATTTCAGAATACTTTCTGGCATTATGGAAAAGCCGACCCCACCCACAATAATGGGAACATCTGTCTTAGTTTTAAGATACTTAACTATTTCTTTTATTTCCGGAAGAAAGAAGTCCTGACTCAAAAGATAACAGTCATCTGTATTCCTGATAGTAATTCCTATAGCGAGAACCGACTGCTTGCGGAAATAATCGTCAATTGCTTTTCTATAGTCTTCTGAAAAACAGAGGTCAAGCAAATCGACGACATACCCCTTTGCAGTAAGTGCTTCTCCAAGATAGTCGAGCCCCAGCGGAGCTATAGCCGGTTTCATCCTATTCACATTAATAAGTAAAAAAGGGGTCAGGTCCATTTTTCAAAAAAGGGGTCAACTCTATTTTTCTGGAGTCCTCTGATTTCATCGGAGGTCTATACGAAGTCCTCTCCAAGAATCTTCTCTCTTATTGCTCAGAGGTGAAAGGAACTGCAAATAACATATAGCTTCGGGAACTCTGTCATTTTTTCGCGGGCTTGCCCTTACCCTTCTTGCCGGGCGTAGGCTTCTTCTTGCCGCCAAATTCATAAACGATTCTTGCACTCACGCCAAGATTACTGAACCCTTCGCTGGCCGGTTGCAGGCCATAGTCAGTCGAGCCGCCCAGCCCGAACAGGCTGATCCGGAACAGGAACGAGAGGGCCCAAGCCGGCGTGAATTTATAGTCTGCCCCAAGACCAAAATAGACATCCGGCAGGGTTTCCGAGAAGTCATCGTCGTAGAACCACTGGCCCCATGTCCCGGGTGGAGGATCGTCGGGAACTGCACCACTGACAAACAGTATGGAACTCCCCAGTCGACCGAACACACTGAATTGGTCTGTGACCAGGTAGGAAAGCCGCACAGGGAAATCGATTTCGAAGCCGAATCCCGCACTTCCTTTCCCAGTGTATGAGCCCACTTCATATGAGTATCCGCTGATAGGGTAAAGCCCGAGACCCAAGCCAAACTCCAAGGACAGCTGATCCGCCACCCGCTCTCTCCAGAGCAAGTCGCCCTTGACCCCGAATAGCGAGAAGGTCTCCCACGTGTTGATGGTGGAAGAACCGAATCTAGGCGAATAATAGTAGGAACTGTAGTCGGAAAAATGCGTTCTGACCGACCGGAAGTCCAGACCGGCGCGTACCACAAGCGGCTTTGCCTCTATGGCGGGCACGCTCACAACGGCAACTAATAGCATCCCGGCGACGAGGACGGCAGCCCAACTCTTACGGGTGAGCATATCTTTCCTTTTTCTTCCTTTACCTCTTCCTCTAAGCCGGTTTTCAAAAGTTGAGCTGTCTAACTTACCAAAAATCATTTTAATTTTCTCCTTTCATATTTTAAGGCAACATCAGGCATTTCACTTAACACTTCTTAAAAAAACAAATTTCGTATATACTTCCTATGGGTGTTAATGCTATTTAACATCACCTCCTTATCCGAAAAAGTGACAGGTACTATTTCTTAGCTCGACATTTAGTGGGTTCCCTGCCCGAAGGTCCAGAACAATTACTGCAAGAGACACATTCAGCTTTCCTAAAATCTCCTCCTCTAATTCTATTCGGCAAGTCTGGTTCTCTAATAAGAGGCCTGGAAAGACCTATGAGGTCAGCCGCTTCTTCCTCCAATATTTTTCTCATAGTCTCAGTCTTCCTCAGTCCCCCCACTAAAATGAGAGGAACATGAGTTACCTTCTTTACCATTTCTGAATAAGGCTTAAAATATGCTTCTTTCCTCATCCATCCCAGGTCTTTTCTACCTTTCCTGTACCTGCTTCCAGCAAGTCCACCAGAAAGTTCAATTCCATCGATGCCCAGTTCGGCAAGCTTTTTAGCCACTTCACAAGCTTCACTAACAGTGAGCCCGCCCTCAATGAAATCTCCTGCGGGAATCTTTGCCAAAACAGGATAATCTTTCCCCACTGTTTCTCTGATACGTCTATAGACCTCCAGAAGAAAGCGCATTCTATTATCTAAGCTCCCTCCCCAGGAATCTTCTCTCTTATTGGTCAGAGGTGAAAGGAATTGATTTATAAGGTATCCGTGAACAGAGTGAATCTCGACGCCATCAAATCCTGCTTTCTTCACTCTTCGAGAAGCCTCTGCAAAGAGAGCTATTACTTCTTCAATCTCTTCCGGGCCCATTTCTCTGGAGGTGATTCCCAGGGGTTCATATTCGATTGTTGAAGGTCCTATGGGAGTCTCCTCTCCCACATCTTTATCTCGCCTCCCACCACAGTGATTAATCTGCATCACTATCTTTGTTTTGAGTTTATGAACTCCATCAACCAATTTTTTGAGGACCGGGATTAGACCGTCATTATGGATACCTGTCATCCTACGATCAGCCTTTCCCAGAGGGTGTATATAGGTATGGCCTGTTATGATAAGCCCTACGCCTCCCCGAGCAAGCCTCGTATAAAGATTTACCATTCCCTGAGTTATCCCTCCGTTTGGTGAGGCTATTCTCTCTGCGGTTGCTGTTCTTACGAACCTGTTTTTCAAAAGCATACTATTTATTCTTATCGGTTCAAACAGAATCTCCATCTTTTTATCCCCAATAATACCAGTGGATGTAGCCTATATAAGAAAATATGGGTATACGCTTGACTCTCGTACATGCAATATATAGAAAAAAATGGGGTCAGTTCTATTTTTGGCCCCATCACAACTCTATTTAATTATTTTAATGAATCAAAAATAGAGCTGACCCCATTTCAGAAACAAAAATGTCCCCACAAGTCGGGCAACACCGAATATTTACTCATATCTCAATGCATCGATTGGGTTCAATAAGGATGCTTTCCTGGCTGGCCACAAACCAAAGAAAAGTCCTATCCCCACAGAAAAGAGGAAGGCAAGAAGAACTGCACCCATAGAAACTTTTGTTGACCAGCCGGCAAATTTTGCAAGTCCACCAGATATAGCCGCGCCAAACAAAATTCCCAATATTCCGCCAACAAGACATATCGCTATTGCCTCAATTATGAACTGTGAAAGTATATCCTTATTGCTTGCCCCGATTGCTTTCCTTAGCCCAATTTCCCTTGTCCTTTCCGTTACTGAAACAAGCATTATATTCATAATTCCAATTCCACCAACAAGAAGGCTGATAAAAGCAATGGAACCAAGAAGCCAGGCAAAGGTCTTTACCATTGAGGAAACGGCTTCCTGAATTTCAGCCATATTTCTAACTTCAATTGTATCCTCTCTATTAGCAGGAATATTATGTCTACGGATAATCAATTTTTTTATCTTCTCCTGCACGTTTTCCATTTCTTTTTCATCTTCGACCTCAACATCAATGTAATCAACATATTTTTTACCTAAAAGACGGTACATTGCCGTATTTAATGGAAGTATAATTTCGTCATCTCTATCTCTCCAGCCAGTTGCGCCCTTTTCCGGTAGAATTCCGATTACTCTAAAGTTTATTCGATTTATTTTTACATATTCTCCAATTGGATATTCATCTTCAAAAAGTTCCCGGACAACAGTTTTTCCCAGCAGGGCAACTTTTGAGCGAGTAATCATTTCCGCATTGTTGAAAAATCTGCCCTCCACAACCTCAGAAGCCCTGATAAAGGGATATTCCGGCGTTACACCAGTAATTCTTGTATTCCAGTTTTTGTTCCCATAAACGACCTGCCCTCGACCGGAAACAGTGGAATTAACCCTTTTAACATATGGAACTTTTTTTATTTCCTCGGCATCTTCAATCGTAAGCCTGGTAATGCTTCCTGGCTCAAGTGCAACTCCCCTCAATCTGTGCCAGGCAGGGCGAACTGAAAGAAGATTTGAGCCAAGTGAGGCAAGACGTTTTTTAATATCTTCTCTGGCACCGGTACCCAGGGCAAGCATGGCAATTACTGCTGCCACACCAATAAGAATCCCTAAAATGGAAAGAAAAGAACGAGACTTATTGGAAAGGAGAGACCTCATTGCTTGAGAAAAATAATTTTTCAATCGAAAAAAATCAAAGTGGTGAACCTCGCCCCTCATTCGAGGGGCTGGGTGAATCTCTAAATCAGGTGGGGATTCACCTCGCTCCCCACTTATAGTATGGGGTTTACCGGTAAGATATTCGTCAGAAACAATTTTCCCATCAAGAAGTTTGATTATTCTATTCGCCCCTCTTGTCAGTTCCTCTTCGTGGGTTACCATAATTATGGTAATTCCAGAATCATTTAAACTTTTGAGGATTTTCAAAAGTTCCTTGGCTGAAGAAGAATCAAGATTCCCTGTTGGTTCATCTGCCAGAATTATTTTAGGATTCTTTATGAGGGCCCTGGCTATTGCCACCCTCTGTTGCTCTCCCCCGGAAAGTTCATTGGGACTATGCTCTATCCTGTCCCCTAATCCGACTGTTCTCAATAAATCTTCAGGTGAAGAAAACTTTCTATTCTTTAGGTCCGAGCTATACACAAGTGGAAGAGAAACATTTTCTCTTGCCTTGAGTCTGGGAAGGAGATTAAACATTTGAAAAACAAAACCAATAAACTCGTTGCGAAAAGTAGCAAGCTCTTCCTGAGAGAGTGTGGAGACATCTTTTCCAATTAAATGGTAAGACCCATTGTCAGGTTTATCAAGAAGGCCAAGAATATGCAGAAGTGTTGATTTCCCGCTTCCCGAGTGTCCCATTATGGCAACAAATTCACCAGAGGAAATCCTAAGTGAAATATTCTTTAAGGCAGGGACTGTAACTTTTCCAATATGGTATGTCTTGTTGATATTTTTTAATTCTATCATTTCTTGCGGGAACGCCTCATCCCGGGAAGTCCAAAATATCTCCTTTGAAGTTCTTTCCTTCCCTTTTCACCGGATACAAGAACTAAATCAGATTCTTCCACACCAGAAACTATCTCCACGTTTTTCCCATCTTCAATTCCCGTTTGAACTTCTCTATTTTCAGGCTCTCCAGATTCTGTTTTCACAAGAACAAATTTCTTCCCTTTTCTTTCTTTGATAGCCGTAACTGGCAAAAGAAGAGCATTCTCCTTCTTGCTTATTGTCACATCAACATTTGCGCTCATCCCCGAGCGAAAAATTCCCAATGTTTTTTCTGGCAAAATATCCACTTGATATATAGTTACATTATTCACAATCTGAGATTCATAAGCGATGTGTTCAATTTCTCCCTGGATCTTTTTTTCCGGATAGGCATCAAGGACTATTTTTGCTTTCTGCCCGGGCTTTAATTTTCCCATGTCTGTTTCATCAACCTGAGCCTGAACGATTAAATTATCAGCCATAACCAAAATTGCGTCTGCAGATGTTATTGTCTGACCAGGTTCAACACTCCTTTTAATGATAAAGCCTGTTAGGGGTGCAATAATCGGTGTAGGCTTATAAACATCCTCCCATTTTTTCAATTCTTCTTTCCCTTCTGCCCTTGCCGCATCAAGGAGAGCTGCCCGATCCAGAGAACTCATCCAGGCAAGAATTTCTCCCTTCCTGATCTTTTCTCCCTCTGTAACCAGAACTTTTTCTACCCTCCCGGAAATGGGTGGTTTAATCTCCAGGCGATTTCTCGGTCTTACTACCCCACTGGCAGAGACAATTAAGGAAATTGAATCACGCTGGGGTCTTATTTCTGTATAAACAGTTTCTTCTCTGCCACGTCTTAAAAGAAAAAACGCTCCTACTATCAACACAATAACAACAATCAATATCCAATTTTTCAATTTCATTATTATTCCCCCTCACCTAAAACTCTCTTCCATTCAGCCCGGGCAACAAATGCATTGAATTTTGCGCCAAGCAAAGATTTTTTTGAGTTTATAAACTCATTCTCTATTGTGTCCCAATCCTGATAGGAGATAAGACCATTAATATACTTTACTCTGGAAATTTTAGCCCGCTCTTGGGAAGCCACAAAATATTTTTCTCTAACTTTTACATTCTCTACGGCATCAATAAGTCCATTATATACTTGTTCAATCTGGAACAAGATTTCTTGCTTTACTTCCCGGAGATTCTCCTCTGATTTGACTTTATCAATCCGGGCAATTTTCAAATCATATATTTTCTTTCCTCCAGAAAAAAATGGATAAGAAAGGCTCAGGCCAACATTCCACCTCGCTCTTTCCAGAGGCCACTCAGGGCCACTCCTCGAGGTACTTCCACTGAAAGAAATTTGGGGATAAAAGGCTCCTCGTGTATATCTCAAATTATATTTTGATGAATCAACTCCATATCTTGCCACTAAATAATCAGGACTTTTTACCAGCAATTCCTGAAATGATAAGATTCCCTCTGGA
>Ga0114921_10001180_pt1 | contig 11852 bp, 7 predicted proteins | sample BentaG_FD_87016 | JGI IMG/M metagenome (GOLD analysis project Ga0114921, IMG submission 87016) | Deep subsurface microbial communities from South Atlantic Ocean to uncover new lineages of life (NeLLi) - Benguela_00093 metaG | ecosystem: Environmental > Aquatic > Marine > Oceanic > Sediment ...
GGCTAATCCGTGTAATAGAATCATTAAAGAACTAGTTCTTAAGTCTCTTCTCTCTGATAAAATTTGAGCTAATGTAAAGTACTCTGAACCAGCTTCATTATAAGATTTAGATTCAAGAAGAATAAGCACATCTTTATAATATCTTTTTTTCATAGCATTTCGTTGCTTTAAAAAATCTGAATATTCCCTCCTAGTGTCCCCCATCATCTGCTCTAATTTGGCTAATTTTTGTGCTAAAATGAGATCAGACTTTCTCTTTTCCCCGAATTCCTTTCTTGATAATTTTTCTTCAACAGGTTCACTTTTTTGTTCTTTCAGTATAAGAGTTTCTATAAAAGATTTTTCGGGTTCAAAAAGAACTAATTTTTCAATTAATAACTTAGTACATAAATTAATTAGTTCTAAATTATCGTCTTCTAAAGCAAAGAGAAAAATTTTTAAGATTTTAATCTCAGGTAAATCTTCAAAATTGGATTTAATTTCTTTGTATTTTGTGAGTATATCTTTCAATTGTATATTAGCTGTAAAAACATCTTTAATTTTTGTTATTATTAATATGTTCAAAATCAAGCTTAATGCTGCTTGTCTATAGAATTTCTTGTCTAACAACAGGCGAATTGTATCTTTATATTCTTCAGCAGCTACCTCAAATTTTTGATTAGACAAATCTTCTAAAGCTAACTTCCAATATTGATTCTTCATCAATTTCCTTTTAGCAATTTCTTTCTTTTCTTTCGGGATTTTATTCGCAAGTTCAATACAATTTTCTTTTAGTAATTCAGCTTCAGCATTTTTTCTTTCCAAATCTTCAGGTTCGAGAGTTTTAAGTGCCTTACCAAAAGTTTCATTTAGAAGAGGAACCTCTTCTTCAAAGAGTAGAAGATTATCCATAAACTCTATAGCTTCTTGAAGCTTGATACGATAACCAAGTTTCTCAAGATCTAAAACGTATTGAACCAGATATACTGGAAATGTCTCTGAAAATGATTTCTCTAGTCTTCCTAGCTTAATTTTTATACGATTAAAAAATTCGCGAAAATTTTCAATCCGGTTTAGTTTTAGATCCAATAATAGGATTATTGCTAGGGATACTCCCGCTAAGTTAAGCCTACGCCTATCAATCAAACGATTTACGGATTCTTCATAGCTGCTGATGGCACTATCATAATCCTTTTTATCCAACTGCATTAGAGCATCCTTTAAATAATTTCTTCTATACGGTCTTCTTTGTTTTAATAATGAATCCCTTTCTTGGCGAGCTTCTCTTGCTTTATTTCGAATATTAGGAAGCTTTTCCTTCAAAATTTCTCTATTAGAATCATCTTCAGCTTTCTTAGCTTCAGTAGAGCTTTTTTCACCTTGAAGCTTTTCTATTTTTTTGTTTAGTTCGATCTTGAGAGTTTTATTTTCAATCTTATCCGCAATGCCATGAGCATCATCTAATCTATCAGATGAGATATAAATTTCAACGATTCTCTCACGAATTTTATCAAAATTTATTTTACGATTATCTAGATAAGCGAATGAGATATCCTCGGCTTTTTTCATCAACATCTGGGCAGGCGCTATAACATCTGTCTTATTACTGCTATTAACAATTCTTATAGTTTTAATTTTGAATGAATCAACAAAGCTTTCGCTAATTTCTTTTGATTGCTCGTATAATAATTGCTCTCTGTAAATTGAAATAAGATTTACAAAAATATCTTCAATTTGTTCGAAATCGAGTTCTTTTACGATATCGTTCAATTTTTCTATGATAACTTTAAATTTATTCCTTAGATAAATCTTTTTTGCTTTTTTTGATAGATCATAATAACTTTTAAAAAACTGGTCGAAAAGTTTTCCAATTAATAGGATATCTAGAGCTTTCTTTATCATTTCGGTATGAATTTCTTCTCTTCCAATTCTTTTTAAAAATTCTACTTGAATTTTCACATGCTTAGCGGCTTTAGAATAATCACCATCCTCAATATGCTGATTAGCTTCTTTTATAATCTGTGTATTAATTTCTTTAAAGATACGTAACTCATATTCTATGAAATTATTTAGAGCCTTTAACCCATTTTTGATGTTTTCTTCTTTTTGTTTTTTTATAAATTCTTTATTTTCCTCTTCTATTTTGGATCTCAGATCAGTTAATTTCTTCTTTATCTTGAAGGATTTAACGCTAGTGATTAATATGTCGTAATTACCAAAATCAAGATTATTTAGGAATTGCGTAATTAATTTTTCTAGATAAGAATCTACATCTGGTTTTTTAACGTTGTAAGTTTCAGAGAGGTTTTCAATCTCGTCGTAAGTTTGTTTAGCACGAATCTGTACTTCCTCTTTAATTTGTATCTTTAATAGACTTATTAGCACTTCAATTAATCTCTTAGCAAATTTGTCTAATTCTTCAAACAAACCTTCCTGTTGATAAGTAGAGATCGCTCGGTATAATTGATCTCGAGCTAAAATATGATTATCGTTCTTAATTAAGAAATCTGCAGCAGCTATAATTTTCGCGGTTACTTCTCGTAGGATAAGAAGCGCTTGATCGTGGGGGAGATTATTGAGAATGTTGAAAGCGCTTTCAACTCTACAGGCAGATATATAAGAGTCAATCGCTAACTTAAAAGACTCATCCATTAAATTATTGTCTCTAATTTCTATTGCGGACCATTGAGCTGCGGCTAGATATTGTTTTGCTGCTTGAACAAATTTACGTTTGTTAAATAATTTATTCCCTTCTAAAACCAAGGATTCAGCATACAATCTCTTAAAATTATCCGATTTTTTCTTATCTACATTTTGCAAAATCTTTGAAGCTTCTAAGTACATGTTTACTTTTGAGTAAAGAAATGCAGCTTGTTCGCAAATGATGTAATATTCCTCTTTATTAAATATGTCTGCTATCATAGCTGCTTTTTTAATAGCTTGGGCTGCAAAGAAATAAAGATCGGGTCTTTCTTCCTTATTAGCTTTTTTAAAGAAAATGTTTGCTAACTGAATATAGATCGGAAATCTCATCCATGCATTCTCAATATTCAATGGAGTATCGCCAGAAATCATAGCTAAACATAAACATTGTAAGGCTTGGTGAAATTCTCTAGGTTGAAGATTAACAAACGCTTCTATATCAAGATATTCGAGCCATGTGTTCTCTAACAATTCATTTATAGATATTGGTATTATGCTTTGTTGGTCATAATACATCAGAACAATAGGGACATTTCTCTTTATTGATCTTATATCGTGTAATATAGAATCGAATATTTCCATTTCTTCCGTATTTAATGGATTTATAAAGTAGATAACACCATCTACGGTTCCAAGCATTTCATCAAAATCAGAATCAGTGTTCATGATATCAGTTATTGCATCTATTTCTAAATCGCATGTATCTTCGAATGCATTTACTTCTTTATACCATTCTAAATAAGCACCTTTATGTTCGCCTTCTTCTCCAAACGCTCTATAACTATAAAGAGAAATAGCTTCCCCGTTTAAACCCAATAAAAGAATTTTAAAGATATAACGCATAAAATTAACTTAAATTTTATATTTCAAACCTAATATTATAATAAAACATTATTTCATATTATAAACTTTTTTCGTTTCAATTGGAAGACTAAAAGAATTATAAAAAAGTTAAAAAATTTTCAAGCTTTTCTTTTCTTAAGTTCAAGAAAAATTTTAATAAATAAAGTATCTAATAATTATAATTTGCTGGGGATTCTTTTTGGAGTACTTAGATAGAAATTATGCCATTATAAAAGAGAGGATGATTCAGCAAATGGAAGAATCTCTTAAAAAAGGTCGAAAACTAATAGACACGGAACTAGATACGGGGATTTTAAACTTCATAGTAAGACCTGTTGTTAAAGCATTTTACGATTTTTGGGCCAAGCATGACGCAAGAAAGGGAACATTAAAACAAATAGACATAACACTTGAAGCTGGAAAGCAATTATTATTAAACGGTAATTCTGAAGAGGAATTTAATAAAATTGTAGAAGAATACTTCCCAAAATATCTAAAAGGTGATCAAGTTACATACCAATGTAGTAAACACCATAAAAACTATGAAATGCTAAAAGAAAATGCAAAAGATACCTTCATAAATTATCTTGAAGAAGTGAAAACATTTCTTAGTGTTGAAGAAGACCTAAGCGAATATTCTGAACTTGCAAGATTTGCGTTTAAAACTAAAGAAATAGCCACTCTGAATTTAATGAAACAATTAGAGTTCACAGAAAAGGGCATCAGAATCATTGAAGAGGATCCAACTATTCTTTCGTTACCTGCAGGTAAGAAGATAATTATTAAAGCGCTAAGAAAAGGATTCGAAGATACTAAAAAGGAATTTTTAGGATCTATAGACGATACCTACGATTAATTATAGTTAAAACATTTAATTAGAAAAATTTATTATTAAAATAGTTATAAAATAAAAAAAAGTTAAAGAATACGAGAAATACCAATTATAGGAGAATTAATAATGAGCCATATAACAAGAAACTATAAAATCGTTGAAGAAAAGATGATTTCAACAACTGACTTGTCACTAGGTTATGGTAGAGAGTTAATTGATACGGAGTTAGATGCCGGAGCGTTTAATTTTGTTGTAAAACCAATAGTGAAAACATTTTATAAGCTTTGGAGCGATAATAACGCTCGTGTCGGGACATTAAAACAAATTAAAATCGCGTTAGATTCTGCAAAAACGCTACTTGAAAATGGGGAGATTACTAAAGAAAGATTTAATGATGCGATAAAAAAAAACTTCCCAAGTTATTTAGAAAATGATCAAACTGATAAACAGTGTAAAAAAGATCATGAACGCTATGAAGAATTGAAAGAGTTAACTAAAAAGTCTTTTATTTCCCAAGTAGAAGAATGTATCCTATTTTTGAATATAAAAGAAGATGTAAAAAATTACGACGAATTATCAAGAGCGGCCTTTAAAACCAAAGAAAAAGCTTACGAAGCTCTAAAAAGACAATTGGATTATAATGAAAATGGTATAGCAATAGTGGAAGAAGACGAAAGCATTCTAAATGTTCCCGCTGGGAAAAATATTATTATCTCCGTTCTTCGGAAGGGCTTTGAAAAAACCAAGCAAAGCTTAATTGAAGAACTTGATTTTATTTTTATTAACTAAGTCTAAGTTTTTTTACTTACCTTCATTTATATTAAAATGCGATTAGCATGAGCGTTAATTCCACTGATACAAAACCAAAAATTAGCTTACGATTAATTTTTGTTAATATTCTAGTTGTAATTTTTATTATAATGAGTTATATATACATTTCTGAGTCCTTAGGTTCGATTTCTACACCATTTATCGGTATTAACGAGTTTTCATTAGTGTTTGGATTTTCTTTATTAATCTTTACTTTTTTCTCAATATTAGCGGGGCCAATTCAGGCTTTTATAGCGGGATTTTTTGGTGAATTTTTATATCAACTCGCTTTTACCAATAGTGTTTTCTTAGATTGGTGTTTAATTGTTGCATTATTTGGTATGGTAGCGGGGATTTACAAATATAAACCTTTAAAATATCAAAAGACTAAGGGTGTTCTCTATACTCTTATCTTGTTAATTATTGATTCTATTATTATGATGTTTTTCATTATCTTGTTCCAAATTTTATTCTATTCTCCTTCTCTTCAATTTGAAATATTGCTCATTAATTTTGGATTCAAATTTTTCTTAGATGCTCTCCTTTCGGCTATTATAATAGTACCGATTCTTCTAATTTTCTACGATAAATTTCTAGCTTCAACAGAACGCCAATTATACTACTTACTTTTAACACATCACCCAGTTTCTGCAAGTGACCATACATTTTATTTTCAATTTGGAAGAACAAAGGTTTACTTATGCTCTAGATGTTCAGGTATGGTGATTGGAATAATCATGTCTATTTTTTTTGTGATTATAATTCAAAAGATACTTGATACTCAATTTAGTTCTGAATTAGCATTACTGATTGTAATTATTTTTCCATTACCGGGATTAATCGATTGGGGCACTCAAAAACTATTATATAGAACGAGTACTACAGAATCTCGATTGTTTACTGGATTTATTATCGGAGTTGCCGCAAATTTCATTTCATTTACGGGTGAGTATTATTTCCTCACACTAATTATTGTTTCAATCTATTTTAGCATACTTATCATGTTAATCTTTTTCGGACAGAAAAAGTTGATTAGGGAATTGAACAAGGAGCTAACCCAAGAACCTACTGAAGAACTTGATTTTGGTTAGTACTTTAAAATTAGTTATTTAAGTAGTTAAGATGAAAAATATTATTTTCATTCACGGTCTTGAAAGTTCGGGTAAAGGTTTTAAAGGATTGTATTTAAAAAAAATTATTCCAGAAATTCTTACTCCTGATTTTGTAAAGTTTGACCCAAAAAGTACGCTTAACGATCTCCTTAACGTGCGGATTACTCAATTAAACCCTATTTTAAGCGGAAGAAATTCATGGGTAATTATCGGCTCAAGTTTTGGAGGTTTAATGGGTGTACTATATACTCTTCAAAATCCGTTAAAAGTAAAACGGTTAATATTATTAGCCCCTTATTTGACAACAACATTTGTGAAATGGGATAATATCTCTCCGATTAATATACCAGTAATAGTATTTCATGGTAAAAAGGATGAGATAGCAAAATTTAAACCATCTCGAGAACAAGCTTACAGATTGTTTTCTAATCTTGAATTTAACGCAACGGAAGACGATCATAATCTTAATCAGACAGTGGAAAAGTTAAATTGGATAGATTTAACTTCATAGTTATTAAAATAGGATTAACTCAATTGAACCTATCTAAATTTTATAAGATTTTTTTAAAAATTGGACCCCATTTTTTTTATATTCACTTTCCTACTTCTGTTAATTAAGATTTTGTTTTTCAATTGGAGTTTTATTTTAAAAACACGGATGCTTGAAAGATGGTTTTTGATAATAACGGGAGTTTCTACATTTTCTTTAATTTTTTTTCGACATCAAGTAATATAATTCTTCAGAAAAATGCAAATATAATTCAATATTATACAAAAATTAAAAAAACAAAATAAAATATTTATTATTATATAAGTGTGAGGTATAAATGGACAATAAACTATTTATTTGTCGTAATTGTCAATACGTTTTTCCAAAGGAATTATCAAAACTTATAGATTCTAAAGTTCAAGTATACTGCGAAATGTGTGGAACACCTTTTTCCTTATTAGGTGTAAGTTTTAAAAAAGCTTCTGTAAGCAAGACAAAAGATGATATTCATAGACCTACCAAATATGGCGTTGTTGATAAAGGTGGATCTAGTCTTGATAAAGTAATAAGGAGTTTAAATAAGTTTGATTATGTTCCCTTATTACTTTTCTCTATAATTACGCTAATCGTAAGCTTCTTCAATTTACGTGCTTCAGGAGGTATTATGGTTATGATAAGCTCGTACCTTATTGTGTTTAGCAGTTTGTTAATCATCATATACGACGCTCGTTTTATATCTCCAAGAATTAAATCTAAAAACTATGACGAGATAACTCTTGATGCTATTTGCTATGGGATTTTAGGTTGTATTATCTATGGTACTGGCGCCATCATATTAATTAAGGGAATTTTGATATTTATTTACTCTGCCAAGAACTCTGAAAAGGGCGATCACAAAGTATATCGTTTTGGTCTTAAATTAAAGAACTCTATAAATAATTTTTCTGCTAAAGCTGGTTTCGTAATTATATTACTTATTTTAAATCGTGTATACTTTAGCGGCATTGAAATAAACGTTATTACAATTTTTAATTCATTTTTTAATGATCTGTTTTTTTTGTTATTCTTTGCATCTTTCATTTTATTTTCTCTAATTATTTTGATTATAGATTTAAGTTTAAGGAAGAAAATCTACAATAAATTAGAGTTTGCTGGTATTGATGTAGTTCGTACATTCATTTTAGGAGTTCTAGGTACAGTTTTCTTATCCATCGGGATATTTATATTGTTGAAATCAATTTTAATACTTGCACTATATATAGGCAAGCCGATCGATTTATATGGGAAACTAAAACTAGAAGAACATGAAGTAAAAATTGCTCAAGTTCCAAAAGAATTAAAAGAAGAACCAGAAGAAGAACACGTCAAAAAGGAAGATATTCCAACAGAACAGCTTGAAGTAAGACAACCAGATACGAAACCTCAAGAAATTAAGGTTAAAGAAAAACATCCAGAGGAAGAAACGGAAGAAGTTATATTTGTTGAAGAGGAAAAGGAAAAAGATATAACTGAAGAGGTAGTTCTTCAGAAAAGAGAAGATAAGAAAGAAAAAGTTATTAAATTAAGACTTCACGAATCGCTTTTACCTGTTAAAAATGAGAAAGATAGGAAAGTTGTTAAAGAATACTTTTCTAAGATCTTTAACATTATCTCCAAAGATTTGAGACGTCAAATATCGGAACTTGATATACCTAAGAAGGAGCGAAAGAGCATACTTAAAGAATTAGCGTTCTTAGCTGAAGAAGAACAACTGAATTATATTGAAGAATTAAACAATCTATACGAAGAAATTCCACAGAAATTAATGGAGAGAATAAGCAAACTTCCAAATTTTAAACCAAAATATTATGATAAAATCGTAGAAGAACTAAAATTTATGGATAAAGAACAACAAATCGAATTTATAGAATTTTTAGAAAAACACGCCTGATATTTAATAAAGAACTTCAATGAAAAAATGTCGTTAGAAAAGAGAAGAGAAACAAAGGAGAATAGAGCGGAAAAAGAACTAGAGGGAAGTTCATTTAGGCGTTTAGATTTTACTCCTTTAAAGGATATTAAAGTTAAGAAAAAGAAACAAGTTAAAGAGCAGAAAGAGATAGACTCAGATTTAAGCGTAATTGAAAAAGATGTTTTGAATATTGCTCAAGAAATTCTGAAATTGAAACGATACGACGCTGATTTTGATATTGACATTTCTACTGAAGCAGAACTACAGAAGTTTCCAATTATAGAGAAATTATATGCAAAGAGCATAGCAAAACTCGCATACAAGAAGGGTTATAGCAAAGAAGAAATATTCTTAACCATAAGAGGTTTAGAAGAAAAGAATTGGATTGTAACTAATGAACGAAGAACTAAACTAGAAATTCTAAATAATGAGAAACTAGTAAAAATCATAAAGTTCATCGAAGAAAATCCGGGGATTCATGCGAGAGACAGCAAAGTTGAAAAGGAATTAAAAATAACGAGAACTCCTTTCTTAAAACACATTATGACATTAGAACGATTTCATCTTATTCGATCGAAAAAAATTGGAAAATCTTTACATTATTTCTTAGTAGATGTTCCAGAAGATTATGATAAGTATAAAGTGATTTTCTCAAATCCTTTAATTCCAAAAATAGTAGAAGAAATTTTTAAAGACGAAGGAATAGCAATTTCAAAAATAGGAGAAATCCTTGATGTTTATTCAGGGACGATTCAATATTACATTAAAAAATTGAAAGATCTAGATCTTATTAAACCTGTCAAGACTCTAAAAAACGCAAAGATACATGTCGTTAATGTTGAATTACTTGCCAAATTTAACGAATTTTTTGATGAACCAGATTTTTCTAAGTTATTAAAGGGTTTATAATTTTATTTAGTTTAAAGCGTGTGTTGTATCTTCGGAAGCGCTTTGATTAAAATTTTAATAGCGTTATCAATTCCAGTCTCCATATCTGGATGGATTTCGTTTGAATTTAGTAGGTCAAATCGAGGGTGACCGGGTAAATCTGATACGGAAAGTATTGAGGCAATCTTCAGGTTATATAACTTCCCTAACAAAAACAAAATTGAGCTTTCCATATCTATTACATCGATGTTAACTGCTTTAAGCGCTCTGATGAATTCAAAGGTTTCGCAAAATAATGCGTCTGTAGTCCATAGGTTTGATTCTATCGTTTTATTGGGATTAGTCTCTCGAGCTTCATTGACTAATAACTCTCTTAAGATTTCATTTGGTTTGGAGATGAAGATGGTTTGAGGGGCAGCAATTAAATTTTGAGTAATTGATAATGGATTTTGAATAGAACCTAAACTGTTAAACAAAGTGGGATTGGCTCTTAAGTATTCAGAGCTCGTTCCATCACCACAAAAAGCCGATTTTGGTATCACAATATCGCCAATATTTATTGGGTTATTCTCTCCAATAAGACCACCACAAAAATCTATCCTAACAACTATTTTTGCTTTTGTTCGCTTCAAACATTCTAATGCAAGTGCCGCGTTAGGACATCCTACTTGAGAGCGGATAACACTTACTTTTATTCCGTTTAAAACGCCATTGTAAACTCTTCCATATACAATCTTGTTTTGTAATCTATTAACGATTTTTTTCATAACTAACTTTACTGCGGGCAATATAACAATTTCATTAATATTCGAAGGTTTAGTTTCCAAAATCATCCTGACAATTTTTTCGTCAACGCTAATAAATTTCAAACCCAAATTGAGCATCTGACTTTTAATTTTATTCAACATTTTTTCTCTCACTTTGAATTTCTTAAGCTTTACTAATTATATTTTATAAGTTAGTTCCTAATTACTGATGTACTTATAATTCTAAATAATAATTTTTAATATTATTATTAGATACATTAATCTATAATTATAAACTACTAGGATACGAATAAAAACCGCGGTACTCTGTGATGACAAATCCATACATTATTGACAACAAAATTACAAACAAATTTGTTGAAACTTATACTAAAACAACATATCGTATAATAGGGAAGAATAAACATACAGCTATTAAACCATGTCACTGGTTAGAACAAAAATTAATGACAGGGAGAGAGAATAGAAATTGTTACAAGGGAGTTTTTGGCGTTCAAAGTCACAGATGTTTGCAAAATACTCCTTCTATGCCATTCTGTAATCAACAATGCGTTTTCTGCTGGAGAGATACTGAACTCGGTAATATAAGTAGCGATTTTAGCGTTGAACCAGATGATCCTATTTATTTAATCGATGAAATGATTCGTCAGCATCAAGATATTATAAAAAACCATCTACCATTAAGAAGGTACCTTGAAAATTACGAAATTATGGTGGATCTTCTCAATTTTATGTTAAATAACAGGGAAGATCATAATATAAACTCGCTATCAAAAGGTCTTCATGTTAGTAAAAATAAAATTGAGCGTGCATTTAATTTATTAAAAAATCAAGAGTTTCTCGCGCCAGTTGATGATTCTTTAAAGAGTTTCAAACTTGACAGTGAAATTTCGTGCTGTATTGACTCCAGAGATGAAATCGTTAAGTTATTCAATTTATCTTTAACAACCCCCGACGAGATTATGCAAACTCATAGTGAAGCTATGAACCCTAATCACGCAGCAATATCTCTTGATGGTGAACCATTCTTATATCCAAAACTGGATGGACTAGTGAGTGAGTTTCGTAATCTAAATATGACTTCTTTTATCGTGACCAACGGAACATTACCAGAAAGAATTGAAAGTTTAAATTCATTGCCATCACAGCTCTATATCACTTTACCGGCACCAAATAAGGATGTTTATAAAAAAGTTTGCCGTCCGATGATTAAAAAGGGATGGGAAAAAATAGAGCAAAGTTTAGGTTTGGTAGAAAGCCTAACTTGTAGAACCGTAGTTAGATTAACTGCTGTAAAGAATTTGAACATTTCCGAAAAATTCATCCATGATTATGTTAAAATAATTGAGAATGTAAATCCAAATTTCTTTGAAATTAAAGGCTTTACACTTCAAGCTAAAGCACTTAACATAAAAGACAGAATAAAAAGTACCAAACCGATACAATATTATTTCCCTTCATATGAAGAATTAGAAGA
>Ga0114921_10001181_pt1 | contig 11840 bp, 10 predicted proteins | sample BentaG_FD_87016 | JGI IMG/M metagenome (GOLD analysis project Ga0114921, IMG submission 87016) | Deep subsurface microbial communities from South Atlantic Ocean to uncover new lineages of life (NeLLi) - Benguela_00093 metaG | ecosystem: Environmental > Aquatic > Marine > Oceanic > Sediment ...
ATGGCAGGCGGGGAGGCGAAGATAGTTGATATCCAGAGAGGTAAAGTAATTTTAACCAGATACGGCGTTAAAGAGACATTGATCACCTATGAGGGTGAAACTTCTTCAGCCAGGCCCAGTGTCCTTCCACCGGTAAAGACCTCAGCAAACAGATGGGGAGTGTCAAAGGGCGACCTTGCCTCAGTGCTAAGCGACCCAGGCAAAATCCTCGCTCAGGTCAGGGTTGACCCCTACTTTGAGGGGGACAGGACGGTCGGCTTCAAGGTCAGCCAGATCGAGAAGGGCAGCCTTGTCGACCGCCTGGGGATTCGGGATGGGGATATCATAAAGCGGGTCGACGGCCAACCCATCGATAGCATAGAGAAGGCAATTCAGGTTTACAAGCGAGTAAAGAATAAGCGAGTGATATCCGTTGATTTACAGCGTGATGGCCAGATGTCGACCCTGACCTACGAAATAGGAGACTAGAACGCAGATTAACGCAGATGATAAAAAACGGACGCAGATAATCTCAGATAAAGACAAATAAATAACATCAGCGGTAATCAGCGTAAGGGAAACGAAGTGAAAAGAGATGTACTCCTCCTGTGTATAGTTAGTTTATTGTTGCTCCCAACCACCGCTTATGGCGAGGAGCCCTCCGTCTGTTTGGACTTCAAGGACGCCGATATCACAGTGGTCATAAAGGCCATCTCGGAACTGACTGGTAAGAACTTTGTGCTCGATGAAAAGATCAAGGGGAAGGTCACCATTATCTCCCCCACAAAGATACCATTAGATGAGGCCTATACGGTTTTAGAATCCATACTGGAGGTCAAAGGCTATACTACGGTTCCCGCAGGCGAGGTAATAAAGGTCGTCCCCAGGGGTGAGGCGAGGCGGAAGAGCGTGGAGACCAGGATAGGGAAGGAGATCGAGGAAATATCTCGGGAAGATAAGTTTATTACACAGCTCGTCCCCCTGGAGTATGCCGATAGCGAACAGGTAAGAAGTTTCCTTGCCCCATTCATATCCCCAGGGGGAAACATGGTTGCCTATCCCCAGACCAATACCATCATCATAACCGATGCCTCTTCAAACGTCCGCCGCCTGGTGAAGATATTAAACGAAATCGACATAAAACCCCCAATCCGTAGAGAGATGATTCACGTCTACTACTTAGAAAACTCGAGTGCCGAGTCCCTTGCAACCGTCCTGACCACGATGTATGCCAAGATAAAGGCAAGGGTCGTGGGGAAAAAGGCAGCCCTGGCCGTGGAGGAAAAGCCAAGTATCGTGGCGGACAAATTAACAAACTCCTTGATCATCATCGCCACCCCCACCCAATACGAGGAACTTGCCAAGATCATAAGGAAGCTCGACATCCCACGAAGACAGGTCCTGGTCGAGGCGGTAATCGCCGAGATGAGCCTGGAGAAGCTCATGGACCTCGGCGTCGAGTGGGCAACCACTGAGGCTACCCCAACCGGAGGACCAGCCGGAGAGACAGAATTCTTTGGAGGTACACACTTTGGAATGCGGCCAGAGCTTCTGGCCGGAACCTTGTATGGAATGAGTCTTGGATTGATCAAAGGAGGGGATATTTCAGCTCTAATTAATCTGTCCCAAACCGATACTGATGTAAACATCCTTTCCACCCCCTCCCTGCTGACAAACGACAACCAGGAGGCTCAGATTACGGTGGGCGAGCGCGTTCCTTTAATAACTGGTACCAGGTATACGGAGGAGGATAGGCCCATCTATACATTTACCTATGAGGACGTCGGGATTATTCTGAGGATCACCCCACAGATTAACCCGAAGGGCTTTGTCACTTTAAAGATTAGCCAAAAGATCACAAAAGTACTGAGAGAAACACTATATGAAGTTAAAGCCCCCAAATTGACAAAAAGAGAAACCCAGACCACAGTCACGGTCGGGGATAAGGAAACCATTGTCATCGGGGGATTGATTCGGGATGATAAATCTTCCGCCGTACGAAAAGTCCCATTCCTTGGTGACATCCCCCTGTTGGGACGACTCTTCAGAAGAGAGACAGAGGAAACAAAGAAAACTAGCCTCTTGGTTTTCGTTACGCCCCACATCATCACAAGTCCTCAGGAGATTGCTGAATTGACGGCTCAGAAGAAGACCGAATCTGAGAAGTTTATCGAAAAGGAGATAAAAGGAAAGAACGAGTGAGACATAATTGGAATGCTTTGCATTTCAATTCTAGCGAGCAAAGGGAGCGTCTTATTATGGAATCAATCGGCACGATTTTATTGAAGAACGGAGCCTTGACTGAAGAAGAGCTAGAGGAGGCTATCGGCTTGCAAACTATGTCTGATAAGAGCTTGGATCAGATCCTGGTGCAGCAAGGCAAGGTCAAGGAAACCCAGATCCTCAGGGCACTGAGCACAAAGTTGAATATTCCTTACATGGAGCATATAGGTGACGATGATATTGACAGGGAGGCGATGCCCGGGCTTCCACTTTCATTCCTCAAGCGACACAGGCTCCTGCCATTAAAGAAGGAAAAGGGCGCTGTGCCGGTGGCCACCTGTGATCCACTAAACCTCCATCCTTTGGATGACATCAGGCTCCTTTTATTAGGAGAACCTGAGATAAGGCCAATCGCAGCTCGTGGCGATGAAATCCTTGGTGCCATCAACCGATACTATGGCTCTGGCCAGACGGATACGGCCGAGGAGATAATCCAGGAGCTCGGCAAAAGCGACCTCAAGATCACAGAGGGTTTGGGCGAAGAGGTAGAGGATCTGCTCGATATGGCAAGAAAGCCGCCGATCATCAAGCTGGTTAACTCCTTGATCCTTCAGGCCCTCAAAGAGAGGGCTAGTGACATCCACCTGGAGCCCCGGGAGAAGGATCTGAGGGTAAGGTACCGAATAGACGGCGTTTTATACGACAGATTAACCTCACCAAAGCAATATCAGGCAGCCATCATTTCACGAGTGAAGGTCATGTCCAGCCTGAATATTGCCGAGCGAAGGCTTCCCCAGGACGGCCGCATCAGCATCAAGATTGTGGACAGAGATATCGACATCAGGGTATCTGTTGTCCCAACCTTCTTCGGTGAGCGGGTGGTGATGCGTCTCCTCGACAAGTCAGCAGCCTTCTTTAAGTTAGAGGACCTGGGCCTGCAGCCAGATAAGCTCAAAGCACTGCTAAAACTAATTCATACATCCCATGGCATAATATTGGTAACGGGCCCAACTGGGAGCGGCAAGACCACAACCCTCTATAGCGCGCTGGACCGAATCAATACCCCTGATAAGAATATCATCACAGTCGAAGACCCGATAGAGTATCAATTAGAGGGTATCGGCCAGATTCAGGTAAAGCCCAAGATAGGCCTTACCTTCGCCAACGGGCTTCGCTCCATCGTCAGGCAAGATCCTGACATCATCATGGTGGGAGAGGTACGAGACTTGGAGACAGCAGAGATAGCCATTCACGCATCCCTCACTGGCCATCTGGTCTTTAGCACACTCCATACCAACGATGCTGCTGGAGCAATAACCAGGCTCCAGGACATCGGCATCGAGCCCTATCTTGTCTCGAGTTCTGTGATTGCCGTCATGGCCCAGAGGTTGGTGAGGACAATCTGCCCAAGGTGTAAAGAATCCTACAGGCCCTCTGCCCAATCCCTATCTGAGATAGGATTGGAACCCTCGGATCTTGCAGAAGGCGCACTCTGGCGAGGAAAAGGTTGTCCCTATTGTTTGAACAGCGGATATCGAGGGAGGACAGGCATCTTCGAGGTATTGCTCATGGACGAGGATGTCAGGAGCTTAGTATCAGCTAAGACGGACTCGAACATCATCAAGCGAAAGTCCATCTCCAAGGGAATGGCTACTCTTCGAGATGATGGAGCAACAAAGGTCCTGGCTGGGATTACCACAATTGAAGAGGTCCTTCGAGTTACCCAGGACGAATTTGGCTAATCCAGACAACCAAGTGGTTCCTATTGCCCGTCCCGATAAAGCCTACAGGGCAGAATCGGTGCGGGTTTTTCTTTGCCTTTTTCGCCGAGGTATGGTATTATAAAGTATATAAAATATCAAAATGCAAAGTGTAAAATGAAAAACGCAAAAGGACAAATAATTTTGCAATTTGCACTTTGATTTTTGCACTTTGCCGAGTGGAACGAGGCGGTTCTTATGCCCACATTCGAGTATAAAGGGTTTGATAATACAGGGAAGGAGGTCAGGGGTATCACCGACGCCGATGACCCTCAGACAGCCAGGACAAAGTTGCGCCAGAGAGGCATTCATCCTACCGAATTGATCGAGAGCTCTGGCGGCATTTCTGCCTCCGAGCCTCTCGCCATCGCGCCCGAGATACAACTCTCCCGAATACTCAGAAGAACCAGAGCCGGAGATATTGCGAGCCTAACCCGACAACTGGCCACGCTGCTTGCTGCGGGTCTCCCGCTGACCGAGGCCCTCTCTGGACTGATCGAACAGCTCCAGGATAGATCTTTAAAGAAGACCATCATCGACGTCCGGGAGATGGTGAGGAGTGGCTCTACCCTATCGGCTGCGCTCTCTGAGCATCCCAAAGTTTTTTCCTTTCTCTACACAAATATGGTCAGGGCCGGTGAGAACGCAGGGGCCCTGGAGATCGTCTTAGAGAGGCTGGCAGACTATACAGAAAAGCAAATGAACTTGCGAAATAAGGTTAGAGCCGGCCTTTACTATCCCGGTGTTGTGGCCTTAGCTGCTGGAGGAGTACTATTGTTTCTGTTCGTCTCCGTAATCCCAAAGGTCACTCGTATATTTGAGGAGGTCGAGCAGAGCCTGCCTCCCCCAACCATTGTGCTCATCGCAATCTCTAACTTTCTGAAGAATTTCTGGTGGCTGCTCGGGGTTGCCATCCTTGGGTTGGTCTTAGTGATCAGAGCCTGGCTGAGGACCGAGCCTGGAAGGTTGGTCTATGACCGCATCAAGTTAAAGATGCCTCTCTTCGGGGATCTATCCCAGAAGACGGCAGTGGCCAGGTTCGCTCGAACCCTCGCAACCCTGCTTACCGGTGGAACTCCTCTTTTAGACTCCCTGGACATCGTTAAGAATATCGTTGGAAACAAGGTATTGTCTAAGGCCATTGAGTCCACTGCCGAGCGTATCCGCCAAGGCGAGAGCATGGCCGACCCTCTCGGGAGGAGCGGAGTCTTTCCCCCAATAGTCGTTCGCATGATAGCCGCCGGGGAGAAGAGCGGAAAGCTCGAGGATATGCTCTTCAGGGTAGCGACGGCTTATGACCAGGAGGTGGAGACCAGGGTTACTGCCCTGACCGCCCTCCTGGAGCCCCTCATGATATTGGCCATGGGATTGGTTGTTGGCTTCATCGTCCTTGCGATATTGCTGCCAATATTCGAGATGAGCCGCGTGATACGGTAATTGGTAAAGATTTCTGTGAAGTTAATGCCTTCACCGACCGGGTCGAAGGGCTTCCAAACCGCTGGACGCATACTGAGCTTTTTACAAGGATGTGTAGTAGTTGTGATTTATTCAGAACGATACATCTCTTTAATATTTGATCGAGAGTAGCAGACGTTCGTAGAGACAGGATGTTGCGGATTGGAGTTAAACCTATGAAGTATTGGAGGTGACGCAGGGTAAAATTTCAGACAAGGAGGAGAAAATGGTACAAAGGAAAGTTTCAAAAGTCGATCTGTCAAAATATAAAGACGTGGAGAAGCCTATATTTATTCCCTATGCGGAAAAGTTCGTGGACCTTTCTGCAATGCCGAGATGGGATTTGCCTGAAAAAGTTATAATTAAGGCAGCTGTTTGTGGCGCCATGTTTACTGATGAGAATAACCCCAACCACCCTATGACTATTGATGAAATAAAAAGGGAAATAGATGATTGCATCGATGCTGGTGTCAGTGGGGTCCACATTCATGTTCGCGATGCGAATGGGCTGCCAACAGGAGACCCGAAGATCTTACGCTCTGTAATAGAACCCATCCGTAAAAGGGTGGGAATGAATGTGGTAATAGATGGTTGCACTTTCTTCGGTGATAGTTTCGAGGAGGTTATGCTTCCACTTACGGAGGGGCTTTTCGAGGTTTCTCCCGTCAACACATGTGCCACGTATATTGACCAACTTCTTTTTGTTCTTCCACCCGAGACTATGAAAGCGCACACAAAAATTGCCCAGGAATTAGGCATCAAACCTCAAATAGCCGTCTACAATACCGGGGATATCATGACATGCAAACGTAATTTGATCGATACGGGGATTCTGGAGAAGCCCTATTATTGGATCATAGTCATTGGTTTGCCGGGCTGGTCGCCGATACCCAATCCATCAATAATGTTTGAAACCCTCGTTATGTATAAGAGGTTGATAAAGGATATTGACCCTGACTCTGTTATAATGGTTTGTGCCTCAGGAAGAGCTACTGGTTACCTCTCGACAGCCGCCATGCTCCTTGGAATGCATGTCAGGGTAGGAATGGAGGATTCTATATGGCTCTATCCTCACAAAGAAGATTTGATTTCCAATAATAGAGAAGTAGTCGAGTCGACGATTCGAATTGCTCATGAGTTGGGTGGAAAGGTTGCCACAGCAGATGAATATCGTGAAATAATAGGTATAAAAGGGTAAATCGGCTGGCCTCGATTGCTCAGGATACGTCTCAAGATGTTGTCAATATGGCCATTATATAACCAGTACCCTACCTGATATTTCCACTGAAATTTGATGGGCAGCGCTAAAACAAAAAGAGGAGAATTCTATGCAAAAAGAAAGAGGGTTTTACCCGTGTCCCAACTTATTGGTATCTGCGAAATCTACGTCAAAGGGGTTTGCACCGTTGGAGGCTTTAAGAAACCGCCTTTCCCAAATGGCGCCTCCAACGGGGTTTACCCTCATCGAACTGATGATCGTTATCATCATCCTTGGGATATTGGCCACCATCATCGTACCCAGGTTTATGGGGAGGGAAGAGGAGGCCAAGCACACTGTGGCTATTGTTCAAATTAAGAACATCGAAGCGGCCCTGAAGCTCTTCAAGCTGGACAATGGATTTTACCCCTCTACAGAACAGGGCCTGGAAGCCCTAGTTGTAAAACCGACCATCGGCCAGATCCCAAAGAACTGGAGGGAGGGAGGGTATCTGGAGAAGGGAAAGGTCCCCAAGGATCCGTGGGGAAATCCATATATCTACATCTCACCCGGGGTGCATCTCAAGGAATACGACCTCGAATCTTATGGTCGAGACGGAGAGGACGGAGGGGAGGGGCCGGATGCCGACATCGAAAACTGGGCGTTGGAGTAAGAGCATGGTAAGTAAGCAGGTGGGAAAGTGTGCAGGTGAGAAAGTCCGAATAAAACTCACTTTCTCACTTTCTCACCAGCTCAACAGCAAGGGTTTTACACTAATTGAGCTGGCCGTCGTCATCATCGTCTTGAGCGTGGCGTCAGCTCTTGTCATCCCCAAACTGGAGGGTCTAATTGGAGGAGGGAACTTAAAGAGCTCTGCCCGCAGATTGGTAGGAACGATCACATATGTCCACGACCAGGCTGCCACCACTGGAAGAAAATACAGACTTTGCTACGACCTTGACACGAGTGAGTATTGGGTGGCCCGCCTGGAAGGGCGAGGCTCGCCAAGGGCGGCCAACCAGACCGAGGCCGGCGAGTTTACAGAACTAAAAACAGCCCTGGGGAAGAGAAAGAGGCTCCTCGAGGGCATATTTTTTTTAGATGTCATAACCTATCCCGAAGGCAAGGTAAATCAGGGATATACATATACAGAATTTTCCCCTAAGGGCTTTATCGAAAAATGCACCATACACCTGCAAAACGATGCCGAAGAGACCTGTACCTTATTAATAAAGAGTCTGACGGGAAGGGTAAAGATCTATGACCACTATGTGGAAGAAAGTGCGCAGGTGGGAAAGTGAGCAGGTGGGAGCTATTCGAACTAAAGACCACATAAAGCCCACTTTCTCACTTTCTCGCCAGCTCACTAGCAAGGGGTTTACCCTACTGGAAGTTATGATCGCTCTGGCAATCATTGCTACAGCACTGGTGGTTCTCCTCCACTGCTATGGCCTTGGGGTGAGCATGGCCAATGAATCTAAAAATATCTCGCTGGCCACAATGCTTGCTCAGGAGAAGATGAGCGAGATAGAGCTCGCAGGATACCCAGAGATCGGCGAGTCCGATGGCAATTTTGACGAACGATACCCACATTTTTACTGGGCACAGAGCATATCTGCCACGCCAATAGAGGACCTGAGGAGGGTAAGACTTATTGTCGCCTGGGACGAAGGAAGCATGGAGCTCGTCAGCTATATAGCCAAGAAGAAATAGGGAAAGTGTGCAGGTGAGAAAGTGAGTAAAAAGATTCAGTATCATTGGGAGTTGGATGTCTATCAATTATCCGCTGAAGGTGCAATGCAAATTTTCGAGTTATCGAAGAAATTTCCGAAAGAAGAAACCTATTCTTTGACAGATCAAGTCAGACGGTCCTCATGCTCTGTTTCCGCCGGTATTGCGGAAGCCTGGAGAAGAAGAAAATACGAGAAAGCTTTTGTAAATAAGTTGAATGAAGCAGAAAGTGAGGCTGCGGAAACACAGGTTTGGTTAGAGTTTGCGGTTAAATGTAAATATCTCGACGGAGGAATCGGCAAAGAGTTGCATCGATTGTATGATCAAATAATTGGAAAATTACTGAATATGGGGAATAATCCTGAACCATGGCTACTCAAACTAAAGTCAACATAAAGCTCACTTTCTCACTTTCTCAACAGCTCACCAGCAAGGGGTTTACCCTGATTGAGATATTGATTGCCGTTGCCATATCGGCGCTCATCCTGACCATAATCTATGGTTCGTATGCTGCAAGCATCCGTACCATGAATGCCTGTAGAGAGTCGGCCGATATCAACCAGATGGCAAGGCTCGCCCTGGACAGGATCTCGGAGGACATCAGTTGTGCCTTGACCTCGAGCACAAATGAAAACCTTCAATTTGTCGGAAAAGATTCCGAAGGGCTTGAAGGCACCCCTATGGATACTCTGGATTTCACCTCCACCAATTGCCTTACGCTCTTCAGAGGTGCCAGGGAATGTGGAATCTGTGAGATTGGCTACTGCATCAAGCAGGCCCCGTCAGAGGCTCTCTGGGGCCAGGGCACTTCGACGCCTCTAACGGGGCAGGAATCAGATTCAGATAGATTTGTATTGTTGCGCCGAGAGCAAAGCCCCCCTGACAAAGAGATACATGATGGCGGGGAATCCTTGGAGCTGGCCGAAGAGATCAAGGAATTGGACTTTGAATACTATGATGGGAAAAAGTGGCTCTCCCAGTGGGGCCCCAACGAGAGGGAGGCTTTGCCATCGGCGGTGAAGATTTCGCTCACCTTCCAGGATAAAGAAGGTATGCCGAGCACCTTTTCTACCATCGCCTTCATCCCCTGCCACCATTAAAATAAGCTTCACTATCGTTCGGCAAAGTGATTACGGTGATGAAAATACAGGATTACGGTGATGAAAAGAGATAATAAATCAAGTCTTAATCACTGTCATCATCTTTTGAATCATTGTAATCAATCCGATAAATCGGGGGGTATGGCCCTGATACTCACGTTGTTGGTCGTAAGTATACTGGCGGTTCTGGTCCTGGAGTTCAACTACCTGATGAGGGTGGATAGCACCATAGCTGGGAACTATCGAGATAGCCTCAAGGCCCTATATCTTGCCAAGTCGGGGGTCAACTTCGGTATATTGCTCTTAAGAAGGGACGATCTGGCCTACGATGCCCTCACCGAGGATTGGGCAGCATCAAAGCTGCCTGTCGCAGAGGCCGAAGGGATGATACTATTCGAAATCACGGATGAGAATCGAAAGATCGATATCAACAAGATCATCGCTGGGGGCAAGATCGACGAGAAGCTAAAAAGGCTATTCGAGCTATTGGGGATCCCGGAAGAGTTAATCTATGTAATTGCCGATTGGGGAGACCCAGATTCTGAGATTCGCTTCCATGGAGCAGAGGACGATTACTACTCAGGCTTGCCTAATCCCTATCACTGTAAAAATGGACCCTTGGACACAGTAACCGAACTTCTATTGCTCAAAGATTTCGATGATGATACCTTCTATGGCAAAGGAAGCGCCCGTGATCCTCTCAGTTCCTACCTCACTGTCTATGGGGATGGCAGAATCAATATAAATACAGCCCCCCTAATTATTCTCCAGACCTTGTCTGATGACATCGACAGGCCCCTGGCTGAGGCGATAGTCGATTATCGAGATGAAAAGCCATTCAAGAGCATAGAAGATATCAAAGAAGTTGTAGGAGATAGGATCTACAATGAGATAAGTGAGACTCTCACGGTCAGGAGCAACTTCTTTTCTATCCAGGCCCAAGGCCTTTCGGGTGAGTCAAGCAAAAATATAAGGGCAGTCATCGAGAGGGGTAGCAAGGACCTGAGGATAAGGTACTGGCACGTGGGATAGAACACGGATTGCCACTGCTAATGAAAATGCGTAGCATCTTTATTCTAGGCACCCTCGCACCGTCACGGACATACACAGATAGATGTAAACAGGAAAGCTAATATGTTTAAGCCAATTAAAGAATTGAACCTAAAGGTCAGGGCAGCAGGGCTGATAAGAAAGGCTGCTGCCAAGTTAACCACATCCCCGATTTATCGAGAGGGCACGAAGAAGATTAAATCGTGGCTTGTCAATGCCCTCCTTGGATCAAGGAAGGTCCTCGGCTTAGATATAGGAACCAGCTCTATAAAGGTTTCACAACTTCTCAAGACCTGGCGAGGACTCCGAGTGGCTGGCTTTTTCCAAAGAGAAATCCCCAGGGAGGGAAGCAAGAAACCTTCTCCTGAGGCAATCTCTCAGGCCCTAAGGGAGCTTTCCTCAGAAGTTAATATAGAGGAAAGGGTAATTTCCTGTCTTCCAACGTCTTCGGTCATCACAAGAGAACTAACCATGCCTTTCAAAGATATCAATAAGCTCCGTCGGACCATAAAGTATGAGGCCGAGCCCCACATCCCGTTCCCCATCGATGAGGTAGTAGTCGATTTCTACATCATTAACGATCGGCTGCCAGATAAAACAGCCCTTATGATGGTGGCAGCAAATAAGGATGCAATCAACCAACACCTGGAGGTCCTGAGAAACGCTGACATAGACCCTGAGATAATTGATTTAGATTCCTTTGCCCTATTCAACGCCTTCCCTCTTGGTAGGGGTGGCGGGCAGGCTTTCGCGGTCATCGACCTGGGGGCAAGGACGACCAAGGTCGATATTGTATCCGAGGGCATCCCTCAGTTCAGTCGGAGCATTCCCCTGGCCGGGGATACCTTTACAAAGGCGATTGCAAAGGAATTCAAGGTAAGCTTTGTGAAGGCAGAAGAGGTAAAGAAGCGCAGGCCCTGGAGCAATCTGAAGGCGAAGAAGATATCGAGGGCGATCAGGCCGGTCCTGGCTCGGCTAACCAGAGAAATAGAGTATACCTTTGGCTCCTTTAGTGCTCACCACCAGGACACAGAAATTGGCCAGATCTTCCTGACAGGAGGAAGTTCCAGGCTTCCAGGCATTGATGATTACTTCTCTAAAAGCTTCGATTGCAAGATATCATACTTAGATCCCTTCAAGGAGATTCAATCCGCCGTACCAGATAAAGCCATGAGCGAAATTATGCCATTGGCAGCAGTGGGAATTGGCCTGGCCTTGAGAGGTTTAACAAAGCCCAAAATAGCGGTTGACTTTGGCAGGGAGATGGCTCCAGCCAAGCGATTTGAAAGGGTAAAGCCTGCACTGAGATTTGCCTCCCTGCTTTTAGTGGCGGTGCTCCTTTTG
>Ga0114921_10001182_pt1 | contig 11840 bp, 9 predicted proteins | sample BentaG_FD_87016 | JGI IMG/M metagenome (GOLD analysis project Ga0114921, IMG submission 87016) | Deep subsurface microbial communities from South Atlantic Ocean to uncover new lineages of life (NeLLi) - Benguela_00093 metaG | ecosystem: Environmental > Aquatic > Marine > Oceanic > Sediment ...
CTGGAGCAGCTAAACCAGGCGGTTATCAAGGCCAGTAATCAGATCGCCGGACGGGCAGCACTTCAGGCTGGCATTAAGCGAAATGATATCGTTGATATGACTGCTGTTGGCAATACTTGCATGCATCATATCTTCCTGTCTATAGATCCCTCCCGGTTAGGTCTGTCTCCCTTCACTCCAGCTATGCATCATTCTCTGGATATAAAGGCCCGCGATTTAGGGCTCAGGATTTCGCCGGGGGCTTATATCCATGTTCTTCCTATTGAGGCTGGCTTCGTGGGAGCCGATAACGTCGGGGTACTCATTGCCGAGGAACCCTACAAGCAGGGCGATATGGTGCTCATCATTGACATCGGCACTAACGGCGAGCTTATCCTGGGCAACAGCGAGAAGATTATTTCCAGCTCCTGTGCTACCGGCCCGGCCTTCGAGGGAGCGCAAATTAAATATGGGATGTGCGCCGCCCCTGGAGCTATCGAGAAGCTGGAGATAGATCCAGATACCAAAGAAGTGCGCTTCAAAGTTATCGGCCAGACGGACTGGAATGTGGACTCAGATACAGTGAAGGCCAAGGGTATCTGCGGCTCGGGGATAGTCGATGCTGTAGCTGAGATGTTGAAGGCCGGCATTTTACAGCAAAGCGGGCGTTTCAACACCGCTTTGGAGACTCCTCGTGTCCGAGTCACTGAAAAGGGGCCTGAGTTCGTCGTCGCCTGGGCAAATGAGACTTCCATTGGTCAGGACATTACTGTGTGTCAGGGCGATGTAAGGGCAATACAGTTGGCTAAAGGAGCCATGTATGCTGGAGCCAAGCTAATGATGCGCCGTCTAGGGGTGGACAGATTGGATAAAGTCATTCTGGCTGGAGCATTCGGCAGCTACATCAATAAGAAATCGGCCCTGACAATAGGGCTTTTTCCCGACTGCCCGTTGGAGAATATTTATTCTGTGGGTAATGCTGCCGGTGACGGAGCACGCATTGCCCTGCTTAATATAGACAAGAGAAACGAGGCTGACGAGATTGCCAGGAAAGTGGAATACATAGAACTCACTATTGAGCCGGACTTCGAGGCTCAGTTTGCCCAGGCAATGTACTTTCCCCACATGGAAGACGCATTTCTTCACCTGAAAGGCATTTTCCCGGACAGGGTTACGAAATGAGCCATAGAGAAGGAGGCGTTAACCGCCAGTAATAGCCAATTGCTCTGCGGGTAGTAAACTTGAATTTCAATATTGCCAGGGTTTCAGATTAAAAAGCTTGACAGGGCTTAAAACCCATTGTAAAGTTGCAATATTAGTGTTACGATTGTGAGAGATTGAAGAAAGGAGGTGATGTGTTTGGTATAGGAAAGCTGGGTAAGAAAAAAGGGTACTATTAAGTGTTATGAAAGGAGGATTAATGATGTATAAACAGTGGCGAATTATAGTGGGAATTTCCACGGCGGCTATCCTGTTGCTTTCAGTGGTGGTAGCCGGTTGTGCTCCAACAGCAGGACCCCCAGAAACCTTCCAACTGAAGGCATCCCAGGCTATGATGCCTGCAACTAGCATTACTCATCAAGACATTATAGAAATGTGCGATGCTGTCACTGAGCGGACGGACGGGAAAATAACCTGGGAGGTCTTTGGGCCTGAGATAGGTGACTGGACAGAGCTGCAGAGGATGTGCACCGCAGGCACAATTGACCTCCAATTCAATTCTGTCGACACAGCCCTGGACCCGAGATGGAATATAACTGCCCTGCCCTTCCTGGCGCCCGAGTTTGACAAGGCTAAAAAGCTCTGGTCTGTCGGCGGTGCCATAGACCAGATATGCAGCCAGTGGGCTGTGGGTCTCAACTGGAAATATTTGGGGCCCTGGCTAAATAATGTAGGCAGCATCGGGTTCAACCGTGATCCCGTAACCAGTGTGGAGGAAGCCCAGGGAGTGAAGTTAAGAGTGTATCCCCTAGCTATTGCGCAGTGCTATGTTAATAAGATGGGATTCACTGCTGTCACCATACCGTGGGCTGAAGCTCCCACTGCCGTTGCTACCGGCGTTGTCGACGGATGGATAGGTAGCGGTGCGGTTTACTGGTGGGACCTGTTCCGTGATGTGGCTCGTGCTGCGACGCTTACCTATGAACTTAACGAAGGGTGGCATGTCCTGTTTAACCTGGATAAATGGAACAGCCTGCCTACCGAGTATCAGACGATAATTCAGGAGGAAGCTACTAAGATAATAGACAAACATCTTGGCCAGGTTGAGGAAGAGGAGTTCTATTATCAACAGAAGGTGGTAGATTACGGCTGGGAACTTGCGGATATGGCGAAAGACTATCCCGAAGAGTTGGCAGAGTGGACTGCTCTGGCTAGAGAATGCTGGGCTGAATATGATGAAATTATTGGCAAGGAGTGGATGGACCAGCTAAGGGCTGCTTTGGAATAGTGGCCGAAGCAAATCCCCTGATACCTGACTGAGTCTGAAGCAGCGGGGGCTGTCGCAGCCCCCGCTGCTTCAATAGAGGTTTGGGTTTTAACATAGTAATGAACTCTATCAAACAATTTAATTCCGGGCTAGCAACATCACAGAGGTGGTTACTGGGTTTCCTCATGTTTACGCTTACAGCGGCTATGTTAGCTGAGGTAATCACCAGGTATTTTTTTGGTACTTCATTATTTGGTTTAGAGCAGCACGTTGGATATACCGCCGTGTGGATATATTTTGTAGGCTCCGCCTACGGAGCCTACGAGAGAAGCCATATTAAGGCTGAATTTATCCGCATCCTATTTAAGAGTCACCGAAAGTTTTACATTTCAAAGGTGGCGTCTGGGATTGTGGCCTCTGCAATGTGCATTGTTTTTGCCCAGTGGAGCCTAGAACTTGTTTGTGACAGCATCAGAATCGGTGAAAAGAGTCCAGACGGCTATGGAGTACCCATGGTAATTTACCAGTCCGCGCTTTTAGTCGGAGCTATTCTAATGGCAGCCTACTTCTTGTGGGAGGCGATAGACTTTGCTCGCCGAGCCAAGCATATCACAAATAACCGGGAGGCAATCGACTGGAAGCAGTAATAATAGGCTTTGCGGCAGTTATTGTTTTGATTGTTTTGGGAGTGCCAATTGCCGCTGCTTTTGGCGTGTTGGCCGTTTTCCTCTCGGTCTGGTTCAATGCGGATCCCTCCTACTTGGTGCCGACGGTCTTCATCAAAATAAGGTCAGTCGTGATGCTAGCTGTACCCCTCTTCATTTTGCTCGGCAACGTTATGGATGCCAGTGGGCTGGCGACTAAGCTGGTTAATTTTGTCAATTCTATTGTTGGACAAGTTAAGAGCGCGTTGGGGACGATCACCGTGGCTACGACTGCATTATTTGGTGCTATCTCTGGTACCGACTCAGCAGCAATAGCCTGTATTGGCACGGTCATGATCCCTAAAATGCAAGATCAAGGCTATCCCAGAGGGCATGCCACAGCGCTGGTTGGCTGTGCCGGCATCCTGGGACAGCTCGTGCCACCCAGTGTACCCATGATATTTTATGCCATTGTGACTGGGAACTCGATACCCGCTTGTTGGATGGCTACACTAGGGCCGGCAATTATCATGGTCATTATCTACTCCTTTCTGAATGCGTTTGCCATTCGGAAGTTTCCCTTAAAGGTTATCACCCAGACGCTCGCTTTTAAGGAACGTACGAAGTCAGTGGCACTAGCTACCTATAAGGCTATACCGGTCATATTGCTCCCGGTTATTGTTTTGGGGGGTATCTACGGCGGTATTGTTACTCCCACAGAGGGTGCTTGCCTGGGAGTAGTTTATACCGTGATAGTGGCCTGTCTCTTCTACCGGACAGTAGGGCTCAAAAAGCTATGGGGCAGTGCGATCTCCGCTGCCGTTACCAGCGGGGTAATAATATTGATGACCTTCTTCATTCTGATAACCAGCAAAATTCTTGTCGTGGAAGGGATAACAGGACAATTGGCTGCCTGGATGTTGGCCACTTCGCCCAACGTTTATGTGACCCTCCTTCTACTCAACCTTGTATTGCTTGTAATGGGCATGATGATGGATGACCTCAGCGGGACCCTGTTGGCAGCAGCAGTGCTCTACCCTATTGCAGTAAGCGCTGGCGTGCATCCTCTTCATTTCGCCGCCATTGTTGGTGTCAATTTGGGGCTGGGAACTGTCACCCCGCCCACCGCTCCTATGCTGTACCTGGCGGGTCGTATTGGCAACAGTCCCCCTGAGGAGTACATGAAGCCAGCCATGTTCTTTATGTGGGTAGGTATGCTGCCGCTGGTATTCCTTACCACTTATTGGCCAACGCTATCCCTATTCCTCCCTGGCCTAGCAGGGTATGTCCATTAAAGATTTAAAGAGCTTAGATGCCCTAACTTCGGGCCAACGGCCGCAGTGGCTAAGAATCTTAAAGAATTGATAAGGAGATCCCACGAGGGGATGGCAGTAACCCCTCATGTGATACACTCTTATTTAGAAACTGATAAAAGGAGGTGTAGTCATGGTATACGGATTTATGCCTGGACCTGAACAGGTCAATGCTCAAATCTCAATGCTAAAGGGGCAAGCAGTAGCGGGCAGTGCCATTGGAATCCTTGTGCTCGATCTCTGGTATCCCTATATGCCAGGCAATGTGGCCAATGCCAGCACTTTCAGCTTTCCGGTACTTTACAAAATCCTGAGAGGAAGCACTGGACCACAAATCTTAAGTGCCGACCCTGTCCTGCTAGATATGATAGTTGAGGGAGGAAGAGAGTTAGAACAGCAAGGTGTTCGAGCCATCATAGGTGCCTGTGGCTATTTCGGCAACTTCCAAAAAGAGGCTGCCGCCATACTGGATGTTCCAGTTTATCTCTCTAGTCTTTTGCAGATACCAATTATCAGGCGGGGGCTTAAGCCAAATCAGAAAGTAGGCGTCATCTGCGCCGTTGCTGATTCCCTGACACCAAGGCTTCTCAGTCAATGCGGAGTTGATGATTTATCTGATATTGTCATCACCGGTGCCCAGGACCTGTCTGAGTTCAAGAATATCATACAGTCCACCGGTCATTTCAATAGCTACGAGCTTGAGCAACAAATGGTTGGCCTTGCCAAGCAGTTTGTCAGCGACAATCCGGATATTGGCGCAATACTATTTGAATGCAGTGACATGCCGCCCTATGCCAGGGCTGTCCAGAACGCTGTTGGGCTTCCAGTGTTCGACTTTACCACGTTAATAAACTGGGTCTATAACGCTGTGGTACGCCGCCCCTTTGCTGGCTTTGTATAGCAACATTAGAGGATTACATAGCCATTGTCATCTTTTCTAAATTAAGGATTGAACTTACGGAAAGTTAAAGGATTGCCCTAATTGGGCTCTCGCTCATTCAAAGAAAAAACTCTTGGAGTTGGAGGGCGAAAGAATGTTGATAATTGGAGAGAAAATAAATGCGTCTAGGAAGTCAGTGAGAGAGGCCATAATGGAAAGGGATATTGACTTTTTGCAAGACCTGGCTAAGTCTCAAGTCGAAGGTGGCGCTGACTACATAGATGTAAACATTTCTACCGAAAAGGGAGGGGATTTTGATGTAGAGAGCATGGAATTGGCAGTAGAAAAAATTCAGGAGGTAGTGGATAAACCGTTGTCCATTGACTCGCCCGATGCTCACATTATTGAAGTAGGGCTGAGAAAATGTCACAAGAAAGCTATGATGAACTCAGTAACTGCTGAGCAAGGAAAACTGGAGACCGTTCTCCCCTTAGCCAAGGAATTTGATGCTGAAATTGTAGCTCTGGCCATAGGAGAAGAAGGAATTTCCTCTGAAGCAGCGGGAAGGCTCAGGGCTTGCGAGAACATAGCTGAGAGTGCTCAAAAACATGGAATAGCGTTGGGGAAGTTGTATTTTGACCCCCTCGCCTTCACTGTATCCTCAGACACCTCCCAGGGGCTTGTCACTCTTGAGACTTTGAAGGGAATAAAATCCCGGTTCCCTGAAGCAAAGACGACATTGGGTTTAAGCAACATATCCTTTGGCCTTCCCGAAAGGTCACTGGTAAACAGGAGTTTCCTGCTGATGGCGATGTATGCTGGTCTCGATTCTGCCATCATTGACCCACTAGACAAGAAACTTATGTCGGCAATAAAGGCTGGAGAAATGCTCTTAGGTAAGGACAATTACTGCATGAATTACTTAAAAGCGTATAAAAAGGGCTTATTAGAACCTTAGGCGTTATGTGATATACTTTTATTAGAAACCAAGAAAAGGAGGTGTGGTTATGACGTACGGATTTATGCCTGGACCTGAACAACCTGATACGAAAGTCTCAATACTTAAGGAGCAAAGGATACAAGGTTGTGCCATAGGCATCGTTTTACTCGATCTGTGGTATCCTGTTGTGCCGGGCAACGTGGCCAACGCAAGCACTTTCGACTTTCCCGTGATGTATAAAATCTTAAAAGGAACCACTGTGTCGCGAATCTTTGGTGCCGATCCTGCCATACTGGATTTGTTACTTGAGGCAGGGAAAGAACTAGAAGAGCAAGGCGTTCGCGCAATCATAGGTGCCTGTGGGTATTTCGGCAATTTCCAGAAAGAGGCTGCCGCCAGGCTGGATGTTCCCGTTTACCTCTCCAGTCTGCTGCAGATTCCAATTATCAGGCGGGGACTTAAGCCGAATCAGAAGGTAGGAGTAATCTGTGCCAGTGCCGAATCCTTGACACCTAAGCTGCTCAGTCAAAACGGAGTCGATGATTTATCTGACATTGTCATCACCGGTGCCCAGGACCTGACTGAGTTTCAGCAAATCTTAAAGACCGCCGGTAGTTTTAATAGCAACAAGATCGAGCAGCAATTGGTTGGTCTGGCCAAGAAATTCGTCAGCGACAATCCGGATATTGGGGCAATATTGCTGGAGTGCAGTGACATGCCGCCTTACGCTTGGGCCATCCAGAATGCCGTCAGGCTGCCAGTATTCGACTTCATCACCTTGATAAATTGGGTGCATAGCGCCATGGTGCGTCATCCCTTCGCTGGTTTTATGTAGGTAGCAGTATTCGGGAATTGCATCGTTGTTGATGAGGCAGGCATGACCTGCCTCATTTCATGTGCGTCGAGTCATTGATAGTCCAGCTTCAAGTTGTCGCATGACAAAAATGTGGTCGTATGAAGGAGTGCCAAGGATTGAAGCGAAATTCTAAGGAGGGGTGGGTTTATGCGAGCAAATTATATCCAGTATGATGGTCCACAGTTTCGCATTTTAGCCGACAAACAGATAGAAGAATTACATTTTGCCACCCTACAAATACTGGAAAGGACGGGGGTGGCATTTGAGTGTCAGGAGGCAATTGATATATTAGGTGATGCCGGTGCTGATGTATCCGATTTCAGTAGAGTGAAAATTCCCTCTTATATGGTGGAGCAAGCATTGAGGACAGCGCCCAAGACGATCACTCTATATACACGAGAAGGCGAACCAGCAGTAGCCCTCAATGGGCAGACTGGTTGCCATTTTGGAGCAACGCCGGCTTTTCCCGATGTGCTGGACCCGTATACCAGGAAGAGAAGGGCATGTTATGTTAAGGACATAGCCGATATGACGAGATTGATTGATGCCCTGCCGAATATAGAATGGACCTATGGTTCCTCGGCTCACCCAACTGTGCCCGGGGCTATCGCTGATAAGGTAGCCCTTCTGCAACAAATAGTTAATACCTCGAAGCCAGTGGTTGGCTGCTTCAACGATGCTTCCAGCTTGAGGGAAATGATAGACCTGTGCTCTATGGTTGTTGGGGAGGAAGAGCAATTAAGAAAGAAGCCGTTCTTCATTGGGACATCCGAGCCGGTCAGCCCATTGACACAAGAGCGGGAATGTATGGAGACAAGCCTTCTATGTGCTGAGAAGGGAATCCCAAATATTGTATATGGCATGCAAATGGCTGGTGCTACTGCTCCCGCTACCTTCCCAGCTTGCCTGGCTATTGCCAATGCTGAAATATTGAGTCAACTGGTTGTGCTGCAGCTTAGGTATCCTGGAGCGCCGGTTATCTTTGGCTCCATGCCCGGCATTATGGATATGAAAACCACCATTTACCCTTATGATGCCCCAGAATTGATCCTCATGGTTGGAGCGCTAACAGAGTTGTGCCATTACTATAAGCTGCCTATGTTTGGCACAGCCGGCTGCACCGACGCCGAAGTGATTGGCGCCCAGGCAGGAGCAGCAATTACCTATCAGATACTTATCTCAGCATTAACCGGGGCTGACCTCGTCCATGATATAGGTTTAATGTATCACGCGACGATGATATCCCCGGAACTCATGGTCCTTGCCGATGAAATTATTGACATGGTCAAGGTTTTAATGGGTGGTATAGAAGTCAATGAAGAAACTCTGCCCCTTGAGCTTATCGAGCGGTTAGGGCCAAAAGCAAACTATCTCTCTGAAAGTCATACCCTAAAGCATTTCCGCAAATTCTGGGTGCCAAGGATATTTGATCGTAGCTTTATAAAGAAGGAAGGGGTAAAGGATTGTGAGGAATTGTTACAGCAAAGGACCATCGAGATATTAAAAACTCATCAGCCAAAGCCGCTGCCTGAAGATTTGGTCAGGGAACTCAAGAAGGTGGAGAAGACCTGGTTTGACCGTGTAGGCCTGAAGCATGAATATCCTGAGAGAAAGTAAAGGGTGACATAATAACTAGTAAAAATCCTAAAAGCGAGGGAAACGTTGTGAAGGTAGAAGAAATTCTAACAGGAGGAGAAGGAGAGAAACTTTTCCTGCTGGGAAATGAGGCGGCGGTTCGAGGCGCACTAGAAGCTGGTGTTTCGATTGCTGCGACATATCCTGGCACCCCTTCTTCGGAAATCGGCAATGTATTATCTAGGATAGCCAAAGAGGCAGGTGTATATTTCGAATTTTCGTCCAATGAGAAAGTAGCATTGGAAGTTTCGGCTGCGGCAGCCGCCTCAGGACTGCGGTCTTTTGTTTTTATGAAGTGCGTAGGTTTAAATGTTGCTGCAGATTCTTTTATGAGCACAATTTATGAGGGAGTAAGGGGAGGAATGGTTATTTTAGTAGCTGATGACCCTTCTATGTATTCCTCACAAAATGAGCAGGATGACCGATTGTATGCCAGAATTTCAGGCAGCCCTTTGCTAGAACCTTCTGACCCCCAGGAGGTGAAGGACCTGGTGAAATTTGGTTTTGAGCTTTCTGAGAAATTTAAGCTGCCCGTATTGCTACGCACTACTACCAGGGTATCTCATATGAGAGGTGTAGTGGAGTTGGGAAAGGTTAAGAAGGGGAAAGCGAAGTCCACCTTTGAAAGGAACTCCAGTCAATTTGTAGTACTTCCAGCAAACGCTCGAAGGATGCGTCAGGAGCTTATCCGGAAACTCGAAGAAATTGAAGAATTTGCCAATAGCTGTGAGCTAAACCGTATCATTGATAAAGGAGGGGATTCGGGCATTATTACCAGTGGGAGCAGTTTTAACTATGTTATGGATATTGTGGACGAATATAAAATCCCAGCCAAGGTGCTAAAACTTACCCTGTCTTATCCCTTCCCTGAAAAACTAGTAAAGAGCTTTCTGGATTCGGTGAAACAGGTAACGATAGTGGAGGAAGTGGAACCGGTGATGGAAAAGGAGGTGCTCTCACTCATTGGGAAGTATGGGATGCAAAAGAGGGTACATGGGAAATTGGACGGCGCTTTTCCCCGAGCATTCGAGTATACTCCCGATATTGTAAGAGAATCTCTCAGCAAATCCTTTGATTTAAATCTTCCCCCAAAAGAGCCGGTTAAATCAGATATCCCTCTTCCCTCAAGGCCCCCTGTCCTTTGCCCTGGCTGTCCTCATCGGGCTACTTATTATTCTTTAAAGGAGGCAGTGAAGAGCTTAGGTATTAAAAATATAATCTATCCTACTGATATCGGCTGCTACACCTTGGGAGCAGCCCCACCCTACGAAATGGCTGATTATCTTCTTTCCATGGGTTCCAGCGTGGGGACAAGTTGTGGATTTGCCAGAGCTACAGACCAGAGAGTGGTTAGTTTTATTGGTGATTCCACTTTCTTTCATGCAGGCATCCCCGGTTTAATTAACGCAGTACATAACAAAGATAAAATTATGCTGGTTATTCTCGATAATAGGACAACAGCCATGACCGGAGGGCAATCCTATCCCGGCGTGCCTATTGATGGAATGGGTGACACAGCACCTGAGGTTTCCATAGAAGGGATTGTAAAAGCGGCTGGTGTTGGATTTACCAAAATAATTGAGCCTTTCAACCTTAGAAGGGCCAAGGAGGCATTTACGGAAGCACTGCGATACAGCGGCGTTGCTGTGGTCATAGCAAGACATCCCTGCGCCCAGATTACAGCTAGAGAACGAAGGAAGAAAGGTATTCATATTGTTTTTGACGTTGAGCAAGATAAGTGTAGCAGATGCATGGTCTGTGTGAGGGATTTTGCCTGCCCGGCAATTTATGTTGCAATAGGTGGTTCAGTTCATATTGATGCACTGCTTTGCGTCGGTTGTGGTGTGTGCCGACAAGTGTGCCCAGATAATGCAATCGAGGTAACAAAATGAACAGTATATATAAAATTTATCTTACCGGCGTAGGGGGCCAAGGGATAATTAGAGCTGCAACTATCATTGGAGAAGCAGCGATGAAGAAGGGTTTAAGAGCAGTAATGAGTGAGCTGCATGGAATGGCTGAGCGTGGAGGGATAGTTACTACCGAAATGAAGATCGGCGATGCTTGCAGTGCCCTAATCCAGAAAGGTAGTGCTGATTTGCTTCTTGCCTTGGAGCCAGTGGAGGCATTACGTTCCTTGGAGAAAGTTGGGCCGAATACTACCGCTATTGTAAATTCTGCTCCCATTATCCCCTTCACCGTCTCTTTGGGAATTTCTAGCTACCCTGAGGTATCACAGATTATTACTGAGCTGCAGGGTAAAATAAAGAATCTCTTTATCATTGACGCCCTGAACTTAGCTCGGAAAGCAGGAGACCTTATCACTTTAAATATAGTCATGTTGGGAGCAGCAGCAGCAATTCCTGGGTTTCCCGTGGGAAAAGAACTACTTCTTGCCTCAATGAAGGGAACTCTTCCTGCCTCGACCATTGAAGTAAATTTTGTCGCTTTTGAAAATGGCTACGAAACAGTTTTGGGGGAAATGCAGAGAGAGTAGAAAGCGAGACAGGAGGGGGAGATGAATTTTGCCAGATTTTGTTCACTGAACGCCAAAAAGTATCCCAGTAGAGAATTTGCTGTCGAAAGCTGGCCATCTAAGGGTCTGCGAAGAGTTCTCACATGGAAGCAGCTCAACGAGGATTCCAACAAACTGGCTAACTACCTTATCAAGGAGTGTGAGGTAAAGAAGGGCGACGTCGTCATCCATCTTTTGATGAACAGTCTAGAGTGGATTGTTACCTACTTCGGAGTGATTAAGACTGGAGCGGCCGTTGCACCGCTGAACTTTCGTTTTGCCAGTGGTGATATCAAGTATGCGGCGGATGTTCACGGTAGTGAAGTCTTTGTCTTCGGCAGTGGATTCTTGCCCAAGGTCCGGCCAATACAGCGGGAGATGGACTATATGAAGCACTACATCTGCGTTGGTGAAGATACGCCCCCCGATATGAAGTGCTACAAGGAGCTTATGGAGACCGGCGACACAGCAGATGTGCTTTTGGAAGTGGAAGATGATGATTGGTGTGAACTCATGTTTACCTCAGGGACAACTGGGCCTCCAAAGCCTGTCTGCCATACTCATGGTGGCCTTTTTTCTATCGCCTGTGCCAATGCTCTTACCTATAACGAAGGATATAGTAGCGTCTGGTGCGCTGCTCATCCCTTTTA
>Ga0114921_10001184_pt1 | contig 11825 bp, 11 predicted proteins | sample BentaG_FD_87016 | JGI IMG/M metagenome (GOLD analysis project Ga0114921, IMG submission 87016) | Deep subsurface microbial communities from South Atlantic Ocean to uncover new lineages of life (NeLLi) - Benguela_00093 metaG | ecosystem: Environmental > Aquatic > Marine > Oceanic > Sediment ...
ATCGCACCACCGTTGACAATTACCGAAGTCGAGATAGATGAAGCGATCACGATTCTTGACAAGTCACTCATGATCGCAGACGATGAGACTGAGAAGACTGACGTTCCTCTCTCGAGATCCAGTGAATTTAGGACAATCTAAATCGGACGACAAGGAGAATGGTCATGGCCCCCCAAGTGTTAAAGAATTACATCGACGGAGAGTGGGTAGAGTCCAAATCGAAAGAGATGCTGGATGTGAGAAATCCTGCAACGGCTGAAGTGATTGCCCGCGTGCCCCTTTCGACCACAGATGAGGTTGGAAGTGCAGTGCAAGCAGCTAAGGCGGCATTCCAGGGCTGGCGTGAAACAACACCTTACACACGAGCCCGGTATATGTTCGAATTGAAGAACCATATGGAGAAGCGCTTTGAGGATCTCGCAGAGGTCATTGTAAAGGAGCACGGCAAGATCCTCGATGAGGCGCGAGGGGAGGTCCGGCGATCGATCGAAAACGTCGAGGTGGCTGCTGGGATGCCATCACTCATGACAGGCTACAACCTGGAAGACGTTTCCCAAGGGATCGATGAGGATTGTGTATACCAGCCGGTAGGCGTCTTTTGTTGCGTTACACCTTTCAACTTTCCACTCATGGTTCCAATATGGTTCTTACCATACGCAATCGCCTGTGGTAACACTTTTATTGTCAAGCCATCCGAATTATGTCCAGTCAGTCAGATGGTGTTATTTGAGATTTTGGATGAAATTGATTTACCACCCGGTGTGGTTAATATGATCAACGGGGACAAACGAGCGGTGGACGCCTTGCTGGAAAACCCCGATGTTGATGGGCTCTCTTTCGTTGGTTCAACCCCGGTAGGCAAGTATTTGTACGCCAAGGCGGCAGCGCACGGTAAACGGGCTCAGTGCCAAGCTGGAGCTAAGAACTGTTTGGTGGTAATGCCAGATGCGGTACTGAACCGATCGGTGCCCGCCATCATGAGCTCGGTATTTGGGACGGCTGGACAACGATGTTTGGCTGGTGCGCTTGTGATCGCGGTTGGTGACGTTTACGAGCCTTTGGAGGAGATGCTCGTCGAGGCAGCTACAAACTTTAAAGTCGGAGACGGAATGGATGAAACGGTCCAAATGGGACCGGTGATCTCTCAGCGGTCGCTTGATCGGATCCGTGGATACGTTGAAAAGGGGATCGAGGAGGGTGCAAGGTTGTTGTTAGATGGTCGGGAACTCCAGCCGGAGGGTTACTCGGATGGATACTTCATCGGTCCGACGATCTTCACCGATGTGACCCCGGAGATGACCATTGCGCGTGAAGAAATTTTCGGTCCTGTCATGGGGATCATACGTGTTGACGATTTTGATCAGGCGCTGGAAGTGATCCACAGTTCACCCTATGGCAACGCGGCGTCACTCTTCACGGCAAGTGGCAAATGGGCGCGAGAGTTCAAGTATCGTGTCCAGGCTGGTAACCTAGGGATCAACATCGGAATCGCAGCCCCGATCGCCTCCTTTCCCTTCAGTGGAATGAAAGACTCCTTCTTCGGCGATCTGCACGGTCAAGGGAGGGACGCAATCGAGTTTTTCACCGAGCGGAAGGTGGTCATTACCCGTTGGTTCTAATAAAATGCAGCCACAAGAACTGGCAGCCGATAGGGGAAGAGGTATATACGTGGGGTGTGGGCAAAGCCCACACCCCACGCATACTGTTCTCCTTCACGCCATTGAAATTTTATCAGTGCAAGCATACAATGGGCGATCAGGGAGGTTGAAGAATGGAGTTGGCCACCTTTGGGGCAATCATGACCTTTGCGCTAGCTTTGGAGAAGCAAGCCGCTGCATATTTTGATGAGGCCGCGCGTGGAGATCTGCAAGAGTTGTTTGTGGACCTGGCCAAGAGCGCACGCAAACGAGCGATTCGGATGGAAAGATCAAGGCGTGAAGGTATCACTGAGATGATCCTGGAGCCGATCACGGGGATGAATGGCGACGATTACCGATTGGAACTGTCATCTGATGGGGATGAAACCGAGCTACTGGATCAAGCGATCGGATTGGTCGAAACAGCCATTCAGTTCTACCAGGATGCGGCTGACAAAATACCTGTGAGAGAGGTCGCTCGCACCTGCCAGCGTATGGCGGAGGAAAGCGTAAAGCAGAAGACGAAGTTGCTAGGATTGAAACCCTAGAGAACGTTCTTACCCTTACTAAGCTTGGTTTTCTAGTTTCATTGATGGCATCCGCTCCTCGGTATTTATCTCATCGAGGGGCGGATATCGTGTTTCGCAGGAGAGGTGGGGTTTCATAGCGTTAAAGGGAAGTGAAGCTCGCTGAGGTGAGCTTACTTCTGACGCGCATCATTCGGTAGGACTCTTATGGAGTTTCAAGAAATCGGATGTGCAACCATCGTGTCAATTGCCAGGCGGCAAGCAAGCAGGTCGCGACCAAGCCAGCGAAAAACAGCTGAATGCTTTCAGACCCTGAGGTCAGGATCGGCGAAGGGGGATGGAGCACCTGTTCTGTCTGTACGAGGGACCAAACCAAAACCGCTAAGTAGATTAAGTTAAGTGCGCTTGCCCAAGGGGGGCGATCCAAGAAGTGGATCGCACCTTGGACCAATAAACCGATAACGGCGAGATCTACAGCGAGACGCCAGCGAGGTTCTAAAAGGTAGAGACCGTTCCAGTTGGTTTGCATAGCCCACAGGCTTATGGGAAGGTAAGTGACCCAGAAGATCATGCCAGTTCGCCCAAATGCGATTGACCATTTGTGGAAGTCGGTGCGACCCATTGCCAAGCCAAACGTGCCTGCTAGCGCAGCAGTGAAGAGTCCGATAAGAGACGTCCACACCCATGCGCCATGTAAATAGACCACCCGTACATTAATTCCAAGCGTTCGCTCGGGCGGTCCCAAGTTGACCAGCAAGAAAATTGCAAAGAGAAGTAGGGTGAATAGCAAGAGCGGTGGGGTTTTGCGAAACATGCTGAAATTGTACCGCGAATGAAATGTTGCGAAGATGAGGGCGCCGGGGCACTAAAGCACTTAGGACCTTCAACTTATCTGGTTTTCAAGCCTTCGAGGGATATCGTGTTTTGCGGAAATCAGATATCTAAATGGCCGTGATCCCAAGTGCTCTGGTGCCTATGTGCCCCAGTGCCTAAGCGCCTAATTGTCTAATCCCCAACTACTCCAACATCGGCATCTTAATCCCGTGTCGTCGAGCGGCCTCAATAGCCTCACTGTAACCTGCGTCAGCGTGCCGCACGATCCCCAAGCCGGGATCGGTGGTCAGCACCCGCTCTAGTCTTCGTGCCGCTTCCGGTGAACCGTCAGCGACGATCACTTGACCAGCATGTTGGCTGAAACCGATTCCAACACCTCCTCCATGGTGGAAGGAAACCCAAGTCGCTCCAGCGGCAGTGTTGAGGAGGGCGTTCAGCAATGGCCAATCACTGACGGCATCCGAACCGTCTCGCATCCCCTCGGTTTCCCGATTGGGTGAAGCTACCGAACCAGAATCTAGGTGATCGCGGCCGATTACTATCGGCGCTCGCAGTTCACCACTGGCGACCATTTCGTTGAACCTAAGTCCAGCCTGGGCGCGTTCGCCATATCCTAACCAGCAGATGCGGGCTGGTAAGCCTTGAAAAGGTACTTTATCCCGAGCCATCCTTAGCCAGCGATGCAAGTGATCATCCTCAGGGAATAGCTCCATGATTGCCTCGTCAGTGCGGAAGATATCTTCAGGTTCACCAGAGAGCGCTACCCAGCGGAATGGACCTTTCCCCAGGAAAAACAGGGGGCGGATGTATGCCGGAACGAAGCCGGGGTATGCAAAAGCATCTGTGACGCCTGCGTCATAAGCCCGTTGGCGCAAGTTGTTCCCGTAGTCAAACACCTCAGCCCCGCTTCGTTGAAATGCTAACATTGCCTCAACGTGGCGGGCCATCGATTCCATTGATCGGCGAGCGAATTCCTCCGGATCGGCAGCCCGCAGCGCTTCAGCTTCTTCGAGGGATAAGCTGTGTGGGATATATTCAAGAACCTCATGGGCAGGAGTTTGATCAGTAACCACATCTGGGGTCACGCCTCTGATGACGAGCTCGGGGTAAACATCAGCCGCGTTGCCGATGAGACCGACTGAGCGAGGTTCTTCAGCCTCGATGGCATCCTCGACCAATGTCATCGCCTCTTCCAATTCATCGACAACCATGTCAATGTAGCCAGTCTCCAATCTTCGTTGCGCACGTGCAGGGTCCACCTCGACAATGAGCCCTACCCCCTCGTTCATTGTGATGGCTAAGGGTTGGGCGCCACCCATACCGCCTAATCCCGCGGAGAGCACAAACTTGCCCTTCAATGAACGCCAACCTTTTTGCCTTGCGAGGGAGCTGAGTGTCTCGTAGGTGCCCTGAAGGATCCCCTGGGTGCCGATGTAGATCCAGGATCCGGCTGTCATTTGGCCGTACATCATAAGTCCCTTAGCGGCGAGCTCGTCAAAATGCTCTTGGGTCGCCCAGTGCGGCACTAAATTCGAGTTGGCGATGATCACGCGCGGAGCGTCTGGGTGGGTTTGAAAGATCGCTACGGGTTTGCCTGATTGGATCAGTAAGGTTTCGTACTCTTCCAACTCTTTGAGAGAATCGAGGATCGCGTCCAAGCTGGCCCAATCCCGTGCGGCTTGACCACGTCCGCCGTAGACCACTAAATCTTCAGGTCGCTCGGCAACATCTGGATCCAGGTTATTTTGGATCATGCGGAACGCAGCTTCCGTGAGCCAGGATTTGCACGTAAGTTCGGTCCCACGTGGGGCGCGGATGGTACGTGGGGTCATCATCATCTGTTCCTCCGGAAAGTTTCACTCGTGTTCATGAATCCACTGAAAAAAGGTCAACTGCGAGAGGAGGACCGGTATATGTGAGGGTGTGGGCGCAGCCCACACCCCCACATATACCCCTCCCTGCTCCTCGCGTGTGGTTTTTCAGTGCACTCATTCATGAATGAAGAAGACATCGGGACCACCCTATTCGCGGGCGATCGTAATGAATATCCATTATAAATTCCAGTGGCCATCCCTTGCGTCACAATATGTTTCTCACCACTGGTCGAAGTGCACGGTTTCGGAGAAGGAGCGTCGTCCACCAGCTTTCGGTGGTGCACTAAGAGCCTCTGGATCAGCTGGATAACCGAATGAAATTGCCACGTTGAGATGTAGATCGTCTGGAAATCCAAGTAGCTCGCGCGCAGCTTCGGGCTCATAAATTGTCGCCAAGCACGAACCAACTCCCATCTCCCATGCAGCTAATTGCATATACGCGGCGGCTTGACCAGTGTCGAACATGATTGAGTAACGCTGGGATGGGTTCGGCGTTAAGATCGCAACTCCCAAAGGAGCACCTTTGAGATGCCCGGCATAGGTCCCTAGGTTGGAGAGTGCCTCTAATGAATCTGGTTCGCGGATGGCGATGAAGTGCCATGGCTGGGTGTTCTTAGCGGATTGAGCACGGCGCCCAGCGTTAAGGATGCGGTGGACGACGTCCTTCGGGATCGGCTGTTGAGCGTACTGACGCACTGCACGCTTCATACGGATGCTTTCAGATACGTTCATGTTTTGTTCTCCTCTCGTGTGGTAAGCACATTATAGGATGGCTGAATGTAGTTTCAAAAGGCGGAAAGTAGAAATCATGGGGGGGGCTGAAAGCCAAACTTTAGATGCGGTGTTCAGCAGACTTACTCGAATTTGGATGGCCTCCGCGGACATCTAGGGCCAAATCTGAGGGGCTTAGCTAGAGATCCTTACTCGATGGTGGGACGAGGGGGTTCAGGAAGTGGCCTTAGGTAAACAGTGCGATTGGTGCAAGATACTACACGCCCGATGTCCTTCAGCCTCTCCAAGTCACTATCTGTGACCGCACCACCGTAATCCGATTCCTGAAATTCCAGAAATTTACCGGTCTGAATATCCTGCACTCGACCATCGCCCCAATCTACAACGATCTCGCCCGTTTGAAGCATGAACACCAAGCCTCTTGCGACAGGTGTGCCACTGGTCATTGTGCCTCCTCAAGGCTTTCCATTACTTTGCCAAATAAATGGAAAAACGGCAACGTTCATGCAAACTCATTCTATGATCTAATGAAAAAAGGTCAACTGCGAGAGGAGGATCGGTATATGTGGGTGTGTGGGCGTAGCCCACACACCCACATATACCCCTCTCTGCTCCTCGCTGGTAGTTTTTTCGGTGCACTCATTCTATGACCTATTGTACCTTCGCATCACGTGGAAAAAATTGGGGGTTGTGGGGCGCTGGAGACGCCTCACAACCCCCAATATCCACGTACACATGAGGGTAGATGATAGATGAGATACTGGTCTCTTTCATTTACGCAAGGTTCAGCGGGGTGGGTTGCGGTTAAAGAACCTATCTTTGCTTGATTACACCACCAGCGTAGATCGAGTGTTGGAACTTGATCTCACCTATGAAGCAAGCACGCCAAAGTTGGTGCTCCCCAATCTTTTTATGAGATCACTTTGAGCTTCAAGCCATATCTTGTGTACGGTGCAATCCTCACCAAAGGGACAGTCATTGGGATCTGGCACACATTCGTTTAAGGTGATCGGACCGTCGATGGCCTCAATTACCTCAAGCAGGGTAATCTCTTCAGATGGACGTGCCAGGGAGACCCCGCCGCGTGCGCCGCGTGAGGTTTGGACTACACCGGCTACGGATAGCTGCGAGACGATTTTGGCCAAGAATGAGGAGGGTATTCCCTGCTCGCGCGCGATCTGGCTCGTTGGCGCACGAGTTCCATTACTCAAACTGGCCAAGTATAGAACCGCACGGACCGCATAATCCGCCTGCCGAGTGATCTGCATATCAACCTCCTGGGTCAACTCCTTACTTATACCTTCTTGGTAGGAGTTGTCTAGTTCGCAATCAGTGTATGCCTTAGCCGAATAGACGACAAGTGAATTGTGTCACCGTGCAGGCATGACCTTTTACGATAGGCAAGTATTGCCTGACATCTCAAGCATGGTATGATTGCGCGATGTAGTCCGGAACATCCCCGGTTAGGAAGGATTTAATGTGAAGAACATTACGGTGATCGGAACCGGTTATGTTGGCTTAGTGACAGCGGCATGCTTCGCCGATCTGGGAAATCGAGTGATCGCTTTGGATATCGACGGGCCAAAGATCGAGGGCCTTAAGAAGGGAGTAATGCCCATCTACGAACCTGGGCTTGAGGAGATGGTCTCCCGGAATGCCATGGCTGGACGATTAGAATTCACCGTATCTTACCCAGAGGCCTTACGCGAGTCTGAATTTGTCTTCATCGCGGTGGGGACCCCTTCGGGAGTGGATGGGGAGGCCGATTTGAAGCACGTTCAACAAGCGGCCGAATCTATCGCTCAGGCGATACGGGGATCGTTAATCGTGGTGAACAAGTCGACTGTACCTGTAGGAACTGGCGACTGGCTGGCCGACATCATCCGCGCTAATCAGCCAGAGCCCATTCCTTTTTCCGTCGTATCCAACCCCGAATTCTTACGAGAGGGCTCAGCTATTCTCGATTTTATGAACCCCGCGCGTACTGTTTTGGGTTCTCTCGCCCCTGAAGCGGTGGAGAAGGTTGCCCAGTTGCACCTACCGTTACGGGCTCCAATCGTTGTCACTGACCTGCGAACGGCAGAGATGATCAAATATGCTTCCAACGCCTTTTTAGCGACTCGTATTTCGTTTATCAATGAAATCGCTAATATCTGTGAGGCGCTCGGTGCAGATGTAAAGGAAGTCGCCAATGGTATGGGGTTTGATCCACGGATTGGCCCACATTTTTTGGAAGCGGGTTTAGGATATGGGGGTTCATGCTTTCCCAAGGATGTGCAAGCGCTCGCACACATGGCGGCAGAGAAGGGGCGCAACCCACAATTGCTTCATGCCGTGATGGATATCAATACCGACCGGACGCGATTGCTCATGGAGCGGGTTCGCGAAATGCTCGGGGACCCTACAGGGAAAACTATCGGGTTGTTAGGTCTGACATTTAAACCCAACACCGATGATATGCGAGGAGCGCCTTCTTTGGAGATCGCACGCAGATTGACGAAGAATAACGTGGTTGTCCGCGCATATGACCCTGTAGGTATGGAGCGCGCAAGTGATATGATGCCCGAATTGATTATGGCGGAAGACCCGTATGCATTAGCTGAAGGGTGCGACGCCTTGATCGTCTGCACAGATTGGAATGAGTTCAAGCACTTAGATCTTTCGCGTATTCTCCGAGTAATGAAGCAACCCGTTATCGTCGACGGACGAAATATCTACGACCCGGTCGAATTGTCACGACTTGGTTTTCAATATCGTGGGGTTGGTCGCGGTTATGGCCCCGGTGGAGAACCGATTGAAGAAGCCTCGTCCGAAGTTAAGGTAACCAAGAAATGAAGCAAGGCCGGGATTCCATTTTACGTACTAGACTTCGTAATGGTTTAGAAATCCGCTTAAAGGAAGTCCACACAGCCCCCCTCATTAGTTGTTGGGTTTGGTATCGCGTTGGCTCACGAAACGAACACGCGGGTATTACAGGTATCTCCCATTGGGTGGAACATATGCAGTTCAAGGGGACACCGTCCTTCCCTGCTGGTGTGCTTGACCGAGCGATATCGCGCGATGGTGGGTATTGGAACGCTCTGACTTGGTTAGACTGGACGTCGTATTTTGAGACCATGCCTGCTGACCGCATTGATCTCGCGTTACGTTTGGAGGCCGATCGCATGGTCCAAAGTGAGTTTGCCCCCTCTGAGGTCAAATCTGAACGGACGGTGATCATCTCCGAACGTCAGGGGCACGAGAATGAGCCAACCTTCAGGCTGTATGAAGAGGTGCAAGCGGCTGCCTTCCGGGTTCACCCTTATCATCACGCTGTGATAGGGGATATGGCGGACTTAGAGACGATGACCAGAGACACTCTCTACGAGCACTACCATCGATTCTATATCCCAAATAACGCTGTATTAGCCATCGCTGGTGATTTTCGCACGAGATCGATGCTCAAACGCATTCGTGAGTTATTCGGCACGATCCCTCGTGGGACACGACTGGAGTTCCGACCTCGTCTGGAACCAGCACAGAGGGGTGAACGACGCGTGACAGTAGAAGGACCGGGTGAGACCCCTTTCCTCTATGTTGGATACCATGTACCTCCTGGAGCTGATCCTGATTTCTACCCCTTAGCTGTTTTAGATAGCATTCTAACTGGAGCCTCAAGTCTGAATTTTTTCGGAGGAGGTATTTCGAATAAAACCTCACGCTTATATCAAGCTTTAGTCGAAGGGGAGTTGGCCGCTTCGGTTCGTGGAGGATTGGCCGCAACGATCGATCCCTATTTATACTCGATCAATATGACGATCCGCCCGGATCACACTGCGGAAGAGACGCTTGAAGTGCTTGATCGTGAAATTGATAGGGTGTTGGATCAACCTATTGAGATGGAGGAGCTCGTTAAGGCAATAAAACAAGCCCGAGCTTTGTTTGCCTATAACTCCGAAAGCATCACCAACCAAGCTTTCTGGTTGGGTTTCAGCGAGATGTTCGCCGCGTATGAGTGGTTTGAGTCCTACTTGGATCGATTGGTTGAGGTTACCCCTCAGGATGTCTTAGATGTCGCTCGTAAGTACTTGTTGTCATCGAATCGAATCGTGGGGATCTATCGTCCACAATTGGATAAGAGCGATGACTGAGATCGGCTTCTCCCTTCCCACATTGGACGTTCGCAGTTTACCTGGACCGGACTCCGTCCTGCGCCGAGAGTTAGCGAATGGCATCGTGGTCCTGGCAAGAGAAAATTTCGCGAGCCCGTCCGTAGTGATCTCTGGCTATCTCGTTGCTGGTTCCTTAGGTGAGACCCGTCAAGAGGCTGGATTGGCGCAGCTGACAGCACAGGCCTTAATGCGAGGGACGAAAGAGCGATCCTTCAATCAAATCTTTGAATCGATCGAATCCATAGGCGCTCGACTTAGCCTAGGGGCAGGTACGCATACAACATTCCTGCAGGGAAAAGCGTTGGCCGAGGATCTGCAGGTACTCCTTAGTCTTTTATCTGAAGTATTAAGCAATCCAACCTTTCCTAAGTCACAGATCGAGCGGCTGAAGGGCGAACAGATAACAGCGCTCGCAATTCGTGATCAGGATACAGGCGCCCGAGCACAGCTTGCCTTCGATGAACTAGCCTATAAAGACCATCCTTACAGCTTGCCAACTTCTGGATACAAGGAAACCATCAGCGAATTTTCGACCACCAACATCCGCGCTTTTCACCGCCTGCGTTTTGGACCTCAGGGCATGGTCCTCGTGGTGGTAGGAGCGGTCGAAGCTGAGGCAGCCATTACAGCGGTGGAGGAAGCCCTCGGTGAATGGCGCAACCCAAGGCAGCATGCTCCCCCCGAGTTACCACCAGTTGGGAAACCTTTGGGTTTGCTTCGGAAAGTCGTTTTTCTTCCTGGGAAGAGTCAATGTGATATCGTCCTCGGCGCACCTGGACCGAGCCGTTTCGACGAGGACTATTTGGCAGCTTCTCTGGGTAACAGCATCCTTGGTCGGTTTGGGATGTACGGTCGAATCGGCGATGCGGTTCGAGTGTCGGCTGGGCTGGCTTATTATGCTTATAGCTCTGTAAGTGGTGGCCCTGGGCCAGGTCCGTGGCAGGTAGTTGCCGGGGTTAATCCAGACGGGGTAGAGAAAGCGATAGATTTAATCCGTACTGAGATTCGGAAATTGGTTACAAAACGCGTGACCAAACGGGAATTGATCGAGAATCAAGCTAATTACATCGGCCGTCTACCGTTGCAGCTTGAATCAAATGAGGGTGTGACCGGTGCGTTGCTTCACGTTGAACGATACGGTTTGGGGTTAGACTATTATCAGCTTTACCCAAATCTCGTTACAGCTATCACACGAGATGATGTTATCCGTGCTGCAAAGCGATACCTTGATCCCGATCACTTGGCTATCGCCATCGCTGGCCCAATCGGAGAGGAGGCGTAGGAGGTGATTCGTTCAGGGGTGGATTTAATAGAGGTCGACCGAATTGATCGTGCGATCCTTCGACACGGTGAACGCTTTTTCGATCGTTTTTACACCACTCAAGAATTGATCGACGCTCGGGGGCACACACCTGCACTCGCGGCGCGCTTTGCCGCAAAAGAAGCTGTCGCGAAAGCACTGGGAACTGGGATTGGAGATGTGAGGTGGAAGGATATTGAGATCGTCAATGGACCTCGTCGCCAACCTGTGCTTCAGCTTCACGGTCGTGCGCTAGAACTGTCTGGATCATTGCGAGTGACACACTGGGCGCTCAGCCTCAGCCATACCCATGAGCACGCAGTCGCAGTCGTCGTTGCCCTTCAAGCCCCGTCTGAGCCTGATAAGGATTCATGAGGGAAATCGAGTGAAACTGTTACCCTCAATCGAAGTAGGATTGAAAGCGGAAGCCACGCAGGAAGTCACACCTGAGTTGACCGCAACGCATATTGGTAGCGGTAGCCTCAGCGTCTTTGCTACGCCAGCCATGGCATCCCTTATAGAGCACACCTGCGCTTCAATGGTAAGCGAGTTGCTACCAGTAGGCCAAACTACGGTAGGGGTGGAAATCCATCTTCGCCATCTGGCACCCACACCGGTGAACAGTGTGGTGCAAATACGGGCTGAGGTTGTCTCTGTCGATAAAAAACTGATCTCTTTTAATGCTCAGATCTTTGACGAGGTGGAGTTGGTTGGTGAGGCGGAACACCGTCGCGCGGTGATCGAGGTTGATCGATTCCTTAAACGCGTGG
>Ga0114921_10001185_pt1 | contig 11825 bp, 13 predicted proteins | sample BentaG_FD_87016 | JGI IMG/M metagenome (GOLD analysis project Ga0114921, IMG submission 87016) | Deep subsurface microbial communities from South Atlantic Ocean to uncover new lineages of life (NeLLi) - Benguela_00093 metaG | ecosystem: Environmental > Aquatic > Marine > Oceanic > Sediment ...
AACGCCAACCGGCCCCACTCCGCCCACGGCGAACTCACTCCAGCTGAATTCGCTCTACAGTGGACCTCGACCTACCAACCCCAAGTCGCATAGCGACTGGACCACCAAACGGGTCCCCCTCACGAGATCCTTTGCGCCGGGCAATGCTACTGCTTCACCATCGCCGGCGACACCTGAACTTCGAAAACCAGACGTCTGCGCGCGGGTGGTGGCACCGGTTTGTTCATGCGGCCAATTAGATTTCGGAACAGAACAATTCGGCCCTGTTCATCTCTTTTCACGCACTCACACTCACAGAGGCATTGCAGCAGCGCGGTTACCGGGCGGCAACGACAGACTGTTGTGCGAACCGAGGATCATTACCGAACTGGTAGGTGCAAAGCGATCCCATTGACCATGCCAGTCCTCTCGTCAATGAAGTCGGCCCGAACTAGCAGCGGGCAACTGGTTCATCTCGTCAACGATGCGACTGGCGCGACGGATGCGCTCAGCCCCCGCCGATGACTTCCCAGGTATCGCGGCCTTCCGGCCCGCCCGCGGTCACTTTGACCCGCCGCACGTCGCCCCGTCGGTCTACCGCCTCGCACTCGAACGACTCACCGACAGCTACGACCTTGAGCCCGCTCCCACAACGGACCTTGACCTCGAAGCCATAGTCCTTCGAGACCTCCTCGGACAGGCCCTCTCCTGTTTGCGGGAGATCGAAGACCACGTCAAGTGTCGAGTAGTCGACGTTGTAGTCGTCGTCGGTGAACGTCACCTCCACCCGCACGTCGTTGCCTTCGAGATCGGCGATGCAGTTGAAACTTGAACCGGCTTTGGGCGGGCTGGAGGGGCGGGGACATTCGACCGACGACACCTGCCGCGACATCGGCGCGTACTGCTTGTTGAGCTCGTCGGCGATCGCCGTCTCGAGCTTCTTGTAGTCGGGGCCACCGGATGAGAAGGAGAATTGGCATCCCGCGGCCGCCGGGACCAGCATCAGCAGGGCCAGGATTGCGTGTGGAAGTCTCACGTCTTCGACGGTACCGCCGGCGGTGAAAAAATAAACGGCGAAGAAAGTATTCAGCCTCACTGTGATTCCTCAACGCCCTAATTCCTCGACGCCGCCATCTCCCGCGAACTCGATGTCACAGGTGGCTGGTGATCGTCCTGGCCGCCCCCGATCTGGTTTCCCGGGCTTAACTGAACTAACCCGGGTTTTGTTCGGATCTTCATACGAGAATTGGAAGCCATGCTCCGTCAGTATCCGCAGGAGTTCCGGCAGCGTGCGTTGTCGCAAGGCCCGCCGCGTCGATCACGGTGGCGGTGGCGCCTCTGGGGACAGGGATCGACGTGGCGAGCTTCACGATCTTATTGGGATTGTGTGGCTTTGATGGGCTTCGAAGCACCCAGAGCCCGGATCTGCACTAGCTTGGCCGAATGGCCCTGCACAAGATCGTCGTTCCATCCGTCACTGCTGTCTTGCTGGTGGTGTCGACTGCCGCTTGTGGTCAAGACTCGGCGACGTCGTCGACTTCGCCCGCACCGTCGACACCCTTTAGCACATCCTCAACAGACCCTTCGGTCTCGAGCAGCCCAAGCCCCCGGGTGTCCGGTGACTCGGCATCGTCGACCAACTTTGCTGACGGGAGCTACGAGGTCGGAACCGCAGTTGCTGCTGGCGAGTATGAGATGGCTGCAGCTCAGTCGAACCCTTGCACCCTAACGATCAAAACTGCGAGTGAGGACATCGACGTGAATGGTGATCTTGGTGGAAACGCCGATGTCACCATTGACACGATCGAAAGCGGCAAGCCAACTACATACACGGTTAACAGTGGGCGCGCTTCGTTTACTTTCAAGAACGGGGACGAAGTGACCTCGACGGGTTGCGGAACCTGGCAGAAAATCTAGTGCGGCGTGCCACAACGTTATTCGCCGCCTTGGAAGTGGCCACCGGCCTGTGCCAGGATCGTCACCGCCTCCAGGAGTTCCTGAGTTTCCTCAAGCACAGTTGGTTGAAAGCCGCCTGAAGGGGAGCGCGGAAATCGGCCATGACCCCGGCGCAGTACGCCTGGAACGACATCAGCACCATCCGTCGGGGCGGGACTTTCGGGAGCAATGCGACGTAGCCGCGCAGCTTTGCGCGGACGGCGTTCGCGGTGCCTGCGAAGTCGTCGAAGCCGGTTCGATACATCGACACCGCCGGGTCCAGTCGGGCCTACTCCGCGCCGGCGTCCCCGCCCCACCGGCCCGGCCAGTCCTACTATATTCACTGGCGTGGGGGATTTCCGCGGCAAGCGTTACGGCGAAGTCCTGCTGGTAAGTATGGGCACCGACTCCGGAGATGGCCCACAAGCCACCGTCTACAACACGTTCGGACTCAACGACTGCCCGGCCGAGTTGTGGTCAAAACTCGACGCAGATGCTCTGGCCAAAAGCCACGGTGCGGCGGCAGCACTGCTCAACGGCCCGCGGTATTGGCTGATGGACAGCGTCGAAAAGCACTCAGCCGGCCAGCCTGAGATCGCGACGTTCGGCGGCATCGACATGGTCCGGCAAGCCACCGTCATGTTGACGTCCATGAACCCCGCGCCGTACCGCCCCAACACCGTCACGCGCAACGCCGCGTTCGTGTTCAATTCCGGCGAACCTGTTTTCGAGCTCGTCGATCCCGCTGGCCGACAGTGGGTAATGCAGACCTGGAGCCAGATCGTCGACCCCACCCTGGCCTATGAAGACCTCGCCGGTCTCGCCACTCGACTCAGTTTGCCCGACCGCTGGTGCTACCGCGCGCGAGTTCTCGACGAAGACCTGCGGATCGACACCACCAACCAGGCGGCCCAGGTTCTCCAGGACGACCTGACCAACAGCTATTCGCTGGTATCTGAACCTTCCTAGAGGTACTGCCCCAGGTTCGACTCGGTATCAATAGCTCGGCTTGCGCTGCTGCTCTTACCGGTGACGAGTGTGCGGATGTACACGATCCGCTCGCCCTTCTTGCCCGAAATCCGGGCCCAGTCATCGGGATTGGTGGTGTTGGGCAGGTCCTCGTTCTCGGCGAACTCGTCAACGATCGAATCGAGCAAATGCTGGATACGCAGGCCTCGCTGGCCTGTCTCAAGCACCGCCTTGATGGCGTTCTTCTTCGCACGGTCCACGACATTCTGGATCATGGCACCGGAGTTGAAGTCCTTGAAGTACATCACTTCCTTGTCGCCGTTGGCGTAGGTGACCTCCAAGAACCGGTTGTCATCGATCTCGGCGTACATGCGGTCGACGACCTTCTCGATCATCGCCTTGACGGTCAACATGTGGTCGCCGGAGAACTCCGCGAGATCTTCTGTGTTGATCGGAAGAGTTTCGGTCAGGTACTTACTGAAGATGTCCTGCGCCGACTCGGCATCCGGCCGTTCGATTTTGATCTTCACATCCAGGCGGCCGGGCCGGAGGATCGCCGGGTCGATCATGTCCTCACGGTTCGACGCACCGATCACGATGACATTCTCCAGGCCCTCCACGCCGTCGATCTCGCTGAGAAGCTGTGGGACGACGGTAGTTTCGACATCAGAACTGACTCCGGTGCCACGGGTGCGGAAGATGGAGTCCATCTCGTCGAAGAACACGATGACCGGTGTGCCCTCCGACGCCTTCTCCCGCGCCCGCTGGAAGATGAGCCGGATGTGACGTTCGGTCTCGCCGACGAACTTGTTCAGCAGCTCGGGTCCCTTAATGTTGAGGAAGTAGGACTTCGCCTCGCGCGCGTCGTCGCCGCGCACGTCGGCCATCTTCTTGGCCAGCGAATTGGCCACAGCCTTGGCGATGAGCGTTTTCCCGCATCCGGGCGGGCCATAGAGCAGCACACCCTTGGGTGGTCGCAGTGAGTACTCCCGGTAGAGCTCCTTGTGCAGGAACGGCAGCTCCACCGCATCGCGGATCTGCTCGATTTGACGACCCAGACCGCCGATGTCTTGATAACTGACATCGGGGACCTCTTCGAGAACGAGATCCTCGACCTCGGCCTTCGGGATGCGCTCGAACGCGTAACCGGCCTTCGTATCCACCAGCAGTGAGTCGCCGGGGCGCAGTTTGCGGGGCCGATCGTCGCCGAGTTCGTCGTCGTAGCTATCGGGCAGATGCTCAGCGGCGACCAGCGGATCGGCGAGCCAGACGATCCGCTCCTCATCGGCATGCCCGACCACCAGTGCCCGATGGCCGTCGGAGAGAATCTCCCGCAGGGTGCTGATCTCCCCGACAGATTCGAAGTAGCCCGCTTCCACGACGGTCAGCGCCTCGTTGAGACGAACCGTCTGGCCCTGCTGGAGTTCCTTGGTGTCGATGTTCGGCGAGCAGGTCAGCCGCATCTTGCGGCCGGAAGTGAACACGTCGACCGTGTCGTCCTCATGTACGGCGAGCAGGACGCCGTAGCCGCTGGGCGGCTGACCGAGCCGGTCTACTTCTTCGCGCAGGGCCAACAACTGCTGGCGGGCTTCCTTGAGGGTGTCCATGAGTTTGGCGTTGCGGGCGGCCAGCGAATCGATCCGGGACTCCAACTGGTGCAGGTCGCGCGCACTGCGTAACCCGCTCTGCGGGCCTACCGCGTTGTCGAGTTGCTCGCGCAGGATGGCAGCCTCGCGGCGCAGTTGTTCCAGTTCCGCAGCGTCCTCTCGGGACCGGCGGTTATCATCGGGGGTACCCGAGACGTCAGAGGTCTCAGAACGGTCGGACTCACTCATGCTGAGCTCCTTTCCCACACCGGATCGTGGTGCGGTAACAACTTCAACGCTACCGGCGATTCACTCTTTGTGTGTGGTGTAGGAATTCGAGACACACCAGCAACACTGTTAGCCTCTGATAATCAGTTGGCCGAACGAAAGGACAGCCGTGACCTTGAAAACCCTCTCTACCAGCCTTAAAGCTGGTATTGCAGCAGCCGCTGTGGTGGGCGCGGCGGCGGGCGTGACGTCGATTGCAGTCGGCTCCGGAAACGCGGCCCAGCCTGCGGTGCAGCCGGTCGTCTTCGACGTTCCATTGCCTGCCGCACCTGCCCCCGACCTCCAGGGCCCACTCCTGTCGACGCTGAATGCGCTGTCGGGACCGGGTTCTTTCACTGGAAGTAAGGCCAGCTACGTCCAGGGCGGCCTCGGTCGCATCGAGGCCCGAATGGCCGACAGCGGTTTCACCAATGCAGCAGCCAAGGGATATTTTCCGCTCAACTTCTCGCTCGCCGACATCGACCAGAACGGTGCCGTCGCCACCGCCAACGTCACCGCTGCGGCCCCGACAGGCGTGGTGGCCACCCAACCGCTGACGTTTATCGCAGGGCCCAGCCCAACCGGCTGGCAGCTCTCACGGGAGTCGGCGTTGGCGCTCATGTCCTCAGTGAGCTGATCCTTTCTTCAGCCTTACCGAATTATGACGTCGGCGCGTCGCACCGTCTTGATCCGCAGCGCCGCCACAATCGTGGCGGCGTTCGGGTTGGGTGCGTGCAGCCACCAGGAACATCCGGCTGCCGCCCCGTCGGTCGAGACCTCGGCCGCGCCGACGGTCGGTATGCCCGCGCCGAACTCACCTGCGCCCGGCGCGCCTCCGCTGCCCCCCGACTCGGCGCTGATCGATGTGATGAGCAGGCTCTCCGATCCGGCACTCCCCGGCGACCAGAAGGTCGCCCTGATCGAAGACGGCACGGCCGACGAAGCCGCCGGACTGGACCGCTTCGGTATCGCTCTGCGTGATAACGGTTCACTGCCACTGACCTTCGAGGCGCGAGACCTCGCCTGGTCGCAATCCGAACCCGGCAACGTCATCGCGACGGTGCTGGTCAGGACCGCCAATCCACAAGACGGTGAGTTCGTCTATCCGATGGAGTTCGCCCCAGCTGACGGCCCGTGGCAACTGACTCGGCAAAGCGCCGACCTGCTGCTTCAGCTGAGCAGGGAAAGCGAAGCGCCCCCGGTAGTCGAGCCTCCGCCGGCGCCGCCGGTAGTCGAGCCTCCGCCGGCACCGCCCACTCCGACCCCGACGCGCTGAGCGCATGTGGATCGGCTGGCTGGAGTTCGACATTCTGCTCGGCGATGTCCGATAACTGAAGCAGAAACGCTCGGTCATCCGGCCGGTCATCGCCGAGTTGGCGCGCAGGTTCTCGGTGTCCGCTGCCGAGACAGGGGCTCAGGACATGCATCGACGCGCCGGGGTCGGCATCGCGCTGGTCTCAGCGGATCGCGCTCATGTGGTGGCCGTGCTCGACGCAGCCGAACGACTGGTGGCCGCGCGGCCCGACATCGAACTCCTGTCAGCCCGCCGGGGGATGCGCCGAAGCACCGACGACGCCTAATTGAGCAAACCTTCCTCCTGGAAAGTTGCGATCAGCGCAGCTTCGAGAGCCTGGTCTTTCCGGACCACCCGGTTCACCGCCAGAGAGCACTCTTGCAAATCGCTTGACGTCACCAGAATGACCTTGAGCTCGCGCGAGATTTCGTCTATGGCACGCACGGCCTTCGCCAACGAAAGCCCGGAAATATCGGCGGTCACATAGCTCGTCAACACCGCGTCGTAGCGGTCCTGAATGAGCCGCCCGAGCGCTTCGTAGCCACTGCTGCTCGTGGACTTGGCGACTCCGCGCAAATCCAGGAGCCGCCGGTATGCGTGAGACATGCTGAGCGCCGGCTCAACGATGAGCACTCGCACTGGTTGCGTCGCTACGCCGTTCAAGAGCGCATCCAGTCGGGCAGTGAACTCGGCTCCTGATTTGTCTCCGCCGCTGGCCAGGGAAGCCACGTAGTCCCGCATCAAGTCGACGTAGCGGAGCAGGGCGTCGAGGTAGGCCTGATGATCTCCGGCGGGCGAATGCTTCGACAACAAGTCCTCGAGACGGTGGCACGCCTTGGTCACGAACCCCAGGCCATAGGTCCCGGCAGATCCCTTCAGCGAATGGACGTCCCGAAGGAGTTCCATAGACACGGCGCTGCCCTCCGGCCATGCCAGGATTTGCGTCTCGAACTCCGTGAAGGTCTCGGGCAGCCGGGCGACGTATTCGACGCGCAGTGCATCGAAAAGCTGTTCTGCGTCCTTCGAGCCCATCGGTCCAACAATGCCCCGGGCCCTCACATGCCGCAAATGTATAGTTTGCGTCGGCGACGTGACGTGACGGCGGGGTTGCCACCGACCGTACTGAAGGTGGATACGTGACGGACGGAACGAACGGTGAGGACGAGGAAGGCCTCGTCGTTCGAGAATTTGTAGCCGAAACGACGGAGAATCTCGAGCAAGCCGACCAGTGTCTCCTCGATCTCGAACGGACGCCCGGCGACCTTGCCCCCGTTCGCATCCTGTTTCGCGCCGTCCATACGTTGAAGAGCAGTTGCGGCTGGCTAGGGTTTGGGCAACTGGAGCAACTGGCTCATGCCGCGGAGAGCCTGCTTGCGCCCATTCGCTCCAAAGAGCGTCCCGTCGCGCCGGAGATCGTCGAAGCGCTGATGGCGACAGTGGATCTCACCCGCAAACAACTCGCGGCGATTAACGCAGATGGTAAGGAGCCGCTGGCTGACGGCGAGCTGGACCGGTGGACCGACAGGCTGCGCGCGCTAGTGAGTGACGGTGCGGAGGTAGCGACCAGCGCGCCGCAGGAGACTCAAGGCTCAGGCACGTCCGAGCCTGCTGCTCCCCCGGTCGCACCACAGGATTCGCGACCGCCGTCGAGATCAGAAGTGACACCGGCCACCGCACCGGTGTCGGTGGCCGCCGAAGCCGCGGAGCTCTCCGTTCGCGTCGATGTCAAGCTCCTCGATGAACTCATGAAAATGGTTGGTGAACTCGTCCTCACCCGCAATCAAGTGGGGCAATTCGTCGATACCACAGATTCACCCCCCTTGATCGCCGCTTCGCAGCGACTCAACGTCGTCACCAGCGAGTTGCAGGACCGCATCATGATGACGCGGATGCAGCCGTTGTCCCATATTTGGGGACGCTTCCCACGGATCGACAGGATGATGCCCGGCATGGACGGAATCGCCGCGCTGGCCGAGCTCAAAGGCAGCCCGGACTTGAAGGACATCCCGGTAATCTTCATGACTGCCAGCGCACAGAGCAGCGAGGTGGCGTCCTACCTCGACAAAGGGGCGGTGGGGGTCATCACGAAGCCGTTTGATCCTATGACGCTGCCAGATGAGATCCACAAGATCCTCAAAGCTGTCGACGAATAGGGGCGGGAAGACCTCACCCTTGTTCCGCGCGCCCGCGGTTCTTCTTGCGCAGCGGAACCGGCGTCACCGCCCCGGGAGCCAGTTTGCGCGCACTGATCAGGAATGCCGTGTGCCCGCGCATCGAGTGCTCCGGACGCACCGCCAGGCCCACGACGTGCCACCCCCGCTGCATGCTCTCCCAGGCCCTCGGTTCGGTCCAGCACTGTTGCTCGCGCAATGCCTCCACCGTCTTGGACAGCTGGGTCACGGTGGCGACGTAGATCATCAACACTCCACCGGCGACGAGCGCATCTGCGACCGCGCCGAGCACCTCCCACGGCGACAGCATGTCCAGAACTACCCGATCCACCTCGGGCCCGGAGTACTCGGCGACATCGGCGATCGTCAGTTGCCAGTTCGACGGGTGATCACCAAAGAACGTCGTCACGTTGCGCACCGCGTGCTCAGCGTGATCCTCGCGCACCTCGTAGGACGTCACCTGCCCCTGCGGCCCGACGGCCCGCAGCAGCGAGCAGGTCAACGCACCCGATCCGACGCCCGCCTCAAGGACGCGCGCCCCCGGAAAGATGTCGCCTTCGTGCACGATCTGCGCGGCGTCCTTGGGGTAGACGACCTGAGCGCCGCGCGGCATCGACATCACATAGTCGACCAGCAACGGCCGCAACACCAGGAATTGATCACCGTTGGTTGATCGCACCACGCTGCCTTCGGGTTGCCCGACGACGTCATCGAGGGCAATGATGCCCCGGTGGGTATGGAACTCCCCGCCGGGAATGAGCAGCATCGTGTACCGCCTGCCTTTCGCGTCGGTGAGCTGCACGCGATCACCGACTGCGAATGGACCGGTACGGGGCACAGCACATCAGCCTGCCAGCAGACGCGTCAGTTCTTGCGCCCGGGTTGCCCGGATATGTCCGACCCCGGTCATAGTCTTGCCTCATGAACGACCAGACAGAGCGCCCGGCGCGATGTTCGACACGCAGCCCGGCACTGTCTCCGTCACGGGCCAGTGACTTCAAGCAATGTCCGCTGCTGTATCGCTTCCGGGCCATCGACCGACTGCCGGAGCCATCGTCCATCGCGCAGGTGCGCGGGTCAGTAGTTCATGCCGCGCTGGAACGGCTGTACACCCTGCCCGCCGCCGAACGCGGTCCTAAGACGGCGGCGGCGCTGGTGGCGCCCGCGTGGGAGCAGGTGATCGCGGACCAACCCTCAGCTGCCACCGACATTGATCCGAATCTGCAGACCGAACTTCTCGAACAGGCCCGCAGTCTGCTATCAGGCTATTACCGGTTGGAGGATCCCACCCGCTTTGACCCACAGAGCTGCGAGCAGCGCATCGAGGTGGAACTGGCGGACGGCACCCTGCTGCGCGGGTTCGTCGACCGTATCGACGTCACCCCGGACGGTGAGCTGCGGGTAGTCGACTACAAGACGGGAAGGGCGCCGCCGGAGGCGCGGGCGCTCGCGGAGTTCAAGGCAATGTTCCAGATGAAGTTCTATGCGGTCGCGTTGCTGCGTTCGCGAGGAGTGATGCCTGCACGGCTGCAACTGCTGTACCTGGCCGACACCCAGGTACTGGACTACGCACCCGACCTCGATGAGCTACTTCGATTCGAGAAGACGTTGATGGCGATCTGGCGGGCCATCCAGTCGGCCGGTGTGACAGGGGATTTCCGGCCCAGTCCATCGCGGCTGTGCGACTGGTGCGCCCACCACGCTCACTGTCCGGTGTACGGAGGCACTCCCCCGCCATACCCGGGCTGGCCGGAAGTATTCGACGAGGTTGATCCGGACGCGGCACTGCAGACGGCGGAACCCGCCGGCGTGACGACAGCCGAGATCTTCGACCGTCAAGGATTCATCGGCACCGGCGCGCAGACCGGCCTGGTGCAGCATCGCCCATGACGGTTGGGAAATGCGCGAATCCTTGTCTCCCAGAACCGGTTCACCCAGTGGCCACCAGCGATTTCCGATCCTCGTCGGCGAAGGCGTCTTCCAAGTGCACGGGCGAGTAATCGATATCGATGTCGGCCAGGGGTCGCCCGCGCGCGCTGCTGATAGTGCCGAAGCGACGCATTCCCTTGTCCGCGGCGTATTGCTGAAACTCATCCATCTTCAAGCCGAACGGGACTTCGTCGTACAGGGCGAACCCATCTTCGGTATTGCGCAGCGCCAACGGGATGAGCTCGTTCATCCGGTCCTCGAACACTGTCCAATTGGCATCGTCAGCTGCGACGTGGCGTCGGCAGGTGAAGGTCCCCCACGCCATGTAGCGCCGTTCGTCGTCGCCATAGGCGGCAAACACCTGGGTGCTGAACGCCCAATGGCAAGCTGTCATTTCCCCGGCGACACGGCGCAGCAGGCCAAGACACTGGATACTTTTCGCGCTCCCCGAGATGGCAACCGTTTTTACGGACTCTATGAGTTGGGGTGCCGTTTCTCGGCGATCAAGGATCCGGTCAAGGCGGTTGAGTTCGTGCCTGCCCCGCTTCCTGGCGCCGGCGCTGCACAACAGCCTCGTAATGGCTCTGTAGGGCCTCCTGCCGCCAACTATCCCAACGGCGCTTGGGGTCAGTCCGACGAAGGGGAAACCTTTGCCATGCCGTACATCCCAGGCCCCCGCTGATGGCTGAGTACGACAATGACGCAGTGTGGTGGGCCGAGCTTGAAGGGTGTCCTGATTGTCTGAGGTCCTCGCCCATCGGCTGCGACTGCGAGCGTGGCCGAGAGCTGGAGGGCTAGGGATGTCGCGTTACTGGCGAAGGAAGATGCAGGACCGTCGAATGGGGATCACCGATGAGATGGTGGAGAAGGCGCGTGAACGTGATCGCATTCATGCTGACAGTGGTCCTGATGTTCGGCATGCTGCACCACCTACGAGATCGCAGGCTGAGCAGGATGCCCTAGCCGCCAAGAAGGCGTTCGATGAGCAACAGGCCAATAGGGCCAAGGCGGGCCTAGACCCGACAAGCGAATGCCCTGAGCTCGAAGACGGTGTGCCATAAAGCATCTCCGACCCACGTGCTGGGCAGGTGCTCAAGCAATTGCGCGACGATACTTGGGTCGCTGCTCACCGTGATGACGACGACGATGATGATGAGTGATGTGCATCACTGCAGGTCAGAGGGTATATCAGAGGGTATAATCGAAGAAGGGAGCAGGCTGCCCTCCATACGGTATATGGGGGGAGGGCAGCCTGTTCCCGCTTAACCGCTACCCCCTGGGGGTCAACCCCATGCCCGGGTCGCGCCGGCCCTGCTCGCTGCATAGTGGCCGGATTTTTCACACCTAATTCCACATATGTCCAGAAGGTTTCCTCTGACCTTTTTTCCACCCAAGGCCTGCTGTGCCGCGCTCGATAAGGAACGAGTTCGCGGGATCTACGCGGCAGAGACGACAGTTAGGATCACGGGTGCGCGCCCCGCCTGGCCGTCAACACGGCGTCCACGGGTTGAGCTGTGCCGGTACTTGCTTCCCGGTGTGGCTCCCCGTGGGCGTTGATCCGCAGTGTTCTTAGCGCTCGGCGGCCACGGCGGGCGCGCGCTCGAGAGACTCAATCGCGCGCTCAAACTGATCACGCTCCATGCGCTCGGTGTCCTCAGCCTGGCGTTCGGCCTCAGCCTCAGCCTGGCGTTCGGC
>Ga0114921_10001186_pt1 | contig 11824 bp, 12 predicted proteins | sample BentaG_FD_87016 | JGI IMG/M metagenome (GOLD analysis project Ga0114921, IMG submission 87016) | Deep subsurface microbial communities from South Atlantic Ocean to uncover new lineages of life (NeLLi) - Benguela_00093 metaG | ecosystem: Environmental > Aquatic > Marine > Oceanic > Sediment ...
TGCGGGAAAAGTTGTTAACGTGCTCAAGTATTTGGAACGAACTGGACCAACTGTCGCAGATTTCCGCTTCTATATATAGCGTCGCGGCGTATCTTTGTCAACGACGCGGTATGATATTTGCGGCAAGGGCTTTCCTTTAACGCAGACTTTGGAAGATTATTTCAGTAAGATGGAGTTCGAATCCAACCCCCGTTACCAATAGAATTCAAGGGCACAGGTCCATAATCTGTGCCTTTTTACTTGCTTTCGACTTCAGTGGTAGAACCTTCATCGATATTAATGTATCCTGCTTAAATTAAATGAACGAGGAATTAATCGCTCCGTGCGGAATGAACTGCGCGATATGCAGCGGATACCTTGCTTTCAAACATGATGTAAGAAGCAAGGGAATCAGAATGCCTTACTGTGCCGGCTGCAGGCCAAGAGATAAAAACTGCGCCTTCCTCAAAAAGAGATGCGATTTGCTCGCTAATCGCAAGGTTGAATATTGTTACCAATGCGATGATTTTCCCTGCCAAAGGCTCAGCCCTATCGATGAACGCTACAGAAGACAGTACAGGATGAGTATGATCGAGAACCTCGAATTCATCAAGAAGAATGGCATCAAGCAATTCCTTGAAAAGGAAGAGGCCAGATGGAAATGCCCCAGGTGCGGTGGGATAATATCTTGCCACAATGGCATCTGCTTTGACTGTGGATTGGATGAATTAAAAAACAAGAAAAAATTATATAGATGGGAAGATTAATCAGATTTAGCTTTTGGGTATATTATGAAAAAAGACATAATAGTCATAAATATTGACCATAAGAATATCTCTCAATATAGTCCCGGACCTACGTGTTTTCTTAATCCAAAACACGAAGGGGCTCAAAAAAGACTTGAGTGGTTGATAAAACGTTTTTCCGAAGGACTGAAAATAAAACTACTTTATTCTGAACGAGATAAAAAAGTAGCAGGATTCATCGAGTATATCCCTGGGGAGAATGCATGGAGGTCTGTTGATGCAAAGGGGTATATGTTCATACACTGCATATGGACATATCCTAATAAGTACAAGAATAAGGGACATGCCTCACTCTTGATTAAAGAATGCATTGAAGACGCAAAAAGGCAGGAGCAAATCGGTGTTGCTGTAATTACAAGTGAAGGTTCGTTTATGGCAGGCAAAGACGTTTTCTTAAAAAATGGGTTCGAGTCTGTAGCGAGTGCTGAACCTTCCTTTGAACTAATGGTTAGAACCTTGAAGAAGGGACCATTGCCAAAATTCATGGATTGGGAAAAACAACTGAGCACGTATAAAGGACTCAATATTGTTTATGCAAATCAATGTCCCTGGGTTGCCAGATCAATTGAAGTTCTAGCAGAAACCGCAAAGGAAAAAGGTTTGAAATTAAAAGTAACTGAATTAAAGACTGCTAAGCAAGCCCAGAATTCTCCTTCAGTGTATGCAGTTTTCAACTTAGTGTATAACAGCAAACTCTTAGCAGACCATTATATTTCCAATACAAGATTCCTTAATATTATCAATAAGGAGCTAAAATAATAATTGAAAGGAGGTGATAAAACGCCTACAATTGTTCATTTCGACATAGCTGCAGACGACCCGGAGAGAGCAAAGAGGTTTTATGAGGAATTGTTTAATTGGAAAATTGAACTATTACCCGGGCCGATTAACTACTACCTGATTGAAACAACTGATTTGAATGGCAAGAAAGGCATTGGAGGAGGTATGGCAACCAGAGAGAAACCCGAACAGAAGATTACAAATTTTATCGGTGTCAATTCTATGGATGATTACATTGCCAAAGTTGAAAAACTTGGTGGGAAAGTGATTGAACCTAAGGCTGCTATACCAGGCTGGGGCTATCTTGCAGTCTGTTTAGATACAGAAAATAATCTCTTTGGCCTCTGGGAAGAAAATGAAGACATAAAGTGAGCGTGGGCTTCGGAGCTCTGTAGATTTGCTTCGACAAAGTCTTGTCACGCTGCACTTTCAGGACCTCGGTGCTGAGACCACTTAATACTGCTCACCAAGACTACATTGATTTTTCCCCGAATTGCTTCTACAATTTTCTTGATGTGGCTCCCCGATGACAATCGGCCACTAGTGGAACAGGTTTTATTGATCAAGGCCAGCAGAGCGGCACTGCTAAAACCCGCCGCTCTCTAAGGTTGTGGAAAACAGGAGGTAGTAACGAAGGAAGTTGTTATAGTCAGCGGAGCAAGGACACCAATCGGTACCTTCGGTGGCACCTTAAGAGATATCCCTGTTGTCAATCTAGGCCGCCTGGTGATCACCGAAGCGCTTGAACGCGCCGGCTTAAGACCAAAAACCAGCAAGAAGCTTCTAAGCTACGGACCTTCCGTCTTCAAAGGCGAAGAGGCTTCTGAGTTAGAAGCAAAATGCCACGATTGGGATTCCTCTTTGCAGGAAATTCAAGTTGACGAGGTAATCATGGGAAATGTCCTTCAAGGAGGACAGGGACAGAACACCGCCCGTCAGGCTGCTATCTATGCAGGCATCCCTAAAGAAACACCCTCTTATACGGTAAATAAAGTCTGCGCCTCAGGATTGAAAGCCATCACGTTGGGAGCTGAGGCGATAATGCTTGGCGAAGCAGACGTTGTGGTTGCCGGAGGAATGGAGAACATGAGTCACTGTCCCTATATCCTTCCCAAAGCTCGTTGGGGCTACAGGATGAGCATCAACGCCAGAGCAGACATTATAGACCTCATGGTGCTCGATGGACTGTGGGAGACATTCTACGGCTATCATATCGGTAATACCGCAGAAAACATCGCGGCCAAATACAATATAAGCCGAACTCAGCAAGATGAAGTGGGATTCCTTAGCCATCAGCGAGCCAAAACAGCTATAAGAGAAGGAATTTTCAAACAGGAAATCGCTCCTGTGCCTGTTCCACAGAAAAAAGGAGGACCACCAATTCACTTCGACACCGATGAACGTCCTATGGACACAAGCCTTGAAAGAATGGCTTTCTTGCCTCCGGTATTTCACAGAAGTGGAACGGTTACCGCAGGTAATTCCTCAGGCATAAATGATGCCGCAGCGGCGGTAGTGCTTATGTCAAGTAGTAAAGCTAAATCATCAGGACTCAAGCCCTGGGTAACTATCAGAGCTCATGCGTCCGGGGCTGTAGACCCGGCCTATATGGGACTCGGAGCCGTGCCAGCAATGAAAAAAGCCCTCAAAAAAGCAAGGCTTACCATTACAGATATGGACCTCATCGAACTTAACGAAGTTTTCGCTGCCCAGATTATCGCCTGTATGAGAGAGCTTGATACAAGCTGGGATATCACCAATCCCCATGGAGGCGGTATCGCCCTGGGGCACCCCCTCGGCGCAACAGGAGCAAGATTAGTAGTTACTGCTATGCACGATATGCAACAAAGAAATCTGCATTATGGGCTCGTGGCTATGCCTGTCGGTGGAGGACAGGGTATGGCAGCGATACTGGAGAGGACAACATAATCATTCGCCCTTCTTACGATAGTCAGGACACCAAATAGTATTGGGACGCTCAGGACGATTACAAGCACTCCGCCAGTTCCACATACAACTATCACATAGAATAACGTTCGTCCCTAATGCCTTTTTAATTCTGACTTTGACTCTGTATGCCCAACTCGGGCCCTCGGTGCCCATAGCAAAATCAAGATTCCTTACATCTCTTTGGACAAAGTGGCTAAGAATTCCGCGTTATTCCTCGTCTTAGATAACCTGGTCAGTAACCTCTCAGTAGCTTCATTGAGATTAGAGGAATCCTCACCTATCATCGAAACTACACGCCTGAGCAGCCATATTTGCTTTACAGTATCTTCATCCAGAAGGAGATCTTCTCGCCTCGTTCCACTAGGAACTATGTTTATTGCTGGGAAAATCCTCTTCTCGGCCAATTTTCTATCTAAATGAATCTCCATATTCCCTGTTCCTTTGAACTCCTCATATATGAGCTCATCCATACGACTGCCAGTATCCACCAGGCAGGTAGCAATGATTGTTAAGCTACCCCCTTCCTGGGTATTGCGGGCAGTACCGAAGAACCGCTTCGGCGGATACAAAGCCCCTGAGTCAAGACCACCAGACAAAGTGCGGCCGCTGACAGGCATCGCTAAATTGTAAGCTCTAGTAAGACGAGTAATGCCATCAAGGAGAATAACCACATCTTTGTTCAGTTCCGCTAACCTCTTCGCCCTCTCCAATGCCAACTCAGCCACACGAGTCTGATTCTCCACCGGCTCATCAAAGGTAGCAGCAATAACCTCAGCTTCTACTGACCTCTTCATATCAGTTACTTCTTCAGGCCTTTCTCCAATCAGGCAAATCATAAGGTGAACATCATTGTAATTAGTGCTAATAGCATTCGCGATCTTCTTCAGGAGCACTGTTTTACCCGCTTTAGGAGGTGAGACTATCAGGCCTCTCTGCCCTCTACCTATGGGAGCTACCATATTAATCAACCGTGTACACAGTTCATCCTGAGTCGTTTCCAAATTAAGCAACTTGTCGGGGAAGGTGGGCGTCAAAGAACCGAAATTGCCACGCTGCCTGACTACTTCAGGGTCAAGCCCATCAACACTTTCCACACGAAGTAACCCATAATATTTTTCGCTATTCTTAGGAGCTCTAGCTTCTCCACAAATATGATCGCCGTTTCTCAAATTGAACCGGCGAACTTGAGAATTAGATACATAGATGTCATTAGCACCACGCAAAAAACTATCTTGCCGTAAGAACCCATAACCCTCATTCATAATCTCCAATACACCGTTCACAAACAAATTACCTTGCTGCACTGCTTGAGATTGCAGGATATGCTGAATAAGTTCCGCTTTTTTCAGCGAGGAGTATCCAGTAATGCCACCTTCCTTGGCCATCACCTCTAATTCGTCACGAGTTTTATCCTCAAGTTCAGTCATGCTTTCCATAGCAACCTCCTCAGTCCTTCATTACCTTTGACCAGTCATCCATGAATCGCTTAACTCCAATGTCAGTCAAAGGATGCTGTATCATTTGGAGCAGCACCTTATAGGGCACAGTAGCAATATGCGCACCGACTTCCGCCGCCACCATACAATGCTGCGGATGCCTAATGCTCGCTGCTATCACCTGAGTGGGGAGTTGATAAAAACGCAAGAATTCAACAATATCCTCCACCACCTTCATGCCATCTTCACCAATATCATCAAGCCTGCCTACGAAAGGGCTCACAAAGCTAGCTCCTGCAGCTACCCCCAACAGAGTCTGATTCAAAGAAAAACATAAGGTGAAGTTCACCTTAACACCTTCTTTAGATAACACCGAAGTAGCTTCCACTCCTTCAAGGTTAGCCGGTATTTTCACCACGATATTGTCTGCCCATCTAGCCACTTCCCTGGCCTCATCAATCATCCCGGAAGCATCCTGGCTTAATACCTCAGTAGATACCGGTCCGGGAACGACGGAGCATATCTCTTTGACCAACTTTTGATAATCAACCTTCCCCTCCCTGGATATTAAGCTAGGATTGGTAGTCACCCCGCTGATCACTCCCAGTCTTACTCCGTGGCGAATGTGCTCTATATTAGCGGTATCCAAAAATAATCTCATCGTCTAATTCGAAGGCAAGCCTATTTGAGCGCCCTCAACAAGCGTCTCCTTAGCTACTCTGATCAAGTCCACAAAAAGTGGATGAGGACTGTCAGGGCGAGATTTGAACTCAGGATGAAACTGACAGCCAACCATCCAGGGGTGATTCTTCACCTCAACGATTTCCACCAATTTCCCATCTGGCGAAAGCCCACTAAGTATAAGTCCCGCTTCCTCCAATGTCTGACGGAAACGATTATTAAACTCAAAACGGTGCCGATGCCTTTCATGAACTATCTCCCCATTATAAGCCTGGGCTGCCTTTGTCCCGGGCACCAAGCAGCAGGGATAAGTCCCTAAACGCATTGTCCCTCCTTTCTCAGTAATACCACGCTGCTCTGGAAGCAAATCAATTACAGGATAAGAAGTATCAGCATCAAACTCAGTAGAATTAGCCCGTCCATTATGAAACACATGACGTGCAAATTCAATAACCATAACCTGCATCCCAAGGCACAAGCCTAGATAAGGAATCCCCTTCTCCCTGGCAAACTTAGCTGTCTCTATCATGCCTTCAATGCCCCTATCGCCAAAGCCACCAGGCACCACTATTCCCTGAACTTGTCCCAGCTTATTATCGCTGCCGTCATCCAATCCCTCCGAGCTAAGCCATTCCATCTTCACATCCAAATTCTGCGCTAAAGCTGCATGGCGCAATGCCTCCCGCACTGAGTAATAAGCATCATGAAGTTCAACATACTTTCCCACCAAACCGATGACCACCAGGTCTTTAGGAGCTTTCAACCTAGCCACCATCTCATACCAATCATCCAAATTTGCTTCCTCGGCCTCAAGCCCCAAGCGAGTGACTATGAAGTCGCCCAACCCACACCCCTCCAACATCGAAGGCACTTCATAAATAGTTTCACTGGTAACCAACGGAATAACTGCTTCTTTGGGCACATCGCAGAAAAGCGATATCTTGTTCTTTATCCCTTCCGATATTTCCCTATCACTGCGACACAAGATAACATCCGGTTGAATACCAATCCTTCTTAGTTCATTGACACTATGCTGTGTAGGCTTGGTCTTTAATTCGTCCGTCGCAGCAATGTAAGGTAAGAAGGTAACATGAACATACAACACGTTATCTCTCCCTTCTTCCCTTCTCATCTGGCGAATGGCTTCAAGAAATGGCTGCCCCTCAATATCACCAACTGTGCCACCAACTTCAACTATGACTACGGCGGCATTAGATATTTCAGCTACTTGCCTGATCCGCCTTTTTATTTCATTTGTCACATGAGGCACTATCTGAATGGTGCCACCCAAAAAATCGCCTCTCCTTTCATTAGCGATAATTGTAGAGTATATCTCGCCCGCGGTAACGTTTGAGGCTCGAGTTAATTCCACACCGATAAATCTTTCATAATGCCCCAAATCTAAGTCCGTTTCCGCCCCATCCCGGGTAACAAACACTTCCCCATGCTGATATGGAGACATCGTGCCCGGGTCAACATTCAGATAAGGGTCAAGCTTTTGTGCCAAAACCGAAATAGAGCGACTTTTCAATATCTTCCCAAGAGACGCCACTGATATCCCCTTACCAACAGAACTGACCACACCACCGGTAACAAAGATGTACTTAGCCACTATTTATGATGAACCTAGTTAAATAAAGAAACAATGTGCTGTCCCACAGCTATGAGACAAGTTGATTCTTGTTTACTTCTATTATAAGAAGTGCACGGCAAATTTGTCAAGAAATGCGGTCTACATCAATTTCCTTAAGAACGGTTTAAGAAAGTGGTGAGCTAGCGATAACACCACAACACGTGTTGCCACCCCAATCATGGCATCCCGTGTAAAACCCATAATGGCAACACCCAAAGCAGTAGCTGCCGCAGCTGGAAAACATAGTTTTTCCAAGGCAACTTAAATTTCTCGGTCATCTAGCACTCCTTTCAACTATTAATGATTAGTTTTGCAAAACTCACTGTACGGTCTCCCTACACAGCTATGGCAGTATTCCAACAGCAGGGACAGTGTTTATCAATTTCACAGTTGAAGCCCGTACCCAATTACGCTAGAATACGGATAACCGGGAAATGCGGATAACAGGCGGTAGAGCTAAGGGAATACAACTAAAGACATTACAAAACCGCTCACTTCGACCAACCACTGATTTAGTGAGACAAGCAATTTTTTCTATCTTGCAGAACATGCCCAGTGATTGGCGGCGCATTGCTGACTTATATGCCGGCACCGGGGCTCTGGGCATCGAGGCTTTAAGCCGCGACGCAGAATGGGTTGATTTCGTTGACCAAAGCAAAGAGTGCTGTGACCTTATTAAACATAACCTGGAAAAGACAGGATTTTCGGACAGAGCTCACGTTTATTGTTGCAACATGAACAAAGCAACTACATTCCTCAACAGCAATTACGATGTTGTTTTTGTCGACCCGCCATACTCACTTTCATCTATGGACAACGTAGTAGCAACCATAGCCAAATCAGAGCTTATAGGAGCCAATTCCATGGTAGTGCTTTGCCACACAAAGCGCTTTTCACCAAATCCTGTTTATGGTAAACTACATCTGGTTAAGCAATTTCATTATGGCGATACATCTGTTTCTATTTATCTTATCGGAGAGTAAACAATGGTAACAGCAGTATATCCCGGCAGCTTCGACCCCATAACTAATGGACATCTTGACATCATTACCAGAGTGTGTGCTTTGTTCGATAAGTTAATCGTTGGCATTTATGATAAACCTGATAAACAGATGCTCTTCTCCCTAAAAGAAAGAGTCGCTTTAGCCAAGGAAGCGACGACCGATTTCCATAATGTCCATGTTAAATCTTACTCTGGGCTTACAGTGGACTTCATCCACAAGGAAGGGGGAAGAGCAATGATACGTGGACTGAGGATGAATTCCGATTTTGAGGCAGAGTTTGAAATAGCAGCAATGAATAAGAAACTGGCACCTGATATAGAATTAGTTTGCCTGATGGCAAGCTCTGAATACCAGTGCCTAAGTGCAAGATTAATCAAAGAGGTAGCAAGCCTTGGAGGTTGCCTCACGGGACTGGTCCCTGAGCATGTTGCTGTTGCCTTAAACAACAGGTTGGCCAAGGCGCAACTCGAAGCTCCTACACAAAGGGCCCGACGTTGAAACAAAATTTCTCGCAAATAAGGAGGTAATAAAGAGATGGCATACAAAATCACCGATGAATGTATTAGCTGTGGCGCTTGTGACTCGGAATGTAAAAACGAAGCGATAAGCGAGGCCGAATCAATCTACGTAATCGACCCGGATAAATGCACTGAGTGTATAGGATGGTCCGAATCATCAAAGTGTGTTGAGATATGCCCTGTAGACTGCTGTGTTCTAGACCCAGCGTACCAGGAAACCCGCGAGCAACTTTTGGAGAAGTGGCGAAAGCTACATCCAGGCGAGACTCCAACTGTTACCTAAGGTAAAGCTCGCTAAACATTTCAAGCAAAAAGACGCTTGCTGTAACTCGGAGCCGCTTTAAACTGACTCCAAAGCGACCTTTCGCTATAAGCCCTTATGCTAACGTAACAATCCCCACAGCGATTATGACGCGAAAATCCCTGTATCATCTCTTTTTGGCTGGAGTATTTGTTGCGCCATAATGAACACGGGACAAAATCCCCATTGGGCATTACCACAAAGAACCTTATACCCGCTTTACAGTTTGGTATACTCCCCTGCTCCAGGAACTTCAAGGTATCCAGAAGTTCAGCTTCAGGGTTAAATATATGATTAGTCTGCCTCTGCAACTCCACAAGCTGTTGAGCAGTCTGGCGTAAGATTTCTCGTTCCTCCCCACCATCAATGCAATAAGTCCTGTCACCCGTCCGCCTTGCCGTATATGCGCTGTACGATATGAATACATTCCACTCTTCAGCCTTGCTAGCTATAGGCAAAACCTCCTTCAGATTATCCCTGGTTATAACTGTGTTCAAGATAATATTCTTGAACCCGAATTTTGCCAGTCGGGGAATTGTTTGCTCCAAATGGTCATACAAGCCCCGATGCCGCCGGAAGCGGTCATGCCTTTCATCGGGAAAATCAAGCGATACTGAAAACTGGTTCACACCGGCATCGTGTAACTCAAGATAATTATCTTCGTTTAATAGCACACCGTTGGTAACAAATATCAAATAAGGGAGTCCATCAGGTTGCTTGATAGCCTTCACCATCTCTATTACATCCTTGCGTAGAAACGGCTCACCACCGGAGATTTGCACCACGGGAGGCTTTAGCAATCTGGTTAGCTTACCATACTCATGTGGCTGAAGCTGCTTCTCATCTTTTATCATGCCGCCCAAATCACAATGTCGACAGTTACAGTTACAAGAAAGAGTCACTTCATAAGAAATCACCAAAGGGCGATTTGTTATATAGCTACCTATTGCCTTCCCGGCAAGCTTGAGTCCTTGCAATACCGAAAAATTCGTCATTTCCTGCCAATAGTCATCACACTTCTATTTGAAGCCAATCACCACACAGTTATCGAGCCTTGAAGGATATGCTAAGGTTATCTTGTTCATAACTCTTCCCCGAGTAGAGCAAGGATGGAGCAGGGATCTTACTAGCTCATACACCCTAAACCATTTCAACAATGGTATAACCACCATAAGTAAACTTATGGATTCCCCGTAGTTGATGGAAGACAAATTCTTAAACCCACCATTCTTCAGAATGTTCTTAAGACTTCTGGTAGTAAATTGATTGACGTGAATTCTCCTCACATTCCACCACCTTTTTCCCATGATTCTTGCAGGTATCCCTTCGAAGTCTGGTGTTGATGCCACCAGCAAGCCTCCAGGTTTAAGTACTCTATGAACCTCTTTAAGAACTGCAAGCGGCTGGGGGAGATGCTCCAGAACTTGCCATAGAGTCACCACATCAAAATGGTTTTCCGGAAATTGCATCTCTTCGAACAGCCCTACCTCCACATCTAAACCAAATTCCCCTTTGGCATATTCTGTCGCGCCCTGTGACAACTCAACTCCCTTCGTAATATACCCAGCCTTGGAAGCATTAAACAAGAAAAACCCTTCCCCACAACCTACATCTAAAAGCTTCGTATTGCTCTTATGTTTTCTTATTAATTTCACCTGCGCTTTAGTAGCACGTAAGCGACTTCCGCGAACAATAGACACATCGCCATTCTTCATTCCAGAGTAATTGCCGTTGATTCTGCTTGCTTTCTCAATCGGATTTACATATACAAGATGACACTTTCGACACTTGACATGCTTTCCATATTTATCCCCGGGAAGCATATAGACCGTATCTATACTATCTTGAAGGTCACCCTCCCCTATATTGGATTCGAACAGCACCTCAAAGTCATTTTCCCCACAGTTAGGGCAATTACGATGCTCTACCAATGAAGCCATCTTATTTTGTAGCTTGCTTAAAGCTGCCTGGTTTTCTCATGAGCAGCAATAACAGCTTCAAGAATACTGGACCGAAAGCCTCCCCATTCCAACTGAGCCAAAGCTTCGGCAGTCGTCCCCCCAGGCGAAGTAACCATGTTTCTCAGCTCAGCAGGATGTTTCCCCATTTTTTCAACCATATGGGCAGAACCCAGTATCGTCTGTATTGCCAATTCTTTAGCCACTTTGTGAGACAAGCCAATATAGACACCAGCATCAGTAAGCACTTCAATAAATAGAAATACATAAGCTGGACCGCTGCCACTTAAAGCCGTGGCCATGTCTATATATTTTTCCTCGGGAAAATAAATTTCCTTACCTAAGGCACTAAGTATGGAGCGAGCCATCTTCTTATGTTCCTGATTAGCTTCAATCGTGGTAGTCCAAACAATCATCCCTTCACCGATTCGTGCAGGCATGTTAGGCATAGCACGGATGATATGAGGATAAGTTAAGCCATCACTCAAAGTAGCTAAGCTAGCGCCAGCCACTATGGACAATATAGCTTGTTCGCGAAGCGAACCTTTTATCACCTCCATCACCTCTGCCAAATTCTCGGGCTTAATTGCCAGGATAACTACATCAGCATTTTCCACCGCCCTTTTACTATCGGCAGAGGTTTTCACTTTATATCCTCTGCCTAATAGTTCCCGCCTCAACTCATTTACATCGCTAACCACAATATCCTGAGGTGAAACTACTTTTTGAGCCAAAAGGCATTTAACCATTGCCTCTCCCATCATTCCACCACCGATAA
>Ga0114921_10001187_pt1 | contig 11824 bp, 12 predicted proteins | sample BentaG_FD_87016 | JGI IMG/M metagenome (GOLD analysis project Ga0114921, IMG submission 87016) | Deep subsurface microbial communities from South Atlantic Ocean to uncover new lineages of life (NeLLi) - Benguela_00093 metaG | ecosystem: Environmental > Aquatic > Marine > Oceanic > Sediment ...
ATATGCGAAATTATCCGGTTCATTAGCTAGTTTGTGCTTAAATAAAGATCAACACCAAGTGGTTGATCTTCTATTTTTGCGATGTATTGTTTTTCGTCTCTACTAAATAAATTTTCAACTAGTAAAGAAATATCATCTAAAACTTCTTTTATCATACCAAATTGAGTTTTATCCTTCACCCTTAATTGAACGATCGAGAGATAATACATTCCTCCTCTTAAGTTGGCACAGTTTTTACACAGTTCATAATCTATAATTACTCTTAGTGTTTCTTGGTGTGTAAATTTCTGATTTTCTGTCATCTTTCCTGTTATAATAACATTTAAAGACGTTAAAAGATTCCGAGAAGAATATATTAATTTATCAAATGAGAATGAAAAGGCGATTAAACCTTGTTTTGTGTAATTCTTTAATAAAAAACGAGTTAAAACCTCTTCAATGACGGGAAAGATTTCCTTTTTAGCAGGTTCGTACCATTCTTCTTTTTTTGAATATTTTAAACAATCTATACACAACTTAAAATTATAGCTTTTAGGTAATTCAAATACAGGATTTTCCTCTAAATAACAGTTAAGGCACATACCAAAATGAGGTGCGTTTTCATCTATTTCTGAACCACATATTGCACAAAATCTGTGAGGCATTAAAACATCATTTTCATTGCCATTGGAATATTATTTATTTTTCTCACTCCATCTTTCGTTAGGATTTGAAGGGCTATAGCTTTATTAGTTATATTTTCCCCTACAATGTTAAAATACGAAGCCACCTTTAAAATCTCCATTGCTTGCTCTATGTCCAGAAGGTCTCCTCCATAAAAATTAGAGTTGATTTCAATTCTTAAATTTCCCTCTGTAAAAATTTGATTTAATAAATCCTCATCACAACATGCGACAGTATCAATATCATTCCTTTTATGAATTTTAAGATATACTTTCATCAATTACTCAAGATTGCGCAATTATTTTTCTCTGATTTCTTCCCGTGCGCCGCAAGCGGTACATTTAAGATAATTTTTTTTACCTTCTCTTTGAATATTTGTATCAGGTTTATTACATATCTTACATAATACGTATGTTTTTGAATATCGTTCGATTAATCTGTTCAATACTTGTTCTTTATAGATACCTTTTAGAAATAATTGTTGTCCTCTTATTTCTCCCATAGTTCCTACTTTTTTCAGAAACACACCAATAAAATGCTTGCGATCTCTCATCAAAGTGTTAATAATTTTGTTAAAATTAGTAATGTACGTGTTTTTGGCTTCATTTCTTATTTCAACTTTTGGAATTTCAAACCTAGATAATTTTTTTACATTATCAGGAATTTTCTCATAAGCTTTATCTATTAATTCATCATAATTGTTGATGTCCATATTATCCTACCTATCTTTAATAGTTCTACTAATTTCAATAATTAATCCTACAAAAATAATTTTACGGTTTTGAGAAATCAGACCTCTTCAATAACTTTGATATATATTTTCTTCTGTAGGATAAATTCGAGATTCCATTACTAAATCGTTAATATACGTTCTAAGTTTATTTTCGGGAATTTTTAATCTTGTTTGTAATTCTCCAAGGCTAATTCCATTTCCATCTTGAGAATATTCGTATATTATGGAAAAAATCTCTTCTTTAATAGTATCAACATTAGCATTTTTAGAAGGTTCGTTTTCTCCAAATAGTTTATCAACATCAATATCGTCTGATAAATTATCAAAAAATGAATCCTCATCTATACCAGAATCACTTTCTTCGGCATTAGGAATTTCTTGTATCTCTCCAAATTTAATTTTTTTAATTACTTCGGCCTCTCGAAGTAAAACGTAATTAGGATCTGCAATTTTTTTAATTAATTTAATATTGCTAACCTGTGCCTTTTCATTATAATATCCTACTTTACCTAAAATGTCGACTGAATCTCCTATGTTTAAATCTTTATATTTTTCTGAATCAACATCCCATTTGACAGCTGAAATTATACCGGTACCATCATCAAGCTCAAATCGTAAGTTAGTGTTTATTTCTTCTGTTGGAGAATTAATATCATTCTGTTTTTTGCTAACAAACTCTTCTTTATTAGTGATCGTAGCGACAAGCCTAATTCTTTTAAGAGCGCCAAAGATAGTGAATAATGACTTTTCTTTAGCATTAAACCTGCCTTCTGCAAGATGTTTTACCCAGCAACGAATTGCGGGAGAAAATTCAAAAGTTCGTGTTTCAATCATAATTTATTTCATATGAAGAATTTTTTTAAAATCAATACCCTTTAATCAATTATTCATTAATATAGAATTGATTATTAAGCGTTAAATATAACTAATCCTCAATAAAGATATTGATTATAATTTCATTTTTTTTTCTATTTTTATTGAATTTTTATCAATATTTCTTAAGCTTATTTGAGAATTTTACTTGGAATAAAGGAAAAAGTAGCGGGGGTTCGATTTGAACGAACGATCTCAGGGTTTCTCATCCAAAAGCGTGAAAATCAAATTATTTCCACACATTGTCGAGATATGAGCCCTGCGGCATAAACCAGGCTAGCCCACCCCGCTTAGGTTTTTTCTTATGACAATCAGTCTTGGAATATAGATCATATAATTTATTTAACTTTTAATTTCTTATCATTTTTAGGAAGGATTGTAGTGGTGTTTTTTTAGTTTAAAATATATTGACTTACAATTATTTAAAATAAACTTAAGATTTTAAACAAATGGTTGACTCGCATTCAAAAAGCTTTTTTGGACAAAATACCGGCATAATAGTGAGCAGTTCTTCAAGTTCAGACCCGTTCACTTTTATGCATTGTTTTAAAAAAAAGCCCAACGGAATATGGGAAAAACCCTCTTCCAAAGAGGGTAAATCTATTAAATTTTCCTTAGAGGAGATAGTGTTAATTTTAAGGGTATTAAATCGTCAAACTCTTAATTGGTATAGTCAACATAACTATAAAGATACTACAACGTCTATCTGCTTTAATTGGGAAGATGATGAAGCAGAGGTCTTATGGATTAATATCGGGAAGTATTCAAAAAGACTTACCCTTGCTCAAACCGAAATCTTTAGGCTACTTTTATCGCATTTTTTACAAGAAAAAATCATTTATTCAACTTTACCAAAAAAAATTGCTCGTAATACTAAACCAAAAAAACTATTATCGGAAGTAATTGAGAAAACAAAATATATCGATAATAATATAGAAAAGAATTATGATGTTAATTCAAGTGATCCTTCTAATAAAGAAGATATAAATAATGGTATGAGCGATATCGATGGATCAATTATGGGAGAAACTGATAAAGCATTTTTAATAAAATTCGATAAAATCGAGGAATGGATACCAAAATCTGCAATTAAAAATCACTCCATTACACAAGATAACATTTCTCAAAAATTTATAATAGATAATTGGATTTTAAAAAAGCTTAATTTAATTTCTTAAATAGTTTATATAAATTTAAATAAAATGAATAAGCTTAATTTCCATTCATAATTAACAACCTCATTAGATATAACACAATAAAGTAATTCTTCATGAGTCTATTTAATTTTATTACAGAATTCATCCTAAATCCTTGGTTTATCATTTCATTAACCTTTTGGATAATTGTAATCATACTTGTTTTTACCCTAAGAAATAGGAAAGAAGCGTACAGTTTATTTTTTCCCCTCTTAATCATGTTTAAAACTAAAAAACTCAATACTTTTATTAGAAAAATCTCCAAAAAATTTCCACGATTTTGGCGAATTTTTTGGAATATAGGCATTTTCGTGTCTTTTGGATTTACAATTTATGGCTTCTATTTCTTATATATAAATATCGTGCAATTAATTCTAGATCCAAGCCTGCAAAATGCGATTACTCCGCTTATTCCGGGAGTCACAATCGATTTGCCTGTTTTTCTTTATATGTTATTACCCCTATTGTTTATTATGACTACTCATGAGTTTGCACATGGTATTTCTGCTAATCTTGATGGAGTCGAAGTTAAATCAACTGGAGTAATGGGCGTTTGTCTGTTTTATTTGGTAGGTTTTGGCGCTTTCGTAGAAGTCGATGAAAGAGAATTAAGGTCATCAAAATATCATAGAAATACGCGGTTAAGAATTGCTGCTGCAGGAACCTTTGTAAACGCAATAACCGCCGGCCTAGCATTCTTATTAATACTTAATTTTGCTTTCTTTGTTTCTCCTCACTATACGCAAGTTACTCAAGTTTATAGTGTTAAACCGGATTACGAGGGAGGATTTAACGAGGGAAATCTTGAACCTTTAGATGCCATTCTAGCCATAAAGAATTCAGAGAATCCAGATACAGGTTTCCAATACTTAGATTTAAATCAAGGATTTAGTCTTACTTCGATTTTAACTAACACAACAAGAGTTAAATTCTCAATAGGAGACAATTTAACATTTATAACTTATAATCCCGATACTGACCTATATTCTAGAAAAAATGTGACTTTAGGACCTCGATACGATCTAGGGATCGAGTACACATATTTAGCTAATGGCACGGGGTTAAGAATTACTTATAACCATACCAGCGATTCCGAGACTAATATCTTGATTACTCAAGTTAACGGAACAGCAATAGACAAATCAAACAATAACACTCTAGAGTTATTCTTAGCCCTTTTTGATCTAAAAGCGTTGAATTTAACTTCGGATCTTGGAAAGGATTACATCTTAGATGTTGAGGTCGATGGAGTATTTGTGGGAATTCTAAGCACTTATTATTGGATGCATAAGAACGACGTAGCAAAATTTTTTACCAGTTCCTGGCCAGAATTTTGGTTAAGAGAATTAGTATGGCTTTTCATAATCTCATTTTCTATAACACTGTTTAATATGATGCCTTTGCCCGTATTTGATGGGGATAGATTCTTAAAAGAATTGGTAGATTGGAAATTTGGAGCGGATTACAATTCTAAAAGGAAGAAAAAGGATCGATTAATCTATAAGGGTGAAGATACCGAATGCAAACTAACAGAGTATCGGGTTGAAAATGTGGAATCTGTGAAAATTATACTAAAAGGCGCCAAGAAAGGTGATCCCAAGAGCGAAATACTCTTAGGAAAAGATAACTATGAACTTGTAGACAAAATTGGAGATGGATTCAAAGATACGGTGTTAGTTACTTTACCGGAAGCTACAAAACTTAAAAAAAATTCAGTATTTGAAGTTACCTACGAATATTTATACGACGATAAAAGAAAAATTAAAAGCATTATTATAAACACTATTCGAATCATAGCATTAGGTCTCATTGTTGGGAACTTTGTACTATCTTTTCTGAACTTCGGATTTGGTCTCTTCTGGATTTAGTAAAAATGTTGATGTGATGTTCATAAACAATCTTGATAATAGTTATAATGTTTTTATGAAAACAGCTACATGTGACTACTGCAAAACGAAAACTATAGTGATCCATAGAAAGTATTCCGGTGAGCTAATTTGTACTAATTGCTTTACGGATCGAATCGAAAAAAATATTTTCCAGACAATTTCCAAATATAAAATGCTGAAACCTCAAGATAAAATTGTCGTTGGCGTTTCGGGCGGGAAAGATTCTCTTGCGTTATTATATAATCTTATCAAAATCCAAGAAAATAGCTATAATTCAAAACCGATAACAGCGGTCACCATCGATGAGGGCATTAGAAATTATAGAACCAATAGTACTAAAAATGCACTTGAATTTTGCAAAAAGTATGGCATTGAACATGTTATTGTATCACTTAAAGAAAAAACAGGAAAATCGTTAGATGAAATTGTTGAATTAAAAAAAAACACATCAGAATACAAATATGCATGCAATTTTTGCGCCACATTTCGAAGAAGGTTGTTGAACGAAACTGCAAAAGAATTAGGTGCTGATGTTCTTGCTATGGGTCATAATTTGACAGATATAGCAGAAACCTTTCTAATGAACATTTTATTTAAAAGATTTAAACTCATAGCTAATCAATATATCTTTAAAGAAGAACGTAAAGAAATTGAGAAATATTTCGTCAAAAGAGTAACTCCTTTAATGAAAATTCCAGAGGAAGAAATTTTTCTCTACTCAAACTTAAAAAAAATAGATTATTATCCTTCGCATTGTCCGTATAGAGAGAAAGATCCGATATTAAGAAAACGAGTTCTTGAATTCATTCAAGAATGTAAGAAATTCAGTCCTGAAATTGAATTCAATTTACTCAATGGGTTTTTAGAATTGTCTGAAATACTCTCAAATAATTATAAGTCATCATCCTTTAATACATGTAAAGAATGTGGATACCCGTGCGGTAAAGCTGATCTATGTCTCTACTGCACATATTTAAAAGGGGTAAAAGAATAAGGTTACTTTATTAAATGTTCGCTAAACTCTTTTAATTTATCGTACTCTCTAATTTCCTCTCGAAAAAGTGGAATTTCTACTAAATTTTTACCAAAACCTTCTTTAAAAACTTCCTTTATCTTTTTTAAATTTCGGTGTTGCATCTTTCTTCGAGAAATACAGAAATCGCATAATTCTTCTTCATCTTGATATAAGTTATTAACAACCACATTTGAAACGGGTATGTTATACTTATACAACTCGTTTAGAAGACGTCCTGTTTCCGAAATTGCCATTTCTTCTGGAATCATGACGACTACGAAGGAATTTTTCAAAGGGTTTGTAAGGTCATCTCGCGCTTTAAGGATTGATTCCTTTAATCTTTCCAGAACTTCTAACGAATTATCTTTTGTCTTTTCTGCGCTCGTAAACAAACTTTTCATTAATCCCATTAGATTTCCAAGTTTTAATCTCATCTTCAATAATTTACCAATCCATCCCGACAATGTTTCTGGAAGGCTTAAAAACCTAAGAGTATGTCCTGTCGGCGCAGTATCGAATATAACTAAATCGTAATCGTGATCAGTCTCAATAAATTCTAGTACTTTTAGTAAAGCGAAAGCTTCGTCTATACCTGGTGGACTCATTGATGTCATGTCCTGTAAATCTTCCATCAAAGGAAATCCGCCCATGGCATCTGGCATACCAGTTCCTTCTAGGGGGTTCATATTCGCCAATCCTTTGTATTCTGAAATATCTACTTTTGGATCTATTTCTAACGCGGTTAAATTATTTACTCTGGGTATCCTTGTTGCCTCGCCCGGCGGGAGATTAACTCCTAGACTATCTCCTAATGAATGAGCAGGATCCGTACTAATGATTAACGTGTTTCTCCCGTGTTCTGCTGCCCATATTGCTGCGCTTGAAGCGCAAGTAGTCTTCCCGACTCCTCCCTTCCCCCCAAACATAATTATTTTTAGCTTCAATAACATTTCTTCTATTTTCATCCTAATCAAACCATTAATCTATTCGGGTTCAATTTCCATTATAATCTTATAGTTTAAAGAAAACTAATTTTTTTTTAATTTAAGTTTATGAAATTCTTTTTAATATGTAAGCTTAAAACGAAGAATTGCAACAATTCCTCCGAAGGTACTGTACAGCGATTCCCCTACTTCAGTATCTGGAGAAATAATTATAACCTCAGATCCCACTGTTTCTGCGATGGACCCAAGCTCCTCTATTAGTAAAATTGTTTTTACAATGCTAAACGAGTTAGAATCACATTCAGGGCATCTTTCATCTTGAATTGTAGCTTCTAATTTGCCAAGTTCATTTTCTCTCACAGTTCTAGATTCCGTGTAATTACAATTTGTACACTCTATATTGACTTGTATGGTATCTAATTTTTCAGAAAGTATTAATTTATCTACAGCGCCCATGTTTAAAGCTTTCTGCACCTCTTCAAGGCCATAGGCTGCCATTCCCGTGTCGTTTGAAATTTCCTTCAAAAAAAGTTGCATAACTTCCTTTTCCTTAATATATTTAACGTCGGATATTTTATCTTTTACCTTTTCAATCAAAGCACGAATTCCTTCGGTTCCTCCGTACCCTAGGTCTACAACAGCTAAAATTTTATCTCGCAACCGATAATCTAAACTTTCATCATTAACGTATTTTTCTTTCGATGGACCTGGTCCTCCAATAAAAATTCCTTGCAAATTTTCCATACTAAGAAACAATTTGTTGACTTCTTCAGAGATTCTTCTGTAAAATCTGGTTTCTGCTTCTTCCATTTGCCGTTCAAATCTTTTTTGTGATTGACCTCCCGCTCTATGCTTACCGTGAACCCCAGAGGTAAATTCTCTCACAATTTCCACGTTTTTACCTGTTAGATATCCTACAGCCGATTCTTTTCGCCCTATGACAAGTAATCCATATGTTTCCTTAGTTTCGAGCATCTCCTCTAGTGGCCATAGTAAGAATTCACTTGCGCAATGGTATCTAAAGGTCAAAACTTTATCAGGAGGATTCACAATATATAATTCGTTTCTTTCAGTTCCAGAAGTGTTATTTTGTGGAATTGCCCCTGAAAACATCACCAATCCATTTTCAGGTACTTCTGTTATTTTTTTTAACTGACCCAACAAACTCGAAATACTATCCAACACATTTTTCCGAGTAAGTTTGGATTTGATATTTTGACTTTCGCTTACTTCGTTCTTAAGATGATTAGTAACGTCGGAGATTTTACGATCGTGAGGAATATATAAAGAAACTAACTCCGTGTGAAAGCCCTTTTTCTCCTTTAGCTGACTTAATAACTTTTTTGTCCGAAATAGCTGTAAATCTTTACTTTTCTGTTGTTCGGATGGACTCATATTTATCTACAAAAATAAAAAAGATGTAAAAGATTAATAGTTTTTCTTTATTTCAAACTATATAAACAACTCTTATTGTGAACTCGATTAATTATGAAAACAAATAACAACCAAGATCACGACGTCCCTAAAGATCATCCTCGTTATGAAAGTTTAAAATATAGACATAAAATCATTGAAGGGATGAAAAAATTAATCGTTGCTGAAGCAGGATTAATCGCTCATGGCAGAGGAGAATGCTTTGATTATATGTTAGGTGAAAAAACTAATGAGATCGCAAAAGAAGCCATTGTAGCTGCCGTTGCGTTATTATATCTCGCTAAATATCCGATTATAAGCATTAATGGGAATGTTGCGGCTTTATGCCCTAAAGAATTGGTGGAACTATCAAAAATAATAAATGCACCCCTTGAGATTAACTTATTTTACAGAAAAAAAGGAAGAGTAGAAGCAATTATGAAAGTTTTGGAGGATGCAGGAGCTGAAACGATACTAGGGATAGATGAAACAAAGATGGTCGAAATTGAGGAACTTTCTAGCAATAGGAGAAATGTCGATCCTAATGGTATTAAAATAGCCGATGTCGTATTTGTTCCTTTAGAAGATGGAGATAGAACAGAAGCTCTGAAAAAAATAGGAAAAAAAATAATTGCAGTTGATTTAAACCCAATTAGTAGAACATCTCTATGGGCTGATGTCACCATCGTCGATAATATTGTGAGAACATTACCAGAAATGATAAAAATTGCTAAAAAACTAAAAGACGCGGAAAAAAAAGAATTGATTAACATAGTTGAGAAATTTGATAATAAAAATAATATTCAAGTATCATTAGATTCAATAATTCAATATATAAAAAAACAAAAAGAAGATGCATTCAAAATTTTAAAAGATTGAATTTAAACCTTTTTACCAATTAAAAAAGCTTAAAAATTTCTAAAATAATATTTATTTAGTAATTATTTTATATAACAAGAACTACAATTCGAGCTCATATAACTATGGGTACAGACAAAGAAACTCGTATTAATTACTCTGAAATCTTTAGTGATATTGAACCTATAATAATTAGAAGATGTACTCTTGAAGATCTAGAAGCAGTTATTGAAGTTAACGAAAAAGAACTACCTGAAGATTATCCCTACTTCTTTTACAAAAGCATATTGGATAATTATCCGGAAGCTTTCCTTGTTGCGTGTAACGATATCGGGAAAATTGTTGGATATGTTATGTGGAGGGTTGAAAGAACTCCCGCAATACATAGTTTGAAGCTAGTAAACAAAGGACATCTAGTATCTATTGCTGTATCAAAAAAAGTTAAACGCCTAGGTGTCGCTACAGCCTTAATGGCCAATTCTATGAAAAACTTGAAAAAGTATAAGATAGACCAATTTGTCTTGGAAGTAAGAGTAAGTAATTATACTGCCATTAATTTATACAAGAAATTTAATTACTCTACTCGCAGTATAAAAGAAAAATATTATAGAGATGGGGAAAATGCATACTTCATGAACCTAAAACCATGATCTCACGATTTGAATGATCTTTCTAATCCTTTTATCAGAACGGTTAATAACTCGTTTATCGGGACTTTTATATCTAACTTTTTTGCAAATTCTACTATTTTACCATTAAGAAATTCAATTTCTGTCGGTTTATTCTTCAATACATCCTGCAACATAGAATTTTTGTTGTTAGAGGTCTTTTCAGCTACAGAATACATTAAATCTATATAATCTTTTTCAGAGAGTGCTATATTTTTTAACTTGGCTACTTTTAAAGCCTCATTAACTGCATTACCCATACACTGTTTCAAATTTTCGTTTTCTAAAAGCTCACCGTTACGTAATCGAGATAAAGCACCAATCGCATTTATTCCAATATTAACAAATGCCTTTTCCCAGGAACATTCAATAATATTGTCAACAAGTTCAGTGTTTATACCTCCCGAATCCAGTAATGTTTTTAATAAAAATAGTTTCAAGTAAGCTCGATCGTAAACCTCCCTATTATTAATTTGAGGTTTCAAAAACGCAAATCCCATTTTCGTAAATCCTATGCCAGTGTGGCGCACTTTACCCGGTTTCCCTATTAACGCACCGTGTGAAGTAACGATTCTTATGACTTTGTTCTCAGCGCAATACTTTTTCACTACCTCCTCGTTCCCAACGCCATTCTGTAGAACAATTAACCAACTACTAAAATCTATTAACGCCTTATAATGAATCATCGCTTTCTCGCTGTCGTAGGCTTTGGTCGTTAGGAAAAGATAGTCAAACTGATACTTATTATCAACACCGCACGCTTCAATAAATTCTTCGGCACTCTCATACGCTTTAATATTAGGTAATAATAAATTACCATTTGCGGTGAATAATTCTAAACCGTGTTTATTAATCGCCTCTCCATGGTTCTTTCTACAAAAAAATATTATCTCTAATGGATCTTCATCAGAATGAATAGAAGCAAGATAACCTCCAAACAAACTACCTATAGAACCTGCACCAATAAATCCTATCTTCAATAATTCATGTTTCAAAATCTAACGAACTCTTCATTCTTATAGATTTTATTCTTGAATATTTATAAAGTAAATTAATGGTCTAATTTAAAAATTTATCTAACCCCGTTTGATCCGAAGAGTATGTCCCAGATTTTTTCTTGATATCTAATAAACTTACTCTTTTAGGCTCGTTTCTGGGATGTATATCTAACTCTCGCATCATCATCAGAGAATTTTTAGCAGCATAACCCGAAAAATGATTATTGAAATAAATACCAACCTGATCGGCTTTATTAACTACTTCATTAATTGAAATAGCCCATTTCCTAATTTCCTCCTCCTTAAAATCGTAATTAAACCAGGGTTTTTTCCCATAACCGTGAAATCTTATATACGCAAGTTGAGGATCGGTAACATCCATTCTAGGAGGTAATAAAGGCTCTATTACAGCACAATAGGTAAGTCCCTTCTTTTTAAGATACTCAAAAACATCGTCAACCATCCAAGATAAATGCCTGAATTCTATAATTAAATGATACCCCTCTTCCTTAGGATTACCCGGCCAATGCCGAATAAACTCTTTCAGGTTGCCGAAATGATCTCCCTTATTAAA
>Ga0114921_10001188_pt1 | contig 11822 bp, 9 predicted proteins | sample BentaG_FD_87016 | JGI IMG/M metagenome (GOLD analysis project Ga0114921, IMG submission 87016) | Deep subsurface microbial communities from South Atlantic Ocean to uncover new lineages of life (NeLLi) - Benguela_00093 metaG | ecosystem: Environmental > Aquatic > Marine > Oceanic > Sediment ...
AAGCTGGTTAACTGTGGCATACTGGGTAGTGGTTTTGCCCGAACCGGTAGGGCCGCTGATTAATATCATACCAAAGGGACTCTTCACTATTTTCAAATACCTCTCTAAAGTATTAGGTAGAAAGCCTATCTCTGATAAGGGGAGAAAGGCAAAGGTCTTATCTAGGATACGAAGCACCACCATTTCTCCATATACGGTACTTGTGGTAGCCACCCGGATATCCACATCTCTATCTCCCATGTCAAAGGTGATTTGACCATCCTGAGGGCGGCGGCGCTCAGCAATATTCAACCCAGCCATTATCTTCACCCTGGAAAGTAACGGCGGATGGACACTCAGTGGTAGGGTCATAACTTCATGCAAGATTCCATCAATGCGGTAGCGAACGCGCAGTTTATCCTCCTCAGGTTCAATATGGAGATCAGAAGCTCGGTCTCTCACCGCCTGCTTGATAAGAAGGTCTATAGCGCGGACAACAGGAGCTTGGGCGATTGCCTCAGGAGAGATACGTGCCTCCGCTACCCTCACGGTCTGACTCCGGTAGCGAGAGGGGATTTGACTGAGTTGCTTTTCAATCTCCCCACCAACCCTGTAGCTGAGGTCAATCATCTCCTGGATATCCTGAGAGGTACTGAGCACTGGCTCGATCCTTTTTCTGGTCAGGGCTGCCAGCTCCTCAATAGCCTCGATGTCCCTCGGGTCTTCCATAGCTACCACTAGAGTACCATCAGTCACATCAACAGGTATAATATTATATTTCCTGGCTAATGGCTCAGGGATTAGCGCTACTGCATCGGGCCGAACCCCTTCTTTCTTCAAATTGACAAAGGGGACTCGTAATTGCAAGCTGGTAAAGAATGCCAATTGTTGCGGTGTGATTAACCGCTGTTGCAATATGAGATGCTCAATCTTAGCACCATCTTTGTCCTGCAGTTTCTTGATATGGCTTAACTGTTCCTCGGTAATCATCTTCGCCTCAACCAGCATCTCGCCTACGTCTTTAAATAAAGTTTTTCTCGGTGACTCCATTCTCCTCTCCTCAAAATAATCTAATTCTAATAGATAACCCTAATCTTTTAAGGTTTTCTGTAATTACCCATACTAGCGGGGTTACGCTTCTTTCAGGACTAGTTTGATCCTCCCTCTTACCTTCTTTTCTCCTCCTCTCAGTAGTAAGCTTGATTTCCCTGTTGCCACATCGTCTTTTTCGAGTTGCTCTGGAGTTACTTCTACACCAGGCACCTTTGATATGAGTCTAATTAAGGGCACTGGTCTCTCTAGGACAACTGTTATAGTAGTACCTTGATCCCAAGAGCCGCTAGTATGGAGAATCTTTAGCTCGGGCATCGTTTGCAAATAGTTATAAAACTTAGCCACCAGCTTCAGTTCTACCGACGTCGGAATAACTAGCTCTACCTCGCCAACATAAGGGGATTGGTTGCCCAGTTTTACCGGGGCAGGCTCGTGTTCCACTCTGCCCTGCTTTTCCTCCGAAAGGCGCTGCCCCACGAACTCGTCTATTGCCTCCTCTGCCACTTCAGTAGCCTCCTCTGCCACTTCAGTAGCCTCCTCCTGAAGCTGGACAGGCTCCTCTACTTTCTCTTTACTAACTGTATCAGGTTCTAATTCAGTCTCCGTAGGAGTTGATGTTTCAATGGGAGGCACAGCTGCTTCAGAAGTGCTGAGTAGTGTAGCTTCATGTTCCTTCAGTTCAAAGCTTTTGCTCTCCCACAGCTTTGCCATTCTGTCCTTTATTTCCTGGACCTCCAGCTTGGCCTGGGCAATAATCCTGGTAGCTTCTGCTTCGGCTTCTATCTGTGCCCTCTTCTTGATACCGACTACTATCTGTTCTGCATCGGCTGTTGCCCTCTCAAGGAGCGAGCGGAGTGCATCAGAAGGGGCTTGTTGTGAAGCATTACCCAACTCTGTCAAGTCCTTGGACTCTGCTGTCGGCAACTGCTTTGCCTTCTGTTTGCCCTTCCCCAACGGTTTATTAAGCCACTTGAACATCGCAACTAACCTACCTTAATTATTAATCTTTAAAAATTAAATTATAATTCGCCACATGGCACATGTCAAAAAGTTAGTCTTACCCCCAGGGATTATACAGCCGACTCGTTTCTCAAGCAATCCTGCAAAAGAGTGATTTGAGACGGAAACGACATCCTCTAGTAGTAGCCCATTCGGGTGAACTTATTAAGCGTATACATATTTATGCCTTCAGAAAAGCCTGATAACTAAAGCTAATTTCAGAATACAGGTTCACACAAAATTTGTCAACTGACTGCCAAAACCTAACATCAGAGAAGTGATGCCTGCTGAGTTAAGCCAAAAGTATTCGGCAAATAACTATTTTGTGGCTATATTATAGCCACTTGGCATTCTCTAGCCCTAACAAACTTAACTACAACCGAGATGACCAGGTAGACAAAACAATTGCGACGATGGTTAATAAACAGGCTCTTTTCAGGGTTGATGTGCGCCACGCTTCATCCCAACAACCTGACCTCAAGGTATTTGACAATGCTCCAAATCAGAACCCAATGGCATTAATTGAAGCCAACTCTCCCAACATGCTGTTATTGGATATTGACTATCCTTCCCTCAGGGGACTTGCACTAGCACGAAAAATTACCCTGCACTGCCCGACCACTGCATTCTGCAAATCAAAGAGACGGAGAATAGGTCCTCAGCGGAGCAAGTGCTCATTCTTATAAAAACTGATAGACTTTGTTTACGCATTATCTTGACATTTGCCTAAAGGAAGTATTATGATGGAAGTCTCAAATTTATGAGCCAAAAGAGTCAGTTTGGTGAGGCTAAAGGTTCACATAGTTAGAGAGCTATTTGGTGGGCGGAGGTAGCGGAAGCTTTGGGGCTAAGGCGCTACCTAAAAGCTTCCAAAGGGGGGATGAACAGGGATGAAGATGAACAGTAGAAGGTCTAACGTCGAGATAATGGCCGATATGTTGCGGGTGGGGGAAAATGGTGCTGGCAAGACAGAGATTATGTACAGCGCCAATATGAGCTACAGTCAAATACAGAAGTATCTTGGTTTTCTGATAAGTCACGGTTTTATTAATAAAGTGAAGGTAGGCAATCCATCAGTAACTTATCAAGTAACTGACCTAGGTTTAAAGTTACTTAAAAGCATAGATAGCGTAACGGAAATGCTAGGTTGGCTTGACAAATGACGGCTAATTTTAACAGTAGTCGGTTTTTAGGGTAACCTAGGGAAGCAGATTCTTCAGGTTACCTTTTGTTTGTAATAAGTTATAAAAGGAGTGTTCCATGTCAGAGAAACGGATGCTAATAGTCGATGCTGAAGTAGTTAGGAAAGTAGATGAAAATCGTGGTGACATGAACCGCTCGGACTTTATTAACTTTCTTATTGATAGTTGTTTGAAGGAAGACTCCGGAAAGCAAAACTATACGACCAAGGAAGAATTCTATCAGTTCCAGCAGGGAACAAGGGAATTGTTACGAAATTTCCTTGAGTTCTTTATTAGCTATAGCCTAGAACTGGGTAAACAGCCAAAGGATAACACTTTTGAAGACTTAAGCAAGAAACTACAAGACCTTGGTAGCTCTGGTAGCAAAGCAAAAAACCCCTAATCAAGCCTCTGTTAACTGCCAACAGCTTAATCCTCAGTGAATTACCCCTTCCAATAGAACTATCTTCTAGAACACAATCACTTCCCATTGCCAGGATAAACCCCCATACTTAATGGGGGTATTGTGATTTATATAGCGATAGGTGCTCTTGGCTTCCTAATAATACATCTCTTTGATATCGTCTCCTTAAAAAGGGTCCCCGTGGCAAAGCCTTGTACCTGGATTGTAGGTAGTGGCTTACTGGTCTATTCCGTTGTAATGATATGCCTTGCTCCAGATAAGCTCCTGTTACCCCTCTGGTTAACCTGGCTAGGCTATAGCTTACTTTGCCTATCCCTCTTCCTATTAATATATTCCCTGTTTATTAATTTGCCCTTCCGCAAGACATATATTGCCACTGGTGTCGGCGATAAACTAATAAAAACTGAGCTATATGCCCTTGTTCGGCATCCAGGAGTACCCTGGTTCATCCTCGTCCTGCTCTCCCTAATTCTGGTTTCAAAGTCAGGTCTACTAATTATAGCCTCATCAATATGGGTTCCGCTAGATATCCTGCTGGTAATTGTTCAAGACAAGCTTTTCTTTGGTCGGATGTTTACTGGATATGATAACTACAGGCAGGAAACACCTATGCTAGTGCCAAATAGAAGGAGCATAAACGGCTTCATAAATTCACTAAAACAATCTAGAACCTAATCTCTAGCTTAAGAGGGAGTAAAATGACTATACAAGCTGAACTATTCAAGCAAGGTAAGTATGAAGAGCTATGGCAGAGGTGCTGTGGCTTTGTTGACCTAAGCCTAGACGATTTTATGAGGATTCAGCGGCGGCTCCTATTAGAGCAGATAGAGCTACTGAAAGAATGTAAACTAGGTAGAAGCGTCATGCGCGGTGCTATGCCCAGAACCGCAGAAGAATTTCGTGAGCAGGTGCCACTAACGACCTATGCCGACTATGAATCCTATCTCTTGACTAAGGATGAGAGTGCACTACCGGAAAAGCCAATGCTGTGGCAATACACTTCAGGTAGGTCTGGTGAATATCCTTTTAGATGGGCTCCGGTCACCCCCAGGCAATTCCGGGAGATAGAACCACTATTATTCGCCCTTTTCTTTTTCTCCAGCGGCAAGCAAAGAAAAGAGATTGCCTTCAGGGAGCATGATAAGATTCTCTATGGGATGGCGCCACCACCCTACGCCACCGGCTCAATGACTCGTGCCTTCCCCCACCAGCTATTCAATTTCCTGCCACCGGTAGAGAAAGCGGAAGAAATGTCATTTGAGGAGAGGATACGGCAAGGCTTTGAGCTTGCCTTATCTGATGGGCTCGATTTATGCTTCGCTTTATCCAGCGTAGCCGTAGCTATTGGTAATCGCTTCACCCAGAGAAGTGGAGATAGAGAAATCAAACCTCTATTGCTCAAGCCTAAAGCCTTACTACGTTTAGGGAAAGGACTTATAAAAAGTAAACTAGCTCGCCGTCAAATGCTACCTAAAGATTTGTGGTCACTGAAAGGCTTAATCACAGTTGGCATAGATAGCTCAGTATTTAAGGAAAAAATCAGGGAAATGTGGGGCAGGTATCCGTTAGAGTTCTACGGTTGCACCGAGGCAGTCATGATAGCTACGCAGACCTGGGACTACCAAGATATGAGCTTTATACCTCATCTCAATTTCCTGGAGTTTATCCCGGAGGAAGAAAGCCTCAAATCGAGGGACGACCCCGCTTATCAGCCACCAACTATTTTGTTGGACGAGGTTAAACCAGGTAACTATGAGCTCGTTATTACTAGCTTCCTTGGCGGTCCATTTGTTAGATATAGGCTCGGCCATCTGATTAAAATAACATCACTGCGCAATGATGAGCTCAATATAGACACCCCCCAGATGATATTTCTGTCTCGGGTGGATGACCTGATTGACCTCGCTGGTTTCACTCGGCTAACAGAAAAGGTTATCTGGCAAGCCATAGAGAGTTCAGGAGTAGCCTATGAAGACTGGATAGTACATAAAGAAGTCAAGGAAAAACCTATTTTGCATCTATACATAGAGCCCAGGGAGAGAAACGGCATGGATGAGGCCCAGGTCACCGCTGCTGTAGATGAGCAACTTAAAAGGTTGGACCAGCCCTATGCCGAACTGCAGTCCTTTGTGGGTTTGAAACCACTGGAGGTTACCCTGTTGCCCGAAGGCGCATTCCAAGAATATACATTAAGGCAGCGGGCGGCTGGTGCTGACCCAGCTCACCTGAAGCCACCACGTATCAACCCATCCGAAAGCGTATTAGACTTGCTGATTAACAGTGGTGGCAAAGTAATCGTAAGTAGCAAGGAAAAGGGCGAATTAGAAGCGGTTCGTAAATAGATTTCTTATAGACCCCTCTTTGCCCTCTTAAATGCCCTACTGAATAGTCCCACTACTAAGCAGGCGGTAATAATTAAAATTGCTGCCTGCTTTTACTTTATATAAAACAGCTCCTATATAATATTCCCAATTGACTACCCCAAAGCTATAAGCTACAATTATTGTAATAATACATAATAATTGCTACTATTAGTCGCATCAAGTATCAGAGAGGGATATTGTAGTGACTATATGGGCTGTAATCCCACTAGTTGGCTCTATTGCCTGTGCTGCGGTGTTGGTAGTCGTTCTACTGTACCCCAGAAGGCGAGTGCACAACATATTTGCCGTTTACCTTGTTGTAGCCGCAATCTGGAGTTTCAATTCCTTTATGCTACACCTCAATGCCTTCCCACAACAGGCAATCCTGTTGAACGAAATCCTGGTAGCAACCTTGGTATGGATGCTAATCACTTACTACCACTTTATCCGGGCTTACAACAACAAACCTGGCGGGATAGGGCTATATCTTGGTTATGTCTTTCTCTTAATTCTTGTTGTGTTTTCCCTCAGTGGCTACATAGTTAAGAGTTCCTATGTTATTGATGGCGTCTTATACCATGACCTTGGGGTCTCACAATACTTCATCGGTGCCATCAGCCTCTTCTTTGGCGGTGCAATAATATTCCAGTTGATACAAAGATACCGTCGTTCCACAGACCCTGTAGACCGCAATAGAACATTGTATCTAGTGACAGGCTGGGGCATATTGGTATTCTTTGCCTACACAAACCTTATTCCGGCTGTAGCTGGACTTCCCTTAGATCACTTTGGTAACTTAGTTAATGCCTTAATAATTGCCTATGCCATCCTGAGGTATCAGCTTCTTGATATCAAACTCGTTCTTCAGAAGGGATTAGTCTATTCAAGCCTGGCTGTTTTCCTTACTGCTCTATATTTGCTGTTGCTCTTTACCCTGCAAATGGCCTTTCACAGCTGGGCAGGATATAACAGTCTAGCGCTCGCCGCTGCATTCGCCCTTTTGATCGCCGTGCTGTTCAACCCGTTAAGAAATGTCATCCAGAAATGGATAGACCGAATCTTCTATCGTGAAACCTACGACTACCGCCAGATGCTGCTCACCTTCTCCGGCAGGATAAGTAATGTTCTTGACCTGAGCGAACTGGCACAAAGCATACTAGACCCGATAGTAAAAGCCATGCATGCCAAGCAGGCAGCCCTGTTATTCCCTAAGAGTGAAAGCAGCGAGTTCAATACCCGGTTCGTCCAGCAAGCGACAAAAGAAGAACCACCCACTAAGCTGAGATTCCCCAATGACAGTCCGATTGTAACCTGGCTTGCTACCGAAGGTAAGACTCTCCGGGGAGAGCTCATAGATACCATTCCACAACTTAAGGGACTGTGGCAGGTAGAGAGGATTGCTCTTGGGGCTGCGGGAGTAGAGCTACTTTGCCCAATAAGGAGTAAGGGCAACCTAATCGGTATCCTGGCGGTGGGTAAAAAACAATCCGGTTCCCCATACTCTGATGACGAAGTAGACCTACTCATGACCATGGCTAATGAAGCCGCAGTAGTTGCAGAAAATGCCAGGATGCTTGATAGCCTCAAAAGCCAACAGCTTCAAGTAGAGCAACTCCTGGCGCAGGCAATCCATGCCCAGGAGGAGGAGCGGAAGAGAATTTCCGTTGATCTCCATGACAGCGTCGCCCAATGGCTGGTTGCTGCCTCATATCTTGCTCAGACCTGTAGTCAAGTTCTCTCGGGAGATGGCAACGATAAAGCTCGAGCTGAATTGGCTGACATGGAAAGCACCATTAATAAAAGCCTGAAGGAGCTACGCCGGGTAGTGATTGGCCTCCGCCCGCCCGCTTTGGATGAACTGGGGCTTACCCATGCCCTGAAGCAGAGCCTAAAAGAATTAAACGCCGATGGCCTAGATTGCAAATTTAGCGAGGTGGGCACACCGTTCCGACTGCCATCAAACATGGAGATAGCTGCTTACCGCGTAGTCCAGGAAGCTCTTAATAATATCCGCAAGCATGCTAATGCTACCAAGGTAAATCTCCGTCTGCAGTTTCAAGAGGATAAGCTATTAGTTGAGATTCGTGACAATGGCAAGGGTTTTGACTTCTCTCAAACGCTGGATAGCGCCATATCTGTAGGACGAGTGGGCTTGCTGGGTATGAAACAAAGAGCAGAGATGCTGGGAGGGGATATCAGGGTAAAGACAGGAGAAGGGGCTGGAACTGCTATAATCTTGAGTCTTCCCATTCAGCCCCAAATAGAGGAAAAGTAAATGGACAACATTCGAATACTGTTGGTTGATGACCACCCAGTTGTGCGTGAGGGGCTGCGGCGCATGCTGGAGCTTGAAGAAGATTTGAAGGTGGTGGGTGAAGCAGCCGATGCTAAAGGGGTACTCACTCAAGTGGAGTTGCTCTCCCCAGATGTCATCTTAATGGACATCAAGATGCCCGGGGTGGATGGCATTGAGCTTACTCGGCAGGTAAAGCAGAAACAACCCTCCTGCAATGTCATTATGTTGACCCTATATGATGAATACCTGGCACAGGCTATTGAGGCTGGGGCAGTGGGTTATCTCCTTAAGGATATCAAACGTGAGGAGCTAATAAGAGCTATCCGAGTCGTCTGTGAGGGACGCTCACCACTCAGCTTATCTCTTAGTCAAGACCGATTAGCTGAGCTAGTCGTCCCGGCTGAGAGCCGACAGCGAGCTTATCTCTCAGAGCGGGAATTGGCTATCCTCCGACTAATTGCTGGTGGTGTGACCACCAAAGAGATTGCTAACCAGCTCTTTTTGAGCCAGTCTTCTGTTAAGAGAAGTGTGCGCCTCATCTTTGAAAAATTAGGTGCCCACAATCGCTCCGAGGCGGTATCAGAAGCCCACAAAAGAAGGTTGATTTAACACCTCGGCACTCCTTTCAAAAGACCGACAGAACAGTCCCCTTTTTCTTTGACCGGCATCCATCGCACCAATTTAACAAATGCTTTTCACCTATGTGAACCTTTAGCCTCACCAAATTGACCCTTCTAGCTCATAGAATTATCCCTCGGGGACTTCCAAAGCTGTTATTAAATGGTTATCATTACTTAAGTAGATTATCCATCTCTATATGCGTGGCTTCTTCCAACTACCTAAATGGAGAATAAAATGAAGAAAGACATCCAGATTCTTGTGGTTGATGACCACCAAGTTGTGCGTGAGGGGCTGCGGCACCTGCTGGAGCAAGAAGAAGATATAGAACTCGTTGGCCAAGGTGCTAACAGTGAAGAAGCCCTACCCCAAGTAGAAATGTTTTCCCCGAACATAGTGCTGATGGACATCAAGATGCCCGGGGTAGATGGGATTGAGCTTACTCGACAGATAAAGCAAAAACACCCTGCCTGCAATGTCATTATGTTGACCCTGTATGATCAATACCTGACTCAGGCTATTGAGGCTGGGGCAAAGGGTTACCTCCTCAAGGATATTAAGCGCGAGGAACTTGTCCAAGCCATTAGGCAGGTTAACCGTGGCGAAGTGGTGATTAGTGAGGATATCGCACCTCAAACTCGAATCGATTATGAAGAAAGACGTGGCAAAAAGGTGGCAGAAGGCCCCGGCATAATGGTTGAAGAATTGCAGATGGTTCTACCTCCACCTGTTGAGGCTAACCAATTGATGAGATTCGCCGGTCGAACGGAGGAGGCATTTCAGTCACGCGTGTTGCAAATGGTTGGTTCTTGGCAAGAAGGCACCATCATAACCATCATCTTACCCAAGGCTATATCGCTAACGGATATCCTGCATAAGTTTGAAGAGATGTCTGAGATAGAAGCAGTAGACGAAAAACCGCTAACCGGGGAAATTAGTCCCAAGCTTCTTAAGAAAGCCACCGCCATACCAAGGCTAAAAAATAGAACTAGGAAGACTATCTTTGTAACTTTTGAAAAAGACATTACCGGAATAGCAAGCTAAACAAGGGGGGTAAGGAACTGCGATTGATAAGAGACCTTGACATAGTCCATTTTAATATACACAATCAACGTGACCAGTTACCGCCCTCACGCCCTTACCTTAGCAAAATCAGTATCTTTTCCCCTCAAATATACAAGTAATAATATCATGCTGTTATTGCTGAGCCAAGTAGTAGCAGCTTCCAGGAAAACCGCGCAAATTCTAGAAGAAAAAACTTTGCCGAGGCTGGGGGTCCAGCCTCGGCAAAAACCGTAATACCCGAAAATTATCGCCTTAACTCTTTCCTATTCTGAACATCTTAGTCCCACATACAGGACATACACCCTGAGTCGCCGGCTTCTTATTCTTCATCGTTATAGGCCTGGCATCCTTCATTTCCCTTTTGGCACGACATTTCACGCAATATGCTTGCATTTGTCTACCTCCTTTTTTATTATGAAAGATAAACTATTACCTACCGTAATGTCAATAGCCCAGACGAACTATTTTGACCATAGCTTTTTCGGGAGACCGCTACAGGTTGTTTAGAACAACTACAATCTCTATCTATTTTCTAGCCCATGCCAGTTGTCATGAGCTGCTCTTTATACCCATGGAGCGGGAGACGGGACTCGAACCCGCGACAACCTACTTGGAAGGCACCGCAGATAAAAGGCGGGAACCCCTTGCCCCCTTTCTGGATTCCATTCTACCCTGTTAGCGCTATGCCAGTCAACCTCAGGTATATGTCATTTTTCAGGTTGGAAGTGTACAATATGCCCAGTTGTTGCATTTGGAATGAGATGAAATGTCCCACGTACTGTCTCATCACCGTGTGAAGTATGAAAGGGACGAGCAAGCTTGACCGTCCAGCTTCTAAGTGGTGATAGCAGTACTTAATCAAAGGCCAACGTTCTATAGCTAAAGAGCCTTAGCTTTAGCCTAGCTAAAATGGCTTAGCTATGGCCTAGTTAAATTCTTATAGCTAAGTTCGCAGTGCGGGTATCTGCCCTGGGGGGTCATCCCTCCTGACCGGGTAGGAACTGTAGGCTCCGAGTCAGAGAGAAAGCAGGTTTGGCATTGGAAATTCTCAAGATTTCTCAGCAATAACAATTGAGAATCTCTATAACCATTTTTAGAATTCCCCGAATCTAAGTATAGAATTTGTGGGAGATTATGAATAGATAGTGGGTTGTACTGGGGGTGAGGGGGGTGTCCCTGGAGGCAGGGAGAGGAGGCTTAGCTATAAGCAAGTTAGCTACGAAGGTTAGCTATGCTGTAGCTAACCGGTTTTAGCTTTGCCATAGCTAAAGACACTTAGCTTGACGTAGCTAAGCATTCTTGGCTTGACAAGTGCTACGGGATACTGGTGATGTGGATAGTGGCGACGAATAATGCGGCATGGCGCCTAGAACTGTCTAAAATGGGCATACAATAGCACCCAGTCTCGGGGTTAGGTGAGGATTACGAAAGGCGAAGCCAAGTAACATTTCGATGTTTTGTTACAATGTCTCGTGAACAATCTTGACCTCATATCCTTAACACATATTCTCTATCTTGCTTCTAAACAATGATGAGCCCAAAATGCTAGAATAGTAACGAGGACAAGTTTCTATCCAGTTGGAGAAACGCGCGCGGGCAATCCAACATATCAGCTACTAATAACTACCACTTAGCTAGTATTACCCTTTAGGAGAGATATGATCGATTATGTTATCAAAGTGGAAAACCTAGTCAAAAGATTCGGTGAACTGGTCGCGGTAGATAACGTCAGTTTCAGCGTGGCAGCGGGGGAAATCTTTGGCTTTTTGGGCCCGAACGGAGCAGGAAAGACTACTACTATCAACATCCTGTGCACCCTCTCTAAACCGACGTCAGGGCGAGCC
>Ga0114921_10001189_pt1 | contig 11810 bp, 11 predicted proteins | sample BentaG_FD_87016 | JGI IMG/M metagenome (GOLD analysis project Ga0114921, IMG submission 87016) | Deep subsurface microbial communities from South Atlantic Ocean to uncover new lineages of life (NeLLi) - Benguela_00093 metaG | ecosystem: Environmental > Aquatic > Marine > Oceanic > Sediment ...
AGGGGAAGGTAAACTCAGAGAAAAGCCCTTCGTTTCAGTAATCACCAACCCTATAAGCCCCCTCACTATTGAAGCTAACACATTAAATATTCTCAATTTCTGTACCACACACGGTATCCCTGCTACCTGCGCGTCAGCACCTATCGCTGGTGCTACCTCACCAGCCACCCTGGCCGGGACTCTTTCCCAAATGCATGCTGAATCGTTGGCGGGTGTAGCTATCACTCAAGTGTTTGCGCCAGGAGCCAAGGTGCTTTATGGTACCGTCCCCATGACCATTGATTTGAGGAACATGGAATTAGCCACGGGCTCAGTGGAAATGACAATGATGAACGCTGCCGCCGTCCAACTGGCGAAGCTCTATGACTTGCCTATTTACGCTTCGGGCGGACTTACCGAGGCCAAACGACCCGATATCCAGGCGGGCATTGAAGAGGGTTTTTCTAATTTGATGGTGGCCATGGCCGGGGCGGACTGCGTTCATCTGGCAGCCGGAATACTGGATTCAGGGAATTCCATTTCTTATGAACAGTTTGTTATCGACAATGAAATCATAGGAATGATCCAGAGGATACTGAGGGGCATCAAGGTGAACGAAGCGACTCTGGGCTTCGATGTAATCGAGAAGGTCGGACCTGGTGGTAACTACATCATAGAAGACCACACTGTCGACCACATGATGGACGAATTCTTCTATCCTGACCTGAGTGTGCGCTGTAACTTCGATATCTGGGAAGAAAGAGGCCGCCCTGACATGTTGAGCCGTGCCAATGACGTGGTTCGAAATATTCTGACAGAGTACACAGAAGGTATTTTGGACCTGGATTTGATTTCTGAGATAAAGAAGGCTTTTCCTGGCAGTCGGAGGCTCTAATACGAAGATGTGGAACAAGACCGGAAACATCACCCGTATCATTGCCTGCGGGGTCTTCAAACCAGTCCTTGGGTATCTTCAGCTGGGGAAAAGATATCCTAATCTGCGTTTGACCTATTTACCGTCCAAGCTGCATCTCAGACCCCAGGAGCTGGAAAAACACCTGCTGCGAGAGGTCGATAAGGCTAAGAAGAGGAATGAGCATATCATATGCCTTTACGGGGAGTGTTTTCCTGATATCGACGACTTTTGCCAGCAGCACGGGATAATTAAAGTGCCCGGGTTTTACTGTTATGAAATGCTTCTCGGCGGGGAGCGATTTAGGCGGCTTATTGAGGAGATGGCCGGGACGTATTTTCTTGAAGAAGACCTGATTATTAACTTTGTAGAATATTGTATGAGGCCGCTTGAACTCCAAGACGAGGAAATGCGAAAACAGTGCTTTGAACACTACAAGAGACTGCTGTATGTGCGGCAGCCATCAGATTCGAACCTTGTGCCCAAGGCTGGCGAACTGGCCCAATTGCTGGGATTAGATCTGGAGATTCAAGATGCCGACTATTCGTATCTCGAAAGGAAACTCACTGAGTTAATCGAGCAGTGAATACGAAAAAACCGCAGAATCAAAAATCTGAAAAGGAAAAACGCTCTATCGAACCCCCTCCACCGAAAAAAGGTAAACCGAGACGCGTCTGGTTGCATGTTTTCCCGGATGACTTCTGGGTGCCGGCTATAGAGGGAGAGACTATCTGGGAGGCATTCCAAGGGACCAATGTAGAGCTGGGGGGCGAGTGCGGTGGACTGGGCACATGTGGCAAATGCAAAATAAAAGTCCTCTCAGTGATAGACCCCCCAACCGAAGAAGAGAAAAGATTAGTTGATGAGGGGGAGTTGGAACAGGGGGTACGCCTTGCTTGTCGCACTGAGGTGAACCGTGACCTGGCTATCTCCATCGGAGAAGCTGAGACGGCACCGGAGTATTTCAAGATTCTCACCACCAGCCATGTTCTCACCACCAGATATATACCCCTATCGCAGCTTCAGCCACTTATAGAGAAGCGCATGGTTCTCTTGCCTCCCGACACTCAGAATGGGGGGCTTTCTGACTTGGACAGGGTTAAACTAGGGTTAGGCCCGGAATACGGAGACCTGAAAGCCTCGCTTAACTGTCTTCAGACGTTACCCCAGGTGTTAAAGAAAACCCAAACCCGAGGAGCAGCCGTACTCCATGAGGACTGCTTGATGGCATGGCAGGACAGGCAGGAGGTGCCCCCCCATTACGGACTGGTCTTCGACATCGGTACCAGCACCCTGGTGGGCAAGCTCATCAGTTTAGTCGATGGAACCGAAGTAGCCGTCGCCTCTCGCCTTAATGGTCAGAGCCGATATGCCTCAGATGTAATCGGTCGACTTCAATACGTCAAAGAGCACCCGACAGGTCTGGAGAGATTACACCGTATTCTTATGAAGGACCTGAACCAGATAACGACCAGTCTTCTAAAAACGGCAGGGCTTGAGCCAGACGACATCTTTGTTGCTGTCGCTGCCGGGAACACTACCATGCAGCACCTTCTGCTGAGCTTATCTCCTCTTGGGATTGCCGAAGCGCCCTTCACTCCTGTTTTGACGGACGCACTGATTGTGAACTCGGCGGATGTTGGCCTTCAATTGAATCCGGTAGCCCTGCTTTATACCATGCCTGTGAAATCTGGCTACATTGGCGGTGACTTAATTAGTTTCGTACTCAATTCTGGTGTTACCGAACAGGAAGATAGAATCATACTGGGATTGGACCTCGGCACCAATGGAGAAATCTTCCTTGGCAATGGTAAAAGGCTGCTTACCTGCTCAGCTGCGGCTGGTCCCGCCTTTGAGGGAGCAAGAATCTCCTACGGGATGATTGCCAAGGCGGGAGCCATTGAAGGCGTCAGTTTCGAAGAAGGCCGTTTGCGTTATCGGGTCATCGCCAATATTAAGCCCAAAGGGATTTGTGGCAGTGGACTGGTCGATTTGGTAGCCGTCCTATTGCACTGCAGAATAATCGACCATGAAGGCTTGATTCACCCTGTCCAGGGAGGGGTTGCCGAAAATTTGAATTCGAGATTAGTCGAGCAGCCGTGGGGCTACGACTTCCTGGTCGCTTCTGAGGAGGAAAGCTACCACAACCAGCCGGTATACCTTACTCAAAAAGATGTCCGCGAACTTCAGCTTGCCAAAGGGGCTATTGCAGCTGGGATAAAAACCCTGATGGACGAAATGGGCATCGGGGTTCAGGACATTCATCAGGTATACCTTGCCGGGGCGCTTGGAAATTACGTTCATCCTGCCAGTACCATACGCACTGGCATCCTTCCCAGGGTAAACCCAGAGATTGTTAGGTCGTTAGGTAATGCCGCCAGTCTGGGGGCTTCCATGGCACTTTTGTCCAAGAATCACTGGCAGAGGGCCAAGGACATTGCCGCATTCATCGAGCACGTTGAGCTTTCCTACCGGCATGACTTTAATCAGTATTTTATCGAGCACATGGATTTTCCCAAAGAGAATCTATGGTAAGGTATCCCCGGCGGCTCCGGTGCCTAGTTTTGAATGGTGAGGCTCGGGGAGACATCGAAGGCGTGCGTAGGTTCTCCAACAGTGGCAAACGGTGGGCTATCTTTGCTCTCTTCTTATTCTCTCGGCTTCTTTTTCTATGGCGCTTCTATCCGATTTTCGCTCAAAAACGAAAACGCGTAGATAGTGAAACAGAACGAAAACACCCCAGATTCCCAGGGGCCAAAGGAACCAAGGGTTGCCCCTATCACTCAATGCCCATATAATGATCAGTACGATATTAATAGATGCCCAGGCGCCAAAGTGACCCCAGAAGCCTTTCTTTTCCTTAACCCTCAGTCTTGCTTCCGCATAGATTTTTTCTTCGGACATCTGGTTCGCCATTTGTTCACCTCCTTAATTTATGCTACTTTCGGTTTCTTCTTCAACCTCATTCCAAATAGAAAACGAAGTACATTGATACGCCTGACCAGCAGCTCATAGATGGCCATAATTGGGGTTTCCCATATCAACTATTCTGGCTATGTTACATTCCTGCTGGTTGTCTGTCAATGCCTACTATACAACTCACTAATGGACACACTAATCAGCTAGCCTAGCTTTGTCAAGCGTTAAGTTTAGCCTACTTACTCGCTGACAGCAGGAAGGTTAGCCGCAGCAATTACTTGCAATCGAAACCTTTCGGGCTGGAATGTGTAATAATGGAATCAATGAATTAGATGAGATAGCCTAAGAGGTTAATGCAAATGGTCCGATTTGAAGCTAAAGTTGACTTGAATATTAAGCCATTAGTGTTTATCTCTTTAGGAATGTTTTATCTGGCAGTAAGATTTGAGCGGGAAGTCTGACAAGTACCGGGTAGAGTCCCAGTGTCAATAGAAGGTTTGAATCAGCGACCCCGGCCGGATTTGAACCGGCGATCTCTGCCGTGACAGGGCAGCATGTTAGACCGCTACACCACGGGGCCATTATTCTAGTTGACTAAAGTGTATCAAGTGCCTTATTCTATGTCAAGTTAGCTAGCGAGGGCGTTATTTCTACTCTTACAAATGACTCCCTATGTACGGAGTTGTATTGTTTGTATTTCTAATTGTGTGGTATAATTATTCGTAAAAATTTTCAGAGGAACAGATGGCGTCTACGGAACTAGAAAGGGTAGAGGATAACCATTTGCAAGAGTATGAGCTGGTATTAATCATTAGTCCTGAGGTTGGGGATGAGAGTCTCGAAGCTGCGATAGATAATGTAAGTAAGTTTATTACCGGAAGTGGCGGTACAATTTCTAATGTAGAACAATGGGGCAAAAGAAGGCTAGCCTACCCAATAAGACATTTTTTGGAGGGTAACTATGTGTTGACTCAGTTTAAATTAGAGCCTGCGTTGAGCAAACAGCTGGAAGCTAATCTGCAGATTTCTGAGGAGGTATTGCGGCATCTGTTAGTTAAATTGAGTAGTTGACTAGAAGGTAAGATTATTTCCCGCAGGTGTTTGGTGAGGGCGAAAGGAGTGTTAGGACGATGGCAAGCTTAAACAAAGTTATGATTATAGGTAATCTTGGCAGTGAACCTGAAATGCGCTTTACTCCGAATGGCAATCCAGTAACTTCATTTCGTGTTGCTACTAACCGAATATTTACTAATCCCGATGGGGAGCGTAGAGAGGAGACAGAGTGGTTTCAGGTGGTTACTTGGGGTAAGCTAGCCGAACAATGCAACCAGTTTTTAGCTAAAGGTCGGCTCGTCTATGCTGAGGGTAGACTCCATACCCGCACCTGGGAGGGCCAGGATGGTCAAAAGCATTCTCGAACCGAAGTTATAGCCAACAGGGTAACATTTCTTGATCGGCAGGCGGCTGCCCCTCTTCCCGAGGAGAGGATTGACGAAGCTGGCATTGGTGAGGGGGAGCCTGATGAGGCTCCATTTGAGGTGGAAAGTAAGGAGTTGTAACGAGTGACTGAACGAAAACCCAGGAAAACGAAGGGTGTAAGGTGGGCTGGGGCAAGATATGGCCCCAAGCGTAGGTTTTGTTCCTTTTGCAGTGAAAAGGTTGAAACGATAGACTATAAAGACCTGGCCAAATTACGCCCCTATATATCGGATAGAGGGAAGATTGAGCCTCGTCGTAAAACTGGGACCTGTGCTAAACATCAGCGTGCTTTGGCGAGGGCAATAAAGAGAGCGCGACATCTAGCCCTGCTACCGTATGTCCCGGTTCATATCCGTAAGACGGGGGACATTGGTGTAGCTGAATAGGTGATATTAAGTAAACCTGTCCCATGACCCCCATCAGGGGAGCCTTACCGGGTTAGACATGGTTTTGACCCTCCAAGAAGTACGTTCTTGCAGGGCCGTTGTGTAATTTTACATATCAGAGAGTTAGAGTGCCGAAAAGAACTTATCAACCGAAGAGAATTCCGAGGAGGCGAGAGCATGGCTTTCGGGCGAGGATGAGCACCCGAGGCGGGCGAGCCGTCTTAAAGGCAAGACGGCTCAAAGGTCGTAAGAGGCTGACTGTAGTATAACAAGGAAGACATCACTTTTACTGAAATCATTTGGCAACTTACCTCGTTTACTCCCCTTGATAAATGACCTCCTTATTGGTAAACTGGCTGGGAGCACAATAATGCGGGGAGAAAAATACCTTACCAAACCGCAACAGTATGCCCTAGTTTATAATGAAGGTAGTTCTTGGGTAAGTGACCTATTAGTGATGAAGGCTTTGCCCAATGGGCTTAGCTTGTCTAAGTATGGCATCTCGGTTAGCAAACGCGTAGGTAAGGCAGTGGTAAGAAACAGGGTAAAGCGTTTGCTTCGCGAAATCTTACGATTAACGCAGCTCAAGCCGGGGTGGGATATTATATTTATTGCTCGTCCTGCGGCGGGAAGAGCCGATTATGCTGGTCTTAAGCAATCGGTCAATGATTTGTTATCCCGCTCTCGACTGTTTGCTAGGGAAGATGACAGAGTTTGCCTTAAAACTGATTAGGCTCTATCAGTTAACCTTATCGCAGGTTATGCCACCATCCTGCCGCTTCACTCCGACCTGCTCTCAATATACCTATGAAGCAATCTCAAGATATGGTTTTGGTAAGGGGGTATATCTGGGAGTGAAGCGCCTGGCCCGTTGTCATCCTTTACACCCCGGTGGTTACGACCCGGTGCCCTGATGCTTGGTGTTAATTCTAATTTGTTTTGGCGTGATAGGTGTTTAGTGAACATGATTAATAAACTGCTCATCCTCAGTATAGTAATACTTCTTGTGGGGGGGCTAACTGCTGGCTGCACCGGTCTGGGTGGTCAACCCAGGGGCTGGTCAGGGGTGGTTGTGGCCGATGACGCTCTTTTCTTGGGGTCTATGGAAGGCAAGCTCATATCACTGAGCGGGTCAGGTGGCGCCCAGTTGTGGTCAGCTACCCTGGAAAGTCAAAGGCCAGCCGGTGGCTTTGGTTGTGCGCCAACATCCACGGCAGCAGCCGTATACGGCACCCCAGTGGTATCTGGGGATTTGGTTTACGTCGCCGGTTATAGCGGTAAGCTCCAGGCCTTCAATGTTAGCAACGGTTTCCAGCAGTGGATGTATCCTCCTGGGGAAGATGACTACCTCAAGGAGCCCATCGTTGGTGGACCAGTCGTATCCCAGGGTAAGGTCTATTTCGGTTGTTCCGATGGGAAGGTCTACGCTCTGAATGCGGCTACCGGCGTTCCAGAATGGGATTCTCCATTTCAAACCGGGGATAAGATTTGGTCGACCCCAGCAATTGATGGCGACACGCTATATATTGGTTCCTTTGATAAAAAGCTTTATGCTATAGATGCCACAACGGGCAAGGAAAAATGGGAGAAGCCTTTTGAGACTCAGGGGGCTATTGCTGGCACTCCCCTGGTCTATGATAATACGGTTTATATCGGCTCCTTTGATAGATATCTTTATGCGGTGGCTGCTGCTGATGGTAGCCTGAGATGGCGGTCGGAAGTTGAAGCCGGTAGCTGGTTCTGGGCTAAACCTGTAATCACTAATAATACAGTGTATGCTCCTTGCCTTGATGGCAAGGTTTATGTCCTGGATGCTGAAAATGGGGCTAAGATAACCGACTTTGACCTGGGGAGCCCTGTTTCCTCATCGCCGGTTTTAATTGAAAACACGGTTGTTATTGCGGCCAATGAAGGCGAGGTATACAATCTGAATACCGGGACTAATCAAATTGACCTGCTGGCTGATTTGGAAGCAGAGATAAGCGCCCCTCTTTACGCCAGTGAGGGGATTGTTTACGTTCATACTCAAGAGGACGAGACCGTGTATGCACTGAATACAAAGACCGGGGCGAGATTGTGGAGCGTTCCATTAACCGATTGAGCGGTAAGTGAGGTAGGTTTCATTGGGGGAAATTTGGGATTTAATTGCTCTACAGCCAGTGACAAATATTCTCATTGTGCTGTCCCACTATCTCTTTAGTAGTTTTGGGCTAGCCATTATTGCGCTGACTATAGTGGTTAACGGACTAATGTATCCGCTTACCCGGAAGCAGCTTTATGCCACTAAAGCCATGCAAGCCCTTCAGCCAAAGATGGCTGAGCTTCAGAAGAAGTATGCCAAAGATAAGGGAAAGCTGTCTAAGGAGCAGATGAGGCTATATAAGGAGTCCGGGATAAGTCCTGCCGGTTGCCTACTACCAATGTTAATCCAAATGCCCATCTGGATAGCTCTTTACCAGTCGATTATACGGCTTCTGGCGACAACGCCTGAGGATTTCCTGGGTCTGTCTCAGTATCTTTATTCTTGGCCGATAGTATATTCTACGCTACCCTTGGATAATATGTTCCTGGGGTTATTGAACCTGGCCGAACCCAGTTTTATCTTGGCTATTCTGGTTGGGGCGACAATGTGGGCACAGCAGAAGATGGTAACGCCAACCACTGCTGACCCGAAGCAGCAGGCACAGAGCAGGATGATGCTGTGGATGATGCCACTCATGTTTGGGTTCCTCTGTTTATCCTTTCCTAGCGGCCTGGCTCTGTTCTGGGCGGCGTCAAGTGTTATCAGGATTGTTATGCAGTATTTTGCTACCGGGTGGGGAGCGTTGATACCATCTAGGGCGGCTAAACAAGTGGCTAGGGATAAGAAGTATAGGAAGCGAATCGCCGAAGTAGAGGAAGCGCCTTCAGCCGATGTTGAAGTTGCTAGACAGGAGGAAGTACTGGATTATGGAAAGTCTGGAGATGAGCGCCAAGACCGTGGAGGAGGCTATCCAACGCGCCCTAGAGCAGCTAGGCGTCAGCCGAGAAGAGGTAGAGGTCACCGTCCTAAAAGAGGGTAAGGCTGGGGTTCTGGGTCTAGGTGCTGAGGAGGCCAAGATTAGAGTCAGTCCATTGGTGCCCACAGCTGAAGAAGAGGGTGATGTTGCCGAGATAGCTAAAGGTGTTTTGGAAAGGTTGCTTACTGCAATGGGGGTGGCGGCTTCGGTCGTGCCTCGTGTCCAACCCATTGCTGAGGGGGCTCCCCCTGTTACCTTTGATGTAATGGGTGATGACTTAGGTATTTTGATTGGGCGGCGGGGACAGACTCTGTCTTGTCTCCAATATATAGTTAGGCTCATTGTATCTCACCAGACGAAGGTCGAGGCGCCGATAACTATCGATGTGGAAGGCTATAGGCAGCGCCGCTATGAATCCTTGTGCGCTTTGGCTCAGCGTCTGGCGGAAAAGGTAAAGGTTAATAAGGTGCCCTTTACCTTAGAGCCTATGCCCGCTTATGAGAGGCGTATTATCCATCTGGCTCTGGCTGAGCATCCTGATGTTACTACTTATAGCACTGGTCTCGGTGAGGGGCGCAGGGTAGTCATTGTGCCCAAGGAGCAATAGTCTATTGGCTACAATTATTCGTAACAATATCGCTTTGCATTGACAGAATGAGGGCGCTTGCTTGATAATAGATAGGTGCTATACCTGTTATGGTAAGAGGGCTGAAGGTGGGATTTCGGAGTTTCTAATCCGTCCCCACAGGGACGGTTTTTTAATTGTCACGGTTAAGGAAGCAGGGAAATATGAAAAGCGATGCTGTTAAGAAGGGTATAGAGCGGGCTCCGCATCGGTCTTTGCTGTACGCTTTAGGCTTGACGCGAGCCGAAATGGATAAACCTTTCATCGGGGTCATTAACAGCTTTACTGAGATTGTCCCGGGTCACATACATCTCAGGGATATTGCTGAAGCAGTTAAGGCCGGGGTGCGAAGTGGTGGGGGAGTTCCCTTTGAGGTTAATACCATCGCCGTCTGTGACGGCATTGCCATGAACCACCCGGGTATGAAATACAGTTTGCCCAGCCGGGAGCTGATAGCTGACTCAGTAGAGATAGTGGCTGAAGCCCATGCCTTTGACGCCCTAGTCTTTATCCCTAACTGTGACAAAATAATTCCCGGCATGCTTATGGCAGCGGTGAGGCTGAATCTGCCGGCTATCTTCGTCAGTGGTGGTCCGATGCTGGCTGGATGTCTGGTGATTAACGATAAGATGGGGAAAATTGACCTCAGCTCTGTCTTTGAGGCAGTGGGAAAGGTAGTTAAGGGAGTAATGAGCCAGGAAGAACTGGAAAAGTTGGAGGAGATTGCTTGCCCCGGTTGTGGTAGCTGTTCGGGGATGTTTACTGCCAATACCATGAATTGTGTCACCGAAGCCCTAGGCATGGGGCTACTAGGTAACGGCACTATACCGGCGGTTGATGCCAGGCGGCGGCAGTTAGCTGAGCAAGCCGGGCAGCAGGTTATGGAGCTACTGGCTAGGGATATTCGTCCGCGGGATATTATAACTAGAGATTCTATCCATAATGCCTTTACCGTTGATATGGCACTGGGCGGTAGCACTAATTCAGTTTTGCACCTTATAGCCATAGCTCATGAGGCCGGGGTCGATTTCCCCTTGGCTTTGCTAAACGAGATAAGCGAGCGGACACCTCAATTGTCTAAGATAAGACCGGCTGGTGATTATCATCTGGAGGACTTAGACCGGGCTGGTGGCATACCGGCGGTGATGAAAGAGCTGGAAGGGTTATTAAAGCTGGAGTCAAGAACAGTATCGGGAAAATCAGTGGCTGAGATTATCGCTGGCAGTCGGGTTGTGGATAGGGAGGTTATTCGTCCCGTGACCAATGCTCACTCACCCAGAGGGGGCATCGCTATCCTTTTTGGTAATCTGGCACCGGAAGGTGCCGTGGTCAAGAGGGCAGCCGTAGCCCCTGAGATGATGGTTCATCAGGGACCGGCCAGAGTGTTTGACTCGGAAGAAGAGGCTACAGCCGCCATTATGAGGGGTAGTATCAAGTCGGGTGAAGTTATCGTCATTCGTTATGAAGGTCCACGAGGAGGACCCGGGATGAGAGAGATGCTCACTCCTACTTCTCTGCTGAGTGGTATGGGCATGGATAAAGAGGTTGCCCTTATCACTGACGGACGTTTTTCCGGAGCTACTCGGGGAGCTGCTATTGGGCATGTATCGCCGGAGGCAGCTAGCCGGGGGTCTATTGCTGCCCTAACTGATGGGGATATAATAAAGATTGACATTCCTAATCATAAGCTTGAGGTAGAGCTTAGTGACCAAGAAATAGTTGAGCGTCTGGCTCGCCTGGCTGAGTTTGAGCTCAAAGTAAGAACAGGTTATCTTAGATACTATGCCGAGAAGGTAAGTTCGGCGAGCACAGGAGCCGTGTTCAAATGGTGAGGAGGCTAACATGAAGTTGACAGGTGCCCAGATTATATGTGAAAGCTTGGTAAGAGAGGGAGTAGAGGTTATTTTTGGCATTCTTGGCGGATCCGTTCTGCCGCTCTATGACGCCTTGCCCCAGTATCCTCAGCTTCGTCATATCTTGGTGCGTCATGAGCAGTGTGCCGCCCATGCTGCCGATGGTTATGCCCGGGTTACAGGGAAGGTAGGGGTATGTATGGCTACCTCTGGTCCCGGGGCAACCAATCTGGTAACCGGGATTGCTAACGCTTACCTTGATTCGGTACCTATGGTAGCTATCACCGGTCAGGTAGCCAGACCCTTTATCGGCAAGGATTCTTTTCAGGAGATAGACATTACCGGTATTACGCTACCTATTACCAAGCATAACTATCTCGCCCTTGATGCTGGTTCAATAGCTGGAATAATGAAAGAGGCATTTTATCTGGCTAGGACTGGTCGGCCGGGACCAGTGCTTATTGATATGCCCCGGGATGTTCAAATAGAGCAGGCGGAATTTCACTACCCGAGCCAGGTGAATTTACCCGGCTATAAGCCGACGCTCCAGGGGCACCCGGCCCAGATTAAGAAAGCCGCCAAGCTCATAAATGAAGCCCGGCAGCCGCTTATTATTGCTGGCCGAGGAGTTATTATCTCCGGGGCATATGATGAACT
>Ga0114921_10001190_pt1 | contig 11808 bp, 8 predicted proteins | sample BentaG_FD_87016 | JGI IMG/M metagenome (GOLD analysis project Ga0114921, IMG submission 87016) | Deep subsurface microbial communities from South Atlantic Ocean to uncover new lineages of life (NeLLi) - Benguela_00093 metaG | ecosystem: Environmental > Aquatic > Marine > Oceanic > Sediment ...
TCTGCTGAACAGACAAGCCCCAATCCTCGGAGGTGCCGCCGAAGGTTTTGTGCCATAGCTCGTCTCCATCAGAGTCTGTCTTGATCAGATAAACATCTGAACTGCCTGCGCCGAAGGAAGTTGTTCCTCCTACTATTATGTAGCCTCCATCGGTGGTCTGCTGAACAGACAAGCCCCAATCCTCGTAGGTGCCGCCGAAGGTTTTGTGCCATAGCTCGTCTCCATCAGAGTCTGTCTTGATCAGATAAATGTCACGACTGCCTGCGCCGAAGGACCATGTGAAGCCTGCTATTATGTAGCCTCCATCGGCGGTCTGCTGAACAGACCAGCCCCAATCAGCGTCGGTGCCGCCAAAGGTTTTACCCCATTCTTCGCTTAGCTGTGCGTATCCTCTTCTAAAAGGCGATATAACGATGGTTCCACACAACACCGTCAATACTAAAAATGCGACGACGGTCACACCACTTCTTCTCATCATCTCTTCACCACCATTTCGCGCGCGCGCGCGACGCCCAAGTTCCCCACCATGGATGCGGGGTGGACGTAGATGTAGTCCGCGGCTACGGGGATGTAGTACCCTCCTGAGAGGGCTGAGGCCAAGGAGGCAACAACGGGCTTCACCTCCTTCAGCTCAAGTATGTCCAGGTATACCTGCTCGATGTAATCGGCGTATCCGCCGGGGGAGTCCACCCTCAGCACAACCGCCTTAACGCTCTCGTTGAGGATGGCTTGGTTTATGGCGCTTGTGTACCTGCTCGCCTTCCGGAAGTATAAGATGGCGCCCTCCACATTTATAACCCCAACCTTATCCCTCCGGGGCTTGAAGATCTCAGCGTAGAAACGGTATCCCTTTCCCCGGTACCAGAGGTATCTTAAACCAGAGACTAGGAGGATGCGGGCCAGGGCTAGAGCGGTTACTGACTTCTTTCCAAGCCTTAAACGTCTGACATCGAACCCCAAAATACCAATCCCTCTCTAACTCAGATTTAAGTTTAGGCATTGAAAAATTTTCTGTGGTGTAACCTTACTACGAGCTTTTATAGATTTAGCAAACAATGTACTTTTGACCGACACATCGGCGATTTATCTCGGGAGAGCCCCCTGGACGTGGTGCCCGACATAATGACGATGGGGAAGGGGCAGGCACAGCAGAGGGGTACATGTCCGATGCACCTTAGCCGAGGATGGGTATGCGCCCTTGGAAGTCCTCATGGCAGAGCTCATAGAGCTCCACGACGAGGACTTATCCCAGACTCGTAAACGGAATATTACACGCGGTTGCTATCAGGTTCTTCTTCATCAAGACGCTCGCGCGCGCGAATGTGTCTTGAAAGTAGCGGAGGTGCCCTGAAAGTAGCGTGTCTCGCGCGCGCGAAGCTATACAACACAGCTGCAGATCTCAACTCTTATATATGTATTCGCGGTAGTCTGATCAGGATAAAATAGGGTGTAAACTATGACGCAGAAATCAACGATACTGATGGTAGTTCTTCTGGTTGTAGGTCTAGGAATCGGTGGAGGCATAGGATACTTCGCAGCACCAAAGGGCGCCGAGGGCGAACAGATTATCGTCGAGGTACCAGTCGAGGTACCCATCGAGGTCCATCCCCTTGACGGTGAAACTTTCATGTTGGGAGGTCTCATAAGCAGCGATCCTCATTTTGAGGCCTGTATTCCTATGTGTGACCTCATGGTAGCGGATACGAATGAGTATCTTGCAAAGCTCGGCTACGATATACAGCTGGATTACATGCTTGATAGTGGCCAAGGGTCGATAGCAATAGCGCTTGAGAAGGCGCAGTCCTACCACGCGATGGGTGTCGACAATCTGTTTGCAATGAGCTGGTCCGGAGCCACCAGTGGCATGTTGTCCTACCTAAATGATAACGACATGCTGATGTTCAGCTGCTATACAACCTCTCCTCTGCTATCAATCCCCGACGACAACCTGTTCAGGCTTGTCCCCAACGACTTCCAGCAAGGTCCAGTAGACGCCAAGATGGTCTGGGAATACGGCATCGATGCGGTTGTCTGTATGTGGAGCGCTGATGCATACGGTGACGGCCTCTACAACGTATTTGCAAAATCATACGTGGACGATTGGGGTGGCGTACTGCTCGAGAAAGCACAGTGCAGAAGGCCAGTTGGCGAGACGGATTACTCCACCTATCTCGACGTAATGAACACAGAGATCGAAAAGGCCATCCCGATATATGGGAAGAACCATGTAGGAGTCTTTATGGTTTCCGGAACACTTTATTCAATGAGTCAAGTAACCGCATATCCTACCCTTATGGAGATCCCATGGTTCGGTACCGATGCCACCGGCCGCGCATACCAGGCTTATACGGATGCTCCAACGGGGGCTATTGAGTGCAGAGTCTTCAGCACGATGCCTACTCCTGCCTACTCGTCGAAGATGTGGGATGTCGTTGCCAGGTACGAGAAAGCGTGTGGTATTGCGTGGCAATTCAGATGGTTGTCGACTTACGACACTGGGCAGATCTTGATGAAGTGTGCTCTTGATACAGCTTCGATGGATGCGATAGACATAGTACCTATCCTGATAGACGTCAGCTCGAGCCATTTCGGCGCGGTCGGCTGGTGTCTGCTCGATGAGACGGGTGACATGCCGGCGATGGTCTACGACATCTGGGGCTATGCGCAAAACCCGGAAGTAGCAGAAGAATGTTATAACGTCAGATATGGAACTTGGTCAGCTGTGGGAGACGCTATTACGTGGGACATAGACATAGGCAACGGCGACGTCTCCATCCCAGGCAATGCTCCTAAAGTGAATACAACCAGAGGCGACCCACCGGTCTACGAAGGTAATTTCCCTTAAGCAATCCCCCCCTTTTTTAAACAGGAATACTACCCGTCCCTCCACTTCCTCTCATCTTTAGCCCACATTACACAACTCGATGCTGAAAGCCCCACAACCGTAAAGACTAGAAGGCGGGTTCCATCACGCCCGCGAGCGGCCCCCATCAATATTAGGGGATCGGCTCCCCCAATGAACCTCGAGAATCATCTAATCTGCCCGCATGCGCCCAACAGAAAATAATATAAAGAGTCCGTTCCTAAACAATAAACATGATACCCGCAATCTATATGTATGCCATAGTCTGGGCTTCTATGATTTCGATCCTGAGCGTCGGATGGACGATGACGCATCTGACCGCTAAGATACCAAATTTCGCCCACGGAGCCTATGCGGCTATAGGAGTCTACGTGTCCTTCACACTCTGCAGGATCCATGGGTACAGTCCATATCTTGGTTTACCCTTGGCGGCACTGCTAGGTGGGTTGACAGGGCTTTTCCTCTACATAGTCATAGTAAACACGATCGTAAAGATGGGCGGAGGAGCCATCGTCTTAACAGTCGCAACAATAGCAATTGGAATATTCCTGAGGGCGGGGATGAACGTCTACGCAACCTGGATTCGGATGGCGACGGGTAATTACGCCTATAACTTCATGCTTAAAGAGTCCGACTTTACGTTTTTGGGCTACAATGGAGTTTTCTTCGTATCGTTGGGGGCCTGCATATCGACCGCTGTCCTTCTACATATATTGTTGACGAGGACGAAAATAGGCGTCGCCATGAGGGCTACCGCGGAAGATCCAGAATTGGCATCCGTTGTCGGAATAAATACACAACGAGTCCAGCAATTTTCTTGGTTCATAACGGGCGCTATGGCTGCTGTTGCCGGGGCTTTGATGCCCTTATGGTTCATGTCAACTCCGGCGATCGGATTGGTGTTGTTATCTGCCTGTATGGCGGGCAGCCTATTAGGTGGCGTAGAGAGCTGCTACGGAGCCATATTAGGGGGCTTCGTCGTGGGGTTTGCACAGATTGTCATCACGCGTTGGTTGATGGGTTGGTTCGGGGCCGGGGTGGGCGAGTATAGGCCGATGGTACCGATGATTATACTCATCATCGTCCTTCTCGTGGAGCCCAGAGGAATAGTGGGATTAATTGACCGCCTCCGCGCTTCGCCTAGATTTAAAGGGATTATCTCGAGGTTTGAGAGATGATAGACTCAGTAGGTTCGAGAATCATCATTGACATATGCATGTTCTTCGGGTTATATGTGATCATCGCAATGGCCCTGAACTTCCAGTATGGGAATGCTGGCGTCCCAAATATGGGGAGCGCCATATCAGTCGCTTTTGGAGGCTTCTTTGTAACAGGCGTAGTCGTCAGAATCTGTTATATGCTCGCTGAAGAGGCAGGTTTCGCTCTCAAGCCTTGGAGGGACAATTGGGGATGGGTATATAACAATTACGCAAACACCGTGATGGCGGACACCTTCATGGTAGATAAGCCCACGCTCTGCATCTCCATCTTCCTCTTCTCCCTTGTCTTTGGATTCTTATTTGGGTGGGCCATGGGCTACGTAATATCTCTCCCAGCCATCAGACTCAGAGCGACGTATCTGATGATAACGCTGGTAACCATGGCGGACGCCTTTCAGCTCCTCGGAAGAAACTATGTCCCGATATCCGGGGGCACCCTTGGATGCTGGATCCCTGAGATACTTGGATTCTGGCAAGGAGATAGAAGCCTACTATTATCCTTGGTCACCATGGCCTTCGGCCTCGTATGCTACCTCATCCTCAGGACCATGCTCAACTCCCCCTACGGTAGGCTGATGCGGTCGGTGAGGGAGAACGAGATCACCGTGGGCAGCGTCGGAAAGAACGTGATAGCGATCAGGCGGGACGTGCTGATGTTCGCCTCAGGCATGACCGCGGTAGCGGGCGTCCTCCTCGCCTGGTACTTCTCCTACGGCATGGCAGACACCTACTCAAGGGCAACGTTCACCTACTGGCCATGGCTGATGCTCATGCTCGGAGGTCCAGGGAACAACGCAGGGACCTTCATAGGCGCCGCCCTCGTGATATTCATGAGAAGACTGATAATCGTCTATAAATGGCAGCTCGACAAATTTATCTTCTTCCCCATGGCATTTTTCGAGAACATACTCCTAGGAACTCTTCTACTGGTGGTCATGATCCTCAGGCCAGACGGCCTCATACCGGAGAAACTCCTCCGCATACCAGGCATCAACTACAGACGCCTAGTGAGAGAGACGACCACGGTGGACTGGAAGGGGACACTTAGAAGAGCGATATCGACTAAAGAAGCAAGCTAGGCGCCCCATCAGGGAACCTCAGATCTCCCACCCTTTTCTTCAACCTGACAAACTCAGGTAACATGCCAGTTCGCGCGCGCGCGCCAGGCGCCGGCGGGCTGGACGCCAGTGGCAGGTCGGTGAACACCTTGCATATCTTCACCAGCGGACCGCGCTCCCGCGCGCGCGAGAGGGCCTTCAAAGTCGCGGAGCGGCTCGTTCTGCCTTTCACTCTCGGCACAATCTGGCAGCAGCTCATCGTGAACATAGAGAGTATGCTCCCTTCAGCACTACTCCTGTCATTCTTCATCCTCAAACCACGGGGCATCATACAGGAGAAGAAGCTGCGGATCCCAGGGATAAACTACAGGGAATTGGTCTTGAACCCGGATGGATTCAGCTCCTCAAGGGCGCCCGCGAGACACAAGAAAACAAGGGAAACGTAAAGTTTTTAATAGAAATAGATGTAAACTTGATGGATGTTTGTCTACATTTACAAGCGTGTGGCACGGGGCTGGAAGAGCTTCATCGCCCTCTTCCTCGGCGTCATGATAGCGACCACCCTATTCTCAGGTACAATGATAGGCGCCGAGAATGTGGGCAGCGGGATGCTGGAGAAGGCGATGAGCCTCGTGCCCGTCGACATCGTCGTCGCCGATGTCCTGCGAGATCTATACGCCGTGAACATGTCAGCCATTGAGGCCGCGATCCACTCCCTGGACCACGTCGGCCATACCCAGCAGATGATCCGCTGGTCTGCGTACATAAATTACATCGAAGCATACAACGCGACGCACAACGTCGATTTCACCATCGTCGCCCTAGAGGAGAACTCCCCCCTATGGCGGGACATCTTTGGAACCGGCTCCGAAGGCATCGGCATTGGCGAGGTATACATCGCCAAGAACTCCATGCACGCGCCAGATATCGACGTGGGCTCCAACGTAACCCTCTGGGTCTACACCCACGACCCGGTGACCATGGGGGACTACACGACCTTCCACTTCAACCTCTCCGTGGCCGGCTTCTTGGACTTGGATAGCAGAAGTTATATGATGACCATGGGGGATTTCCCCTTCTTCCTCAGGATGATCCTTCTTGGGGGTGGGGAAATCCGCCTGCCGCTCCACGATCTGTTGTTCATCAGCAGGGAGACGTTCTTCTCGATCTTCGACGAGGTATACGAGAAGAGAAAGCTGCCGAATATGGAGATCACCGTGTCGATTCTCGTCGACTTGGAGAGGGATGAGATCGTGAATCCGTGGGACGTGGCAAATTCTATTGGAAGGATCCAGCTCATCTCGGAGCAGATAGACAACAAGGTGCAGCACCACGAGCTTCATTCTTGGCAAAACCTCCTCCAGGAGGTCCTGGAGACGGTGAAGAGCTTCACAGACAACTTGAAGATGGGGTTCGTCCTCATCGCCCTGCCCGTCTTCTTCACCGCCTGGTATATGGGGATCACCGTCTCCGACGTCTCGCTGAGCAGCAGGAGGCGCGAGGTCGGCCTCCTCCTCACGAAGGGCTTCACCCGCCGCCAGATATTCATAATGTTCCTGGTCGAGGCCACCCTCATCGGCCTCCTCTCCGGTCTAGCCGGCATAGTCGTGAGCAGCCTCCTTATCCCCCTCCTAGGATTCGGATCAACCCCCCTGGGCGCCTCCTTTCCTTCCCCTTCAACCGTCGTCTTCGCCCTCGTCTTCAGCTCGGTCATCTCCCTGCTGTCGGTCCTCATGCCGGCGTGGAGGGTCTCAGGCATGAACATCATCGACGCCTTGAGGGAGTACTGGGGCGCCGAGGAGGAGAAGCTCCCTCTCCTCTGGGAGCCCGCCATCGCTTTGATTCTTGGGCTCTACAAGCTTCTGATGTCCTTCTTCGGAGTCAGCGTCGAGTCTTATCGCCCAGTAGGGGGCGGCCTTCTCGTCTTCGTGCTCTACTCCACGTGGTGGGGGGTGGACTTCATCCTAGGATACCTGGGCCCTGTCCTCTTCTTCTGGGGCTTCACTAAGCTCTTCATACATGGCTACTTCCACATACAGGAGGCCATCGGGTCTGCGGTCGGCCTCCTAATCGGCGAACTCAGCAAGATCTCGACGCTGAGCGCGCGCAGGACGCTGAGGCGGACAGCCGCCATCGCCTTCTTAGTCGCCCTCATCTTCGGCTACAGCGTCTCGGTTATAGGCGGCCTCGCCAGCACCGATGACCAACTGACCAGGGTCGCACTCTTTAACGTTGGTGCGGACGCCTGCGTCTGGCTCTTCAGCGAGGAGGGCGCCCACGAACTCGCGGAGGAGATCGGGGCTTTAGAAGGCGTATTGTCGACGGCACTGGAGAGTTGGTTCTACATGAAGAGCGCCTACCTCTCCCTCCAGCTGAGAGCCATAGATCCAGAGGCCTGGGGGGAGACAGCCTACTTCGAAGAGGATTGGTTCATGAGGGGCAGCGAAGCGGCCCTACAATCGATGGCGGAGTCAAACAATAGCATCATCCTCTGTAGGAGCCTCGCTGATATCGCCTACCTGGGCATCGGCGACACGCTTACCTTAAAGATACGCTTCAAGCTTTACGCAGACTTAACCATCGTCGGCCTACTCGGCCCCAGTCTGATGGATATGGCAGATCCCCGGCCTCTCCCATCCTACGTCTCAGAGGGGTTCTTAGAACTTTACCCAACTCTAGAGGTTGTGAAAGCCCGTATATTCGTGCGTCTGGACCCCAATACAGATGCTGCTGAGTTTGCGAGGAGGGCGGGGGCGATGAGCGAGAATGTTGAGGTGGTTTACACGGTGGCGGAGCAGCTGGAAGCGGCGAAGAGAAACATAATCCTGAAGGGCCCCAGGCAGGTGCAGGAGCTGGGTGTCCTCTTCGCCACGCTGGTCTCCTCCGTCGGCGTGGCCCTGGTGGTCTCGACGACCATGGGTGAGAGGAGGAAGGAGATCGCGCTGATGGCGATCCGGGGTTTCTCCTTCAAGCAGCTCTTCCTGATGCTGGTGGTCGAGAATATCAGCACCATCGCCTTCTCCATCCTCCTCGGCGGGTTGGTCGGTTACATCAATATCATGGGCAAAGTGGCCCTCTCCAACACCGCCAGCCAGCTGATTCTAAGCCGCATCGTCTTCCACCAGACCTCCCTATTGTTCATCGCCGCCATCGTAGCGGCCATCCTGTTCTCAGCGGTCGTCCCCATAGCCGTGGCTGCTAGGCAGACCCGCTCAGAGCTCAGCTGGAGGCTCATTGAATGATTATGGTGGATGGAAAGGACTTGGGTGAATTTGTTTGATGGCTATAGTTGTGAAAGATCTGGTTAAGACCTACCGTCTCGGCCGCGTCGAGATACACGCCCTTCGAGGGTTGACTCTGACCGTGGAGGACGGTGAGATGGTCTCCCTCATCGGCCCTTCAGGCTCAGGGAAGACGACGCTCCTCAACGTCATCGGCGGCCTCGACAGGGCCTCTTCCGGCTCCGTCACCGTCTTCGGGAAAGAAGTCACCGCCCTCGACCCTTCCGAGCTTGTGGAGTTCCGGAGGCAGACTGTGGGCCACATCTTCCAGACGCTCAACCTGATCCCGACGCTGACCGCGGCTGAGAACGTGGAGCTCCCCATGGTTTCCCTCGGAATCCCCAAGGCTAAGCGGTGGTGGCGGGTCGAGGAGCTCATCGACGCGGTCGGCCTCCGCGAGAGGATGGGGCACAAGCCGGGTGAGCTGAGCGGGGGCGAGCAGCAGCGCGTCGCCATCGCGGCTGCGCTCGCCAACGACCCGCCCCTGATCCTCGCCGACGAGCCGACGGGGGAGCTCGATACCTTCAACGCCGGCATCATCGTCAAATACCTCCCCATGGTGAACAGGGAGATGGGGAAGACCGTCATCATGGTGACCCATGACCCCTCAGCCGCCAGGGTGGCCGACCGCATCCTCCGCATCCAGGACGGCGACCTCAAGACCGACGTCGAGCCCATAGGCGCCGGGGTCACAGGCCTGGCCACCTACGCCGATATGCTCAGGGGACGCCTCAGCGAGATCGACGCTCAGCTAGCCGGGCTCGAAGAGGGCTTCAGGCAGGGCGAGATGACGGGGGACGAGTACGTCGAGCGGCAGACGACGCTTAGGCGGACGCGCTCCATACTACTAGATGAGCTGCACAGGCTCGGCGTAGTCCACTGACAGTCCCCCACATATCGACGCCATCCCCGTGCTATGAGGAAATAGGCCTTTTCTAGACAACGAGCTTCATTGAATGCTTGGAGGAAGTTGGGTTACCAGCTTCCGCGGTTTCGCGTAGCCGAAGACAACACTACAGCCGCAGACGGAACGTGGTTTAACTTCCGAGTTCGGAATGGGTTCGGGTGGTTCCCACGCCCTATGGCCGGTAACCCATACGATTTGGCTCTGGGCCTTTGTTTAAACATTTCGGTTGATATCACAGGATCTCACGAGGTTCGTAATTAGATTCCTCAACATATCTTTTTAATAGAATGCTGGCTTTCTCCTTCACGGCATCAATCTGTCTATCAGCATTCCCGATGAATAGATCCCGTTCCTCAAGCAGCGCTCTCAGCTCTGCCTCTGTGACACCTGCCTTCCGGAATTCCGGGTCCTCAGCAAGTAACTTAACCAGATTGTTCCCCGTAGCACCCTTCTCTCTCATTCTTAAGACCTCAGCAACGGCGTGTTTCCTTATGATCCCATGGGCCTTCTCCCTTCCGATTCCGTGTTTCATGGCGATTGCGAGGATACCCGTGGTGGCCAGAAAGGGCAGATATCTGTCCAGCTCCTTCTCGATGACCGCGGAGTAGGCACCCATCTCGTTGAGCACCGTCAATGTGGTTTCCAAGAGGCCATCCGACGCGTAGAAGGCGTCGGGGATTATGACGCGCCTCAGAGCCGAGCAGGAGATGTCCCCCTCCTCCCACTGGTCACCGGCCAGCCGTGAGGCGCCGTCGGCGTACATCTTCAGGAGGTGGGAGAAGGCGCATAAGCGCTCCGTGCTGCGGGTGTTCATCTTGTGAGGCATCACGCTGCTGCCTACCTGCCCCTCCCTGAAGCCCTCCGTCACCAGCTCGTCTCCCGCCATCAGCCGGACCGTCTTCGCGAAGCTCTCACAGGCGGAGGCGAGGGCCGCTAGATGCGAGACAAGCTTGTAGTCAAGTGAGCGGGGATAGACCTGCCCCGGGGCGTCCAGCGTGTTAGCGAATCCAAGGAACTCGGCCACCTTGGATTCTAACTCCTCAGCTTTTTCCATCGATCCCAGCAAGTTAACCATGTCGAACTGTGTGCCCACGGGTCCCTTGATGCCCCTGAGGGGATAGGTGCCTATGAACGCCTCGAACTCGACGAGGTGCGTGTGGAGCTCCTCGGTCCACATGGCGAACCTCCGTCCCAGCAGGGTCGGCTGCGCCGGCTGGTGATGTGTACGGGCGGTGATCCTGACACAGCGATATTCCTCAGCCTTGTCCAACAGGTGTCTGAGGACGCTGACGTACTTGCCGAAGATGAGCCGGGAGGCCTTTTTGATCTGGAGCTGCTCGACGTTGTCGGTGAGGTCCCGGCTGGTCATGCCCCTGTGGATGTACTCGAAGTCACCCGCCGCCGTGTTGAAGGCCTCTATCTTCGCCTTGACGTCGTGCCGGGTCCTCAACTCGATCTGCTTGATGAACTCAAGATCGACGTCGCTTTTCGCACGCTCGTAGGCATCCAGGGCGCCCTGGGGGATGTCCATGCCTAGCTCCTTCTGTGCTCTGAGGACGGCGAGCCAGAGTTCCCGCTCAAGCAGCACACGGCCCTCCTCGGAGAAGATGACGTTCATCTCAGGGGTTGCGTACCTGAGGGAGAGCACGTTGGGATTCGCCATGTCGTATCTGGTAGAAGGACGGCTTTAATGCTTTTAAGATGCTCTCAGGGGAGGGGGCCCGAGGTACTCGAACTCGACGACCCACACCGTCTGCTCATCGTCCCAGGAGTCATAGAAGTCGTTCCAGACGCGGCGGAAATCCTTGAGGGACGCGTAGCCCTCCAGCCTCGCGTCCTCGGGGGTCATGTCGCCGAGACGCTGCTGGTAGAGGCGGTGAACCCTGATGCGGTCGGGGAGACATTCGAAGAAGCTGGTCCTGATGCGGTAGACTCCGTCGGCCTTGACCTTGGGCCTCGATTTACGTCGCGTGGCGGTCTTCTCGCCGCTCATGATCTGCTGGACGTAGTGCCTCTTGAAGAGTAGGGTCAACTCGGATTCCTGCTCAGGCGGAGGGGATAAGGGTTTTGTCCCCGGGGGATAAATTTATATGGTGAAGGGGAATAGGCGTTGTTCGGTGGGGCCGTGGTCTAGCCAGGGTATGACGTCGGGCTCCAGAAAGCACGATTTGGGTTTGCTGACCGCGCCGGCGGAATGAAGAGTTTTTGGAGCGGAAACCCGAATGTCGAGGGTTCAAATCCTTCCGGCCCCACCAATTGATTCGCGCGCGCTGTCTGGTCTCAGAAGCATAATCGCCCTTTAAAAAAATCCCAAAACACAACCTTTTTTAAGGAATAGATTAAATAATAATAAGAGAATAAGTCTTTTCCACAGAAAGCTGGTATGTTGATACCTCGATTTTAGCTGTGGTATTTATCTATATCCTGAAGAGGGAGAAGGAATGAGTTGGAGATTCCGCAAGAGTGAAACTCACGGACA
>Ga0114921_10001191_pt1 | contig 11805 bp, 10 predicted proteins | sample BentaG_FD_87016 | JGI IMG/M metagenome (GOLD analysis project Ga0114921, IMG submission 87016) | Deep subsurface microbial communities from South Atlantic Ocean to uncover new lineages of life (NeLLi) - Benguela_00093 metaG | ecosystem: Environmental > Aquatic > Marine > Oceanic > Sediment ...
ATCCACTCTGTTTGTATTATCCTATTTGTATTAATTGTCAAAAAATATGGATTTCTCAAAGCTCTATATTTTTATTTATCACCTCTTTGAGGGCCAAAATAAACTTCTGGTTCTCATAATCAGTCCCTATAGTAACTCGAATGAAATTTGGGCAACCCCAAGTCTTCCCTGGCCTAATAATTATTCCCTTTTTTAATAATTTTTCAAAAATAGCTCCACTATTCTCTTTTAAATCAATAAAAATAAAATTAGTTTCTGTTGGAACATAAAAAAGTCCTAACTCCTTTAGTTCCTTATATAAATATTTCTTACCTTCTTGATTTATTTTTAAAACTTTTTTATAGTGTTCTTCATCGTCCAAAGAAGCGAAGGCTGCAACCTGTGCTAGTCGATTTGTTGTGAATGGACTCACTACGCGTCCTAAGTATCTTACTAACTTTGGCTTAGCTATACCATAACCGACTCGAATTCCTGCTATTCCTGCTATTTTAGAAAAAGTGCGTATTATAATTGCATTTTTCCTCTCTAAAACATAAGAGAGGCTATAAGGATAATTTTTATCTTCTACATAATCATAATAAGCTTCATCAAAGACTATAACTACATTTTCAGGAACTTGTTTTATGAATTTATCTACTGCTTTTTTATAAACTATTGTTCCTGTTGGATTATTAGGATTGCATAGGAAAATAATCTTAGTTTTCTCATTTGTTCTTTGAATAATTCCCTCTAAATCAAAACGGAAATCTTCAAGTTTAACTAAAATTAATTTTCCTCCCATAATTTTAGTTATAGTTTCATAAGCGGGAAAAGTGATCTCTCCAGTAATTACTTCATCACCTTCATTAATAAAAGCCATCCCTACAAGATCAATAATATTATCCGCACCATTTCCGACAATTATCATCTCTTTATCAATTTTTAATTTATGAGCTATTTTTTCTCTTAAGAGCCTACTTGAACCTTCGGGATAAAGATTAATATTTTCTACTTCTTTTTTTATTGCCTCTACCGCTAAAGGCGAGGGGCCTATGGAAGTCTCATTAGAAGCTAATTTTACAACTTCTTTTAAACTTAATTCTCTTTTAACTTCTTCAATTGGTTTACCAGGAATATAGGGTTTTAGATCTAATATCCCCTTCCGTGCTAAGTTCTCTTCTTCTTCCATTTCTTAATCCTCCCTTTTTTAGAATAATTCATACTTATTTATTTTATATGTACATTAATCATCTAAACTATCAAATAAAATAAAAAGGAGGTGATATATTATTCACCTCCTTCTAACTAATAACTCTAGGTTTAATTTGCATATTATTTTTTATTCTCTAAATTTATTTAAATTTTATTATATGCTTGAATATATGAATACAACTACTAAATATTGTTAATTTCCATGCCTATTGCCTCATGCTCAAATCCCTTGATAGGAGCTCCTATCATTCCATAAATGCCTACAGAGATCCATTCTCCTGAATCAATACTTGCATTATCTAAAGGGCCTCTTAGAACAACAAATTTAATCCCTATAGTTCTTAAAAAATTACCGATGCCAATTTCTCCCCTACATAGACCTCTTAATGCACTTAAAATTGTATGGTACAGGGCATGTTCTTCTCTATAACAACCTGCACTAAAAATTCCTTCCCTTTTTGCTGTTGTTTCTATGGCTGCGATTATTGCTTTACTCTCCATCGTTCCAAATTTACCTTGGCATACTTTATAACCTAAACTTTTTATTTTTTCTAATATATTTTTCTCTTCCTCTTCTTCTGATATTAACAATGATATCGTTAAATAGCCAATTTTAGCCAAAATAAGAATCTCCTACTTTATAAAACTTACATATTTACTATTTATTGTTTTTTAAAAGTTATTTTACGAACAATTATCTAAATCATATTCAATTTATTTTTATTATATTAACACATCTATTCAAACATTTCAAAGTGGGCAAGGTGGGCAATTATTGACAATAGAACATTTTTACTGTAAATTGGTAAACAGTTTTACTTGCCGACTTAATTCAAAAATTATAGTTCAAAAAAATAATCGGGGTGGGAATAGAATAAAAATGAATTTAATAGACTTTGGCACTTTAACTCCATTTGCTTTGATTACTACCTTCACTCCGAGGCCTAATAACCTGAGTTTGCCTCCATGAGTATTAATTTTGGAATTAAAAAACAGTGTCCTATCCCTTCTTCTGGCCTATACTGCAGTAAAGATCAGCGGAATAGTTTCCTGATTAATAATACTTTTTAATAGGAGATGTATCCCTATTTTTTAATTATAAAATTAAACCATTATGAGCAGCCGAATCGCTATGATATCCAGCCATTTCATTCCCACCAAAAGTAAGGACGAAATCTTCTCCTAGCTTTTTCTGATAAACTTCCTCCTGTTTTTTGTTTTTTTATCTCTTAATACAAAGAGATATAGTGACTAAATTTTGTTCATAAGGGTTTTCCCCAATTCCTGTGCAACATCATTAAGGTTAAGCTCTTCCAGTTTTTCACGGGTAGGGATACCATCTTTTTTATCCCAGCCATGGGCTTTATAGTATTCTGTTAAAAGCTCATCGTATTTTTCTCTATCTATAATGGAACCCGGCATCCTTGGCCACGGACCAGGCGGTAGGGGATCGGTAAACTCTCTTTCCGGAGGATAATCGTCCTTCCGTCTTGCTCCTTCCCTTATAATAAAAGCTCTTTCTACGTTGTAGACTCTTTCGGCTGCCCTGAGAAGATCTTCTCCGCTCATCTCTATCCCTGTTGCTGCTGAGAAAACTTCAGCAAATCCATCCGCTCCAATACAGAAAGGCAAAGCCCAGTGACCGAAAAACTTGCAAACTTCAAGCATATCAGCTAATGCTGCATTATATTCATTGTAGATAACCTGTTTTTCTTTATGTGTATAGATAGTGCGATCAGCAGCTTCTTTGTATCCATAGAATTTTTCAGCATCTTCAGGACCAAGTACATGCTCTGCATGATGACTGCTCCTTAAATGATCCGAGCCCCTGGTAGAAGTGGAATGTGCTAACGCATGTCCTGCCCCACTTCCGCGGAAGGATTCGTGTAACTCAAGCCCCTTTATGGTTAAGGCGTAATTCTCAGCACCCCCTCCAATCTTTTTTGCAGCTCTTAATTCACCTTCTGCTAGAATATCTCCAAACCCTTCGCGTTTTGCTATTAACTCGATCATCCGCAGAATTGCTTCTCTATCACCCCATTTTAGAGGAAAGCCTATATCATGCTCAGTAATTATTTTTCTCTCAAAAAGTTCCATGGCAAAAGATATAACCCTACCTGTAGAATCACAATCAAGACCATACTTATTTGTTAGCTCTGCCGCTTTTAAAACAGAATCGAGATCTGAATTTAAGACCATTGAACCAAACGAAGCCACCGATTCGAACTCAGGACCTTCCCCATAAAGACCTGCATACGGGCCCTCTTTTATTCTGTAACGGGGCATGCATTGAACAGGACAGGAAAAGCATCCAAGCATTTTAATGCGATACCGGTTGTGATAAATAGATGGGTCAAGTTTATCCGCATCTTCCCAGTTTGCAGCCAGATGGTGTTTTGTTCCTAATTTGCTGTTTTTTTGATGCTCGTACCAGAGAAATCCATAAGTGCCGGCGCTGTCCCCTGCCTTGAATCCCCTCTGCAAAGACATAAGTTCGAACATTTCCTTATATTTTTTTATTGCCTTGATAAAGTTTTCAGGATGAGCAATTCTTACCCCTTCGTTTCCTTTAACAATTATGGCCTTAAGATTTTTTGAACCCATAACAGACCCCACACCGGTCCTGGCTGCCGAGCGTTTAAGTCCTGTCCTCACACCCGCGAACCTTACAAGATTTTTTCCCGCCTGTCCAATACAGGCAACATCCACCTGGGAATCACCCAGCTTCTTTCTGATTTTTCTCTGGGTCTGCCATGTATCAAGGCCCCAAAGGTCCTGAGCATCTACAAGTTCTGGCTTCCCATTTATAATTGACAGGTAAACAGGCTTTTCTACCTTTCCAACAATCACCAGGTGATCAAATCCTGAATACTTTAGCTGAGCTGCCCAATGCCCACCAGCATTGGAGTCGCCTAAAAATCCCAACGGTGATTTAGCTGTAACATTAAATCTTCCGGACCCGGGGGCCAATGTGCCTGTAAGGGGGCCACTTCCGAAAACAAGACAGTTTGCGGGATCAAAGGCTTCAGTCCCAGGTTTAACTTCATCAAAGAGGATCTTAACATTGATACCTCTTCCGCCTATAAAATTTCTGCGTAATCTTTCCGAGAGAGTAATTGTTTCTATTTTTTCTCTTGAAAGATCTACTTTTAATATTTTGCCTTGCCAGCCAAACATGATTTTACCTCCTCCAATAAATTTTCTTACCGGATTTTGTTGAGAAGAGAGAATACCTTCTCAGCTCCCGCGATCTTTTTTCCCCTGCTGGATTCTGTAACATCCAAATATTCAAGGGCACCTCTTGGACACCAATCAACACATTGGGGGGCTCCCCCACAAAGATCGCATATAAGCGCTTTTTTTCTTTCGGCATTGTATGATACTGCCTGAAAGGGACAGGCTTTAATGCATGCTTTACATCCATTGCAGAGCCCCCAATCTACTACTACGGCATTTGTGGTTTCATCTCTTTTTATTGCATCTTCCTGGCAAACACTGGCGCAGAAAAGGACTTCGCATTGCTGGCATACCAGGGGTGTTTCCATTATTTCTCCCCTTATAATCCTGATCCTTGATTTCACCGGGTTGCACTCTCCTTCTTTAATAAGAGAGCAAATCATTTCACATATATTGCATGCACCACATTTCTCCGGATCTACAACAATTATTTTTGCCATAAGTACCTCCTTTACCTACTGCAAATGTTATAGGCACAGGTGCAACACGGGACTGCACCCTCAACACTTTCACGCTCATCTATTTTCCGTGGCTTGCAGGGATGTATTCTCCGTAGCCCATCTGTCCTACTATCTTTCCATTATCCATCACTAACTTGCCGCGTACTACCGTGTACACAGGTATCCCTTTCGCTGTATAGCCTTCCCACGGGGTAAAATCTTCCTTGGATATAACATCCTCTTCCTTCATCGTTTTCTCAGCATTCATATCCACAACCGTAAAATCTGCATCAGAACCTATCTGTATCGCTCCTTTCCTCGGGAAAATACCAGCCAACCTGTCAGGGTTCTCTGAGAGTGGGTTTTCCAAAAAATTCAATAAATATAAGCACACCATCAAAAAACAACAAAGAATAGCTCTTTTAGGCACCTATTTATATCCCTAAGCAAAACCTTAATCTTTCTTCTTGCCACATCTTATTTAGGAGCAAATTCTTCAGTGATTGTTTTATTTTTATATTATATTTACCTACTTATGATTTTAGTATTTGCTTTTTATTATATCAGGTTGCCATAAAAGCAGAAGAAGAATATTTTACTACATAGATAATTTCAGTTACTTTTTAATCTTTTTAATTACACTGTTCGATTATATAGATTAATTCTAATTTTTAGTTAATGCTCTGATATACGTGTATAAACCAAGTTTTCCAGATCTAAAAATGTATTTTCCAAACGTGTTTTGTACATACTTCCATAAGTAACATCGTAGTCTTGTAGTGTTTGCCGGTATTTTTCAAGACATTCCAATAATTTGTCAACACTTTCTTTAAGTTCAGAAGGCCATTTATAAAACTTCGTGAAGTGCTCTGCTCTTGATAGATGAATCACAGCTACTGTATTACCTTCGGGAGTACCCCAGCGTTTACTAGCTTCTTTACCTTGGTATATTTCAAATTCAATTTTTTGCAAAATACTTATTAATTCTAAAGTTTGAATTTTATATTCATTGTTCTCCATCATTACATACTCCTTTCGAGTTAATTATTATTTACAGTTTTTTATATATTCCTCCAAATCAATCTTTTCCCAAATTTCCTTTGGGACATCTGCTCTTTCTTCAAATGGTGCTTCAATAGGCTTTGTAGCATCAATACCCCATTTTGTAGTAAGAGAATCCTTGTCGTGTCTGTTCCAAACTGAATAAGAGCATGGATCAAGACGGGAACCAGCAATTTCAGGGACAAAGAACGTTGACCTATCGGGTTGAGTCCGTGTAGCGATAGCCCAAAGAACTTGCGAATCGTTATTAATATCAACATCTTCATCAACAATCACAGCCAGCTTTACAAAAGAATCTGAGGCAAGAGCTGCAAGGGCAGCCAATTTGCCTTCACCATCATATTCTTTAGCAATCTGTACATAAGCATGGAAGCGGCAAAGACCAGAAATGGGCATGGCGACTTTTTTTACACTAGGAACAATAGCCTTAACCCGTTTATAAAGTACTGACTCACGCCCTAATTGACCAGTAATATTATGTTCTGGATGGGCAGCAAAAAGGTCATGGAATATAACATCCTTTCGATAAGTAATGGCAGTAACCTTCATAACGGGACTTTGCCTTTCTAAACCATAATACCAGGTGTATTCGCCAAAAGGTCCTTCAGGTTCGATCCGATCAGGAGAAATGATCCCTTCGATAACAATTTCGGCCCAAGCAGGAACCAGAAGGTCAACGGTTTCAGCCTGTGTGATTTCAAAGGGTTGTTCCATAAGTCCTCCCATGATATTGTATTCACTCACACCAAAGGGAACTTTGGATTGGCTTCCCAAGATACAAGCGGGGTGATGACCAATAAAAGTAATACATTCTAAAGGTTTACTTCTTTTGATCATTTTACGGTGAATACGCCCGATATGCGTATGCTTTTCGTAGCTCATACCCAAGGTATCTTTACTTAAGCGCATCATCCGGTAAACTCCAGCATTATAAATACCACTATCCGGGTCTTTAACTACAGTAATACCAGCAGTAATAAAGTCACCCGAGTCCTTTTCACAGTGGTGAGTTATTGGTAGTTGATAAAGATTTACATTTTTACCTTTTATTATAATATCCTTAACCGGACCAGTGGATACAACTTTCGGCTCAATAGGATTATCTTCTCGTTTTATGTAAGCATCAAGTACTTTATCTTCGCTTGTCTCCATTGCAACACAAAGAGCTTTTCGATTGGCAACGAGGTTAGAAATCACCTTCATATCCGAGCCCTTGACTTTCTCAAAAATTACCGCGGGAAAACGATTTTCAGCTTGTAATTTTCTTAGAACACCACTAAGTTCTAATTTTGGGTCTACTTCTTTTTCCACAACAAGCATTTCCTCAGGTTCTTGTAAACGTAATTTTTCAAGATAATAACGCAAATCTTTGACTTGACTAATAATCATTTTAACTCCTCCTTATTTTAAATTCATATACATAAAATTAAGTACTTTCAAACTTAAAAGATTAGATTCAATAGTAAAATTAAAGAAATCATTGCATCCTCCTAACAGAAAATACTATTGCTTCCCTATAATAAAATTAAAAAAAGGTGAAAAAATGGCATCCTTCTTTTTGTTGAGACTGTGCCTACAGTGAATAAGAATATAGAAACAATTAGAACAATATTAGTGTATGCTGTTTGAATTCAACTCGAAAGTAAATTTGGTAAATATACCTTACCTTCACTAATAAAGGAAACTAATCCCTTGATAATTGCCTTGTTTATTTTCTCATCAATATAATCTATATCAATATCAATCTCTCCGCCTGGTTGCTTTAATTTTAAATTTTTAATATTTTCTTTTTTCTCCATAGCAATAGCAGATGCCACAGCTACACTCCCTGAACCACAACTGCCTTCCCAAACCAGTGAGTCTGAAGCCTGAACATAAACAAGCGGAGTCATAATTTCCTTATCGGGTTGGTAAAACATAATTCCTAGTACATCAACATTGATATCCATTATTTTTAACTGTTTCTTAACATCAAAGACTATTTCTTTTTCTGGGATAATACCTTTAAACACTACATGAATTATGCCAGGAAATTTAACGATAATTCCTTCTTTGACAATGTCAAGACAACCTAAATTAAAATTAACCTTTTTAATTTTTAGTGGTACTGGAATAGGGGTCTCCGACCATAAAATTCCATTAATCCCACCCATAACTTTAACCTTAGCTTTAAGAATTCCGTTATAGCCGGAAATTTCGAGTGGTACAACAGCATAATCGCCTTTACTTACAAAAGAATCTGTTTTGGTTTCTCTTTGTTTATATATCCCAGGATAACCTTTTAAGAGCAATAAGGCGGCCAATGCTCTTAGTGCATTGCCACAAAATTCACCACCCATCATTTGCAGATGGGCTGTGGCATATTGTGAGTGGGGCTTCTCTATAAAGCCAACTTGATCAGCACCAAGAAAATCCGTTTTCATTAAATACTGGGCTATCTTACCATGAATCGATCGTGGTAGTTGATCAAAGATAAAAATTGTAGTATTGCCAGCCGGATTCATTTTAACAAAATTAAGTTCCATTCCCTTTCTCCTGTCGTCCTAATTAAAATACTTAAAATTGCAACACTTTTAATCCTACTTCACTTAAGATAGTCCTCTGGTTTGATATGTTCTTCACCGGGAATTACACGTCGCTTCATAATTTCTTTTAGATGTAGCGGCACGGTAGCGTCAATACCAACTTTACCGATATGCAATTCCTTCACATCTTCTCTGGTATACGCAGAAACACCAGGTACAATAATTATATCACGATCAGGTCGGCACCTGGTTTGAATGGCCCACAACACCTCTCCAGGATCATAGATATTAACATCATCATCGACAATTACACACATCTTAATCCATGAATAAGAAGCAAGTGCAGAGAGAATAACATTTTTCGGTTGTTCTTCATTTTCTTTATTAATACTAATTACACAGTTAAATACAAAAGAAGTCGTGGAAATACCTGTTATCTGGGGTGCAAAACTCTTCACATGTTTATATACTTCTGCTTCGATAGGTAGGCCAAGAAGATATAAATCCTCTTGTCCACCGGCATAAATATCATGATAAATGGGATTTTCACGATGAGTTATAGCTTTAACCTGAAAAACATGGTTTCTCATTATTGGAACATAACTATCTGTAAACTCACCAAAAGGCCCTTCTTCTTCACGCACGTGGGGTAAAACTTCACCTTCAATTACTATTTCTGCATTGGCAGGTATGTCCACATCAACTGTTTCAGCTTTTATAACTTCCAGAGGAGTATTGCCTAGAGCGCCGGCAAATTCTAGCTCATTACGCTCAAAAGGAATTTTTGCTGCTGCGCTAAACATTACTGCCGGTGGTGCACCAATTACAATGACAGCAGGCAATGGTCTGTCTAGCTTTTCTGCTGCTTCATGGTATCTCCCAAGGTGCTGAGGTGGCATCATACGTACACGTAGTTTATTTTTGTCTACGTATTGTAGTCGATTCCAAGATGCATTAATATGATCCTCTGTAGGATGTTTAGCAATTATTATACTACCTGTAATATAGCGACCGGCATCTCCAATACTATGTGTAACTAACGGAAAAATATTTAAATCAATATTTTTATTAATAATCACTTCTTTAACTGGCGCTGAATCAACTCTAATAGGTAATACGTAATGATTTTCACGCTTATTCCACTCTTTGAACATATTTTGAGAATTAATATTTAGTGAATCAGCAACGCTTCTGCGATCTGGAAAAAAATAAGTTATTAATGGAATTTTGCTACCTTTGACATTTTCAAATAAAACGGCTTTTTTAAATTTCGAGTGTAAAACCTTAGCCACAGCTGATAGTTCATATTTTGATTCTACTTTTTTCTTAACGCGAATTAAGCGGTCAGTTTGCTCAAGTTCCTGCAGGCATTTTCGTAAGTTTTTTAACATTTTTACCTCCTAAATATCCTTTTTACCAAACTTATATAGATATGGACACGTCAATTAAAATAATACTTTAACGAGATTAAACATATTTATCATACGAGGAATTTATGATCAAGATACCAACCCGTTTTTCTTTCTCTAAACTTTCCACCTTGTAAGCATATTTAATCACACAGGTGACATTGATTACCAACACATTATGCCTTCTACTGGTTTTATTTTTATGCTAAACCGGCTTAAAGTACTATTTAAATCCATGGATTCTGTGGTAAATAACTAAAATTGTATTTGAAAAAGGCAATTAGCAATTTACATGGTAAATAAATAACATCTTGTTAATTATCAACTTCCATAAAATGTCACCTACACATATTAATATTTTCCTCTATGATTTTTAAATTACGTATCACAGGTAATTCACGCACCCAGTACCCTGTAGCTTTGTAGACACCATGCACAATTGCAGCTGCTACTGGTACTGTTGGAAGTTCACCTACACTTTTTGCACCATATGGACCAGTGGGTTCATAACTGTCAACTAAACATACATGGATGTGCGGTGAATCTACAGCAAATTGAACCTTATAAAATAAAAGATCCGATTCTAAAGGTCTTTTAAACTTATGATCAATACGTATAGATTCATAAAGGGCATAACCAACCCCCATGCTAACTCCACCTTGAACCTGCCCTTCAACAATACTTGGATTAATAATTGTACCCGAATCTACTGCCATTATAACGTTTGGGACTTTTATCTCTCCGGAATCTAGGTTCATCTCAACTTCAGCAATGCAAACAGCAAAGGGCGGTGGGCTAGTAAAAGGTTTATAATCTGCCCGGCCGATAAAAACTCGCCCTCCAATACCAAAGCTGGCCTTAAGTATAACTTCCGCAAAAGTTAAACATTCCTCACCCCGAGGAGTATTAACTACGTATTTTCCGTCCACAAAATAAACTTTTTTGGCTTCCACCCCATATAAAAGGGATAGTTGTTCCATTACTGTATTCTTACAATCCTGAGCTGCTTTTAATACTGCATTCCCTCCTACATAAGCTTGACGGCTAGAAAAAGTACCTGTATCATAAGGAACATACTCTGTGTCAGCCGAAACCGTAGTAACCATCTGCGCAGTTTTTAGACCAAGTTCTTCAGCAACAATTTGTGCCAAAATGGTATCCGAACCCTGACCAATATCAGGAGAACCAACAAGCAGTTTGACTGTACCATCGTCATTTACAAGTACTACTGCCGCTGCTTGGTCGCGCCCCGAAATACCTGAGCAATGAGAACCAAAAGATATCCCCCAAGCTCGTTTAATAGCTGTGTTATTAAAAATTTGTGTATTCTTTGAACAATATTCCTTTTCTAGGATATTCTTTATATTATTAGCTTTTTGTGCACACTCTTCAATCTTACAGCTTTGTACCGCATAATTCAAAGAAGGAATCTTATCTCCTACCTGCAAGTGATTCTTAAGACGAAAATCAATAGGGTCCCAACCCATTTTTTCACAAATTTCATTTATTATAGTCTCTCGAGCAAAATTAATTTGGGGATTACCATAACCGCGCATTGCCCCTGCAACCGGGGCATTAGTGTATACACAATAGCCCTCGAAAAGATAATGAGGCACTTTATATTGCATTTTTCGGCTCATGGCTGCAAGAACTATCGGTCCCTGAGTAGCATAGCCTCCTGTATTAAGGTAAACTTGGGTATGGAAAGCTAAAATTCTTCCTTCCCGACTAACACCCACACGTACTTTAATTAAAGATGGATGTCTTATAGCAGAAGCATACATTTCCTCCTCGCGGTCATAAATCATTTTAACTGGACGTCTAACCAATTTAGAGAGGAAAACTCCTATCGGCTGGTGATGTAATTGCTGGCGAGAGCCAAAACCACCGCCCATAACCGGTTTAACAATCCTAATTCTGTTCTCCGGCAATCCCGTTAAA